>OGYF01000317.1_pt1 | contig 54141 bp, 49 predicted proteins | sample 1576451 | NCBI WGS metagenome assembly OGYF01 (sample SAMEA3541505, study PRJEB24748) | human gut metagenome | biome: human gut; feature: human-associated habitat; material: faeces | place: China | collected 2012
CCTGCCGGTCTACGCCTATATTGATCGCCCTGCGCACCAAGACGTCTGAAGTGAAGTCGTTCCCTACCGTCTTCCCTTCCCCATCTTTTCCTTCCGGAATCGCAGGTAAATTAAATCCCCTGTTGTCCACGCTGTCATAAGAGGCAAGGGTATACCCCTCTATTTCTTCTTCTGAGTACGTCGCCGACGTATAAGCCAAGTCTACCTGTCCAGACTGTGCCGCAAGGAAAGCCGCATCTTCCTCCATAAACAGGATCGTTACCTGCTTCATCTTTGGTTCCTCGCCGTAGTAATCCGGATTCGCCTCCAAGATCACCTGCTGTCCCTTGTCCCATTGTTTTAAAATATAACGTCCAGATCCAATAGGATTCGTCCCATAGGTCTTACTGTCATAGGCGTGCTCCGGCACGATCCCTACCACCGCCATTGTATAAGGCCAGATAGAAAATGGGCGCGTCATATGGAAAACCACCGTCGTATCATCCAGCGCTTCCGCGTGATCCAGCATTGTAAAATCATTGACAGAACTGGACTCTTTCACAGTATTGTAAGTAAACGCCACATCTTCTGCCGTCAAAGGTTCTCCATCCGTAAATGTCACATCATCCCGGATCACCACATGCCAGGTCAGTCCGTCTTCGCTGACACTGTAGTCTTCCGCCAGATCATAGCCGATGGTCAGATCTGCGTTTGTCACCGTCAGCGTACTCTGGATCAGCGGTTCATGGACGTGTTCTCCGGCTCCCCACCCATAGGAAGGATCAAAACCGGCCTCTGGTTCCGAATTAGGATCCATCGCGATCACCACGGAATCCTCAGATCTGCTCTCCGCAGAAGCTGCCCCTCCTGCCGGCTGGCAGCCGGCAGGCAGAGTCAGAACCAACACAGCCGCGCATACCGCCGCAATCCAGCGCCTCATCTATCTTTCCTCCTGTTTTGCATACGCTTTTACAGCTTCTTCCCATACCCGCTGATAGGGGATCTGGTTCTCTCTTGCAAGCCTTGCCACATCCTCATATTCCGGTTTCACATGGACAGCGCCATATCCGGCGGCTTTCTTGATCTTTACAGTTCCCCATCTGGTCTTTGCCTCTTCTATCTCCGGCGCCAGGTAATACTTCCCGCACCTGCGCGCCCGCAGGCCATTGGTCGTCGTCTCCGCCAGGATATACCGGGCCATCTCTTCTTCCTGCTCCGGCCGGCACAGCACCGTCAGCACATGGCCCGGTCTTCCTTTCTTCATAGTCCCCGGAACCGTATAGACATCCAGCGCGCCTGATTCCAGAATCCTGGTACAAGCAAAACCAAGGGCTTCCGGCGTCATGTCGTCAATATTGCACACCAGCTCTATCATCTCTGCCCGCTCTCCAGGCAGCCTTCCTTTTCCTTCCGTTTTAGAAGTATCTTCCGCCGCGGCCGCTTCTCCCAGAAATGCCCGCACACAGTTGGCCTGGCCAAACTCTTTGGTTCCGATCCCGATCCCCACGCCTTGGCACTCCATCAGCGGCATAGGACCAAAAGAATCCGCGAAACAGCGAAGCAGCGCCGCTCCCGTCGGAGTACAGAGTTCTCCTTTGACTTCTCCGCCATAGCTTGGGATTCCCTGAAGAAGATTTGCCGTAGCCGGGGCCGGCACCGGCATAATACCGTGGGCACAGTGTACCGTTCCGCTCCCCACATGGACGGGAGAAACGATGATCCGCTCCGGTTTCAGAAGATACAGGGCATAACAGACTCCCGTCACGTCCGCCACTGCATCCAGGGCTCCAACCTCATGGAAATGAACGTCTCCCACCGGACAGCCGTGAGCCTTTGCCTCCGCATGGGCAATCGCATCATAGACGTCTTTTGCCTGGTTCTTTACCTCTTCCGGAAGATTCAGGCCTTCGATCAAGGTCCCAATATATCCCGGAGCCGCATGGTGATGGTGGTGTCCATGCTCATGGGTATGTCCGTGCTCATGGGTGTGTCCATGCATGTGTTCATGTTCATGTGCATGGCTGTGTGTATGGCCCTCCTCTTCCCCATGTATGGCAACCTTCATATGTGTCCCGGCAATTCCGCAGGTCTTTCCCGGTACCGCTTCCAGACGGACGCCCGGCAGTCCCAGGCTGTTCATTTGATCCAGGAATCCCCGCCGGTCTTCCAAAAGTTCATAAAGCGCCGCCATCAGCATATCTCCCGCCGCTCCCATATTACATTCGATATACAATGTCTTCATCTTTTATTCCTCCTTGATCCCTTCCATCTGATTGATCCTGCTGGCCAGATAACCCGCTCCAAATCCATTGTCAATATTCACTACACTGCAGCCGGAAGCGCAGGAGTTGAGCATAGACAAAAGGGCGGACAGACCTCCGAAGCTGGCTCCGTACCCCACACTTGTGGGTACCGCGATCACCGGACAGTCTACCAGGCCTCCCACCACGGAAGCAAGGGCGCCTTCCATTCCCGCCACTGCTACCACACACCGGGCCTGCATGAGTACATCCAGGTTCGCCAGCAGTCGGTGAAGGCCCGCTACCCCTACATCGTACAGCCTGGTCACATGATTTCCCATGGCTTCTGCCGTTAAAGCCGCCTCTTCCGCCACCGCCATATCACTGGTCCCCCCAGTAGCCACCACGATATTTCCCCGTTTTATCCTCTCTTTAGGAAACGCAATCCCGAGTCTGGCAGCTTCGTGGTATTCGACCGGAACTGACTGCGCCAGATATTCTGCCGTTTCCCGGCTGATCCGGGTCACCAGGATATTCCGGCAGCCCTTTTCTCCCATGGTCCTGGTGATCCCCAGGACCTGCTCTTTCGTCTTGCCTTCTCCGTAGATCACTTCTGCCGCTCCCTGCCGGACGCTGCGGTGGAGATCGATCTTCGCGTAGTCCAGATCCTCAAAAGGGGCCTCCTTTAGGTCCAGCAGCGCCTGTTCCGGCGTTACAGATTTATCCGCCACCTTGCGGAGCAGCTCCAAAATATCACGTTTATTATCCATACTCTTTTCCTCCCATCTCCATCTTATCTGGATTCCTGCCTGGATCTTAGGTCCAGCAGGACTTCTGGAAACCATTGCTCCAATGCCTCTGTCACCCTTTTCCGTTTCTCCATCAATATCGGAAGCTCTCCTTCCGTCACTTGGATTTTGGCCGCTCCATGGAACAGCCGCACCCGGAAATCCGCAAATCCCATTTGCGCCAGGGCCTGCTCGGCCCGCTCCACTTTAGCAAGGTCTCCGGGGATGATCCTGTTCCCGGTCTGGATCCGGGTCGCTAGGCAGGCATAGGCAGGCTTATTCCAAGTAAACAATCCCGCCTCTTGCGAAAGCCTGCGCACCTCTCCTTTTGTAATCCCACATTCCCGCAGAGGCGAGCGGACTCCCAGTTCCCGCAGAGCTCTCATGCCCGGTCTGTCCCCGGCATCATCGGAGGCGTTGGTCCCGTCCAGGATCAGGGAATATCCTTCTCCCTCCACCGCCTGCCTAAGTGCTGTAAATAGCGCTTTCTTACAGTGATAACAGCGATCCGGCCCATTTCTTCCCACCTCATGGACTGCCAGGATATCTACATCCACCACCGTCATTGGAATGTCCAGTTCTTTCGCGATCCTCTTGGCATCCTCCAGTTCAAAATCCGGCTGGAACACCGTCTTTATGTAATACGCCCGGATCTTACAGCCGGATTTCTTGGCTGCGTACAGCAGAAACGCCGAATCTGCTCCTCCAGAAAAAGCCACTGCCGCCTTGGGGATTTCTTGAAAAAATTCTTCTAGTGTCATCTGCCCCTCCTTCATTTTTCCAAAAAAGAAGATACCTGTTTCCTTCTGAAAACAGATACCTTCCTGATATCTCTATTTTACCTCACATTTTTATTATACGCCTATACTGCTTTTGTCCGCGGCTTCTGCCGCCTCTCTCCTGCTTCCTGCCGGAGAATCTACGTTTTATATATTACCACACCGTCTCCGCGGACACAAGACTATTTACTTACATTTGTATCTGCGCTGTCCGGCGCGATCTGTTCCAACGCATACAGGGCCGCTCCCGTCGCGCCCACAATCTCCGGCTCTTCACAGATATACAGCTTTGCTCCCAGCTTCTGTTCCACGGCCCGAACCACTCCTGGATTCTTGGCCACACCGCCTGTCATCATAAAGTCCGGCTCCAGCCCTACCCGGCGCAAAAGACCGTATGCCTTGTTGGCGATGGCGCCGCAGACACCGTTTGCGATATCATTCTTTTCTTTATTATTGGCGATCAAAGAGATCACTTCTGATTCAGCGAAAACAGAACACATACTGGTGATCTCGATATTTTCCGTGGAAGTCAGGGCAATGGCTCCCAGTTCGTCCAGACTGATCTCCAGGGTCCTTGCGATCATTTCCAGAAAACGCCCGGTTCCCGCCGCACATTTATCATTCATGACAAAGTCTTTGACTTCCCCCTGCTCGCTTAAACGGATCGCTTTACTGTCCTGCCCGCCAATGTCCAGGATCGTCCGGATCTTCGGGTTAAAATAGTGGGCTCCTTTTCCATGACAGCTGATCTCCGTCACATTCTCGTCCGCAAAGGGGATGCTGACCCGCCCGTATCCGGTAGATACGATCCAGGCAATATCTTCCCTGGACAGCCCTGCTTTCTCAAGTACATCCTTCAAGACTCTGTCTGCGCTCTCTCCAGATTTGGCGCCGGTACGCACCACAGAAAATGCTTTGATCGTTCTGTCCTGATCCATGATCACCGCATTGGTGGATGTAGATCCGCTGTCAATTCCAAGTACATACATACTGCTATTTCCCTCCATTTTTTTCACCGGTTTCCGTACTTCCCTGCGAAGGGACTCCAAAAACGCTTCGATCCGTGTCAGGATCTGCCCGTAACTCTGCTTTGTATAATCGGTTTCCAGAAGCAGGAGCGGCCGTCCCATCCAGCTTTTCAGCCAGGCATATTCATAAGCATAGTTGTCGCAGAACTGTACCGTATGGTAGATAATGCCGTCCACACTATCCCCATAGCGCCGGATCAGCTCGTCTCGGTTTGCCGCCTGTTCCATCCGCATACAAGGGAACTGGCTAAGAAGCCCTCTTGCGTACTCTCCCAGCGGCTCCGCCTCACTATAGAGGATCTTTCTTCCAAGTCCGGTACAGGTCAGATCAAAAGCCACGTTGGCGCCTTTTTCCTCCAGGATCTTCTTGATACTGTCATTGGCTCTGGCCCCAAGGATTCCAATATTCAGCTTCCGGTCTTTGATGCCAACCTGCTGCTGTTCCTCTTTGTCCCGCAGATATTCAAGGAATACCGCCTCGTCAAATTTCTTTCCTGAAAATGTCTCATAAGCCTGGATCATAGCCCGGATCCTCTGTTCATACAGGATGATCCCGGCTTCCTTTACCAGCCTGGGCGTATCCAGCATATAGATAAATTTCTGGGGGAACTCTTCTTTCAACACATCATACAGCCGCCGGATACTGTCACAGCAGGTAGTAAGGATGATCCCTTCATAGTCCTTCTCCATGACTTCTTCCAGCACCCCCTTAGCAAAACTGCAGATATTGGGATGCATCTTGATCTCCGCCTGGTTAAAATTGGTCACATCCGGCTCGATCCGTTCCATCTTAACGCCCATGGACTCAAACACCTCAATGGGGGCGTATTTGCAAATATATCCTATCATATCGCTTCCTCTTCCTTTTCTTCGGCATCCAGCATTTCCAGAAACGCTTCCAGCCTGGTCTTGATCTGCCCGTCATGGCTGTTGCGCTTGTCAATTCCGTCTCCATCTAAGATCAACATGGGGATTCCTTTCTTCTGCATTTCTTCTTTCAGCAGGACGCTTCCTCCAGAAGACTGTTTACATCCCCAATGGCAGAACTGGATCACCGCATCCGGCTCCAGAGTGTCTGTCAGATTTCCCACCATCTGGGCTTTGTGGGAATAGGACCCGTTGTACATATTCCGTATGATCTTCTTTGCCAGGGCGTGAAACGGTCTGTCCGAATCCAGATCTTCCACCGAGTCGATAATAATATCGCTGGCTATGATCTGGTATTTCTGGTTGGTGTTAAAACACTGCTGCAGGCTTTCCTGGTAGAATGGGAGCAAATGTACCCACAGTATCTTTTTTCCCTCAAATTTGGGATAAGTCTTAATATCTTCGATCATAAAACGGATCAGATCCAGGAACTCCTGTGTCCCAATCAACAGATGCATTCCCATCATCATATACAGATGGCTGATCAGCTCTCCCGGATAATAGTATTCGCTCTGCAGCCGGAAGAAACGCAGCAGCTCCCTGCGGGTCTCATTCTCAATCTCTATCGCTTCTCTTAGTTTCTCTTCCTCAAACTTCTTTCCAAACCGGTTCTCCAATTCATGGGTAAATTCCTGAAGCTGCCCTGCCAGATAGTCCACAGAAGCCTCATCGTCTCCGTAAGGCACGTCCAGGAACGTAAACGGTACTCCCCGCTTTTTCTCCAGATACCGGAAGGTATTTAAGTTCCCGTCGCAGGAAAGAGAAGTGGTGACCGCATACTCCGGCACCGGAACCGCATCGCTGTCAATGGCTCCCACAAATGTCTTATGATAAGAGCAAAGCGTGGGAGCGATCCCTGTATTCTGAGCATAATCAATGAAGTAATCTTCCAGATGGTAGCCGCTCAAATAACAGGCCAGACACTCGATGGACAATGTGCTGAGTCCAAAACACTGGATGATCTCACAGGGTGAGAAAATATTTCCCCATACATAGCTTTCCGGACGGCTTAAGGCATCGGCTACGAAAGCCATCATCATTGCTTCCAGTTTTTGATAGCCCTTTGCCAGATTCTTTTTGGGCAGAATCTTTGTCCGCAGCTTATTTGCCTGGAATCCCAGCAGTATTTTACCCCAGCTCTGCTTGGGATTCTCTATCGTCTGTTCCTTGACATGCTCAATATATTTGTCTACAACCCACATGCTGTCTCCTCCATCTCACGCAATCCAAAAGGAAGTGACCGATCCGCTTTTGGATCTGATCCCTTCCTTTGTATCATTCTTATATAAAAAATCTAATCTTCTATCCAATCCACTGGGCAAGCAGCCCTGCCGCTTCCTGGACCATTTTCGCCATCGGCATATCTGAAATTCCAACTACAATATTATCACACTGCCCCACTGGAAGCAAGATTCTTTTTGCCTGGCTCTGGCCCACCGCCAGCGCCATGGCCGGTGTAATCTCTCCCATCATGGCATCTGCGATCACGATCCCCACAGGTCCCAGGATCACATCTGCTCTGCGGCACGCTACCCGCACCGCGTTTTCCCCTGTGGCCGCCTGATCTGCCCCTGCCCGGAGCATAGCATTGGTAGCGGCGCTGTTGGCGCCTGCCGCCAATACTTCCACCTCCGGGAACTTCTCTTTCACTGCCGCCACTATCTGACGGCCAAGTCCCCCTCCCTGGCCATCGATCACCAATACTCTCATCTATCCACCGTTCCTCCTATTCTATCTTTCGCCAGCAGAATCTCCTGATCCGTGACCCCAGTGTATTTCTTAATATCATCGGAAGAAAGGCCATTTTGCAGCATTGTCTTGATCACTGTAAGGATTCCTTCCCTTCTTCCTTCTTGAATTCCTTCCTGGATTCCTTTCTCTGTCCCCTCTTTTACTCCATCCGCATACAATTCTTCTAATGCCTGGCACATATTGATCTCTCCCTCCATTTTAGAATCACCGATCTCTTTTAACATCCTCTCGGAATGAAGAAACGCCCGCAGCACCTGATAGGTTTCCCCGTCTACATGTTCAAAATATTCTCTATTTCTATTCATGTATCCTAACAATTCTTCCTTCTTACTTCTGTATTTTAACATGCCCAATACTTGTTGTAAATCCGTATGAAACCGTTCCGTTTCCTGTATACTTCCTGCATCCACGAGATTGATCCGATAGTTAGGGATATAGGCTTTTGCCTGCCATTCTTCTCCTGACAAATGTTCCATTTCAAACATATCGTAAAGCTCTGTCGGCCCGTCCCATTTCTCCAAATCATAATAGAACACCAGTGTGATCACCGGATAAATCTTATCTCCTTTTCCAAACCGGGACAGAAACTCTTCACCGGCCGTCCGGCTTTTTATCCCGCCCGCCTTCCTCTCTGCCGCATGCCGGCTCCACAGGGTCTGCATTTGATCTGTATAGGAAAGACTGTCATAAAGCATGTTTCGTACCGGCATTGCGTAATGGACCTTGCTCTGGGATTCACAGGCCAGTACCGCCAGATCCACACCTTTCTTCCATCTCTTTACGACATCCCGGTACCGCTGTACGCTTTTTCTCTTTCCGGCCTTGTCCGGTACCAGGATATCCGTCTCTCGGTCCAGATCCTCCAAGTATTCCGGATGGACCACCTGCCTGCCCCCAAATACTGTGCCGTTGAATAAGTCCGCAAATCTTTCGTGGTCTTTGAGCCATCGATTAACCGCCACATTTTCTTTCCCCATGTGTCTCCTCCTTTTTCTGTTATTCCTTTCATGAAACTGGGTCATCTCCGGCTGAAACCGCCGTGAAACGCTTGAGATACACCGCCTTGCAGGACAGTGCCTGGTCTGGACATTAGAACTTTGAGAGTCTTTTGATCGTCCAGGATTTTGATGTGATATTATTGTATCAAAATCCTTATAAATAAGCAATAGAACTTTTAGATTCAGTTCTAACTTGACAACAACTTGAATATACACTATATTAGTAATTACTTAATTACTTAAATATCATTTTGGGGGAGGATTCACATGAATAGATCACCTCGTATTGCTCAGATAGGAAAAGAGTGCGTTGCCTGCGGCACCTGCCTGCGCGTCTGCCCCAAAGAGGCAATCCAGATCAAATGGGGCATTACCGCCCATGTTGACACTAAGAAATGTGTCGGATGCGGCAAATGCGCGAACATATGTCCCGCAGCGATCATCGGCATCGTGGAAAGGAGTGCAGCGCAATGAAGAATGTAAAGAAAAAGAAATGGTCGGATTATCTTTGGATCGCCGAGTTGTGTTACCTATGTTTAGGTCTTTTTAATATCCTGTTCGCGTGGCTTGGGATGCTGTTTTTCTGCCTCCCTCTTTTCATTGCCATATTCGGCGGCAGCAAGGCCTACTGCAACCACTACTGTGGGCGCGGCCAGCTTCTTGGCCTGCTGGGAGAAAAGCTGAAATTGTCCAGGAATTCCCCGCCGCCCGCGTTTTTACGCAGCCCATGGTTCCGTTATGGATTTTTGACCTTCTTTATGGTAATGTTTGTTCTCATGCTGCGAAGCACCTATCAGGTATTTACCGGCGCGCCGCTTTCGCAGACCGTCACATTATTGTGGGTATTCAAACTTCCATGGCAATGGGCAGATGTAAGCTTTGCCGCGCCATGGGTCGGCCAGTTCGCTTTTGGTTTCTTCGGCGTCATGCTCACCTCTACCATTTTAGGGTTTGTGACAATGGTATTGTTCCGCCCCCGGTCATGGTGCGTGTATTGTCCAATGGGAACCATGACGCAAGGGATTTGTAGATTAAAGAATGGAAGGAAGGCAAAAGAAGATGGAAGAACGTGCAAAGAAAATTGCAAAACTGCTGAAGCTATTGGCAAATGAACACCGCCTGCTAATCTTATGCGCCCTGCTCAAAGGGCGGCTCACTGTAGGCGAGATCCATCAGTACACGCCGAACATTACTGCCTCAGCTCTGTCTCAGCACCTCAATCAAATGAAGATGGCCGGTATCCTTTCTTCAGAAAAACAGGGAATGAACGTGTTCTACTGGATCGAGGCCAAACGGGTGATCACTCTGATCGAAGCTATCAAAACAGAATATTGCCAAGAAGGAGAAGCGTAAAAACACGCTCCTCCTTGGTTTCTCATCCTATCCTAACAGCTTTGCGATCGCCGGAACAATTTCTTTGATCTGTGTCTGGGTCGTATTAATACACAGGTCAAAATTCAGCTTGTCTCCCCACTTATTGCCAGTATAGAATTCATAGTATTTCGCCCGTTTCTTATCGATCCCCTGGATCTTCTGTTTCAATTCCCTATCCGTTAATTTTTCATCCTCCGGTCCTTTGGCCCGGCAGCGTTTCATCTTGCTCTCCATATCGGCGTAGACAAACAGACGGAACGGATTCTGTTCTCTCAGGACATAATCCGCGCAGCGTCCCACGATCACACAGTCAGATTTTGCCGCCATTTCTTCAATCACCTTGGCCTGCTCCTGGTAGACCGCCATATTTTGCTCGAACACCGGGTCTATCGCCGGATAGAAGCTTCTTCCGATATGGATCGGGAAGGAGATCACCGGACGGTGCTCTTCGATAGTCTGCACATATTCTTTAGACAGCGAGGTCCTTTTTACAATCTCGCTTATGATCTCCTGATCATAGTAAGCGATCCCCAGTGTTTCTGACAATCTCCGTCCAAGCTCTCTGCCGCCGCTTCCAAATTCTCTGCCGACTGTAATAATCTTATTCATACCGCACAACTCCTTCCTGTCAGCTATTTTAGCTGTTTTGTATATTTTATCATATTTCGCGCCATATATACAGCCACGATCAGCTCTGTAACCGGCATAGCGAACCAGATCGCGTCCGCCCCTGCTGCCGCAGGAAGCAGGTAGATCAGGATTCCGCTGACCGCCAGACCTCTTGCCACCGATACAACAAACGCCGCCTTGGGCTTCATCAGGGCCTGGAAATAATACGTAGAGAAAATGTTAAATGGGAGCAGCAAAAAGGAGATTCCATAACACCGGAAAATAGACGGAGCAATTTCCAATACCTCAGCGGTGGGCGTCATAAATACCTGGATAAATGTATTCGGGATTCCCAAGCTAAGGCCGGTCCACAACACCGCGAAGAATCCCGCCGTGCCGAGGGCGTATTTCAAAATCTCTCGGATCCGGTCACCTTTCCCCGCTCCAAAATTAGTGGAAATGATCGGCTGGGACGCCTGCCCCACACTGTAAGCGCAGCACTGGGCAAAGGTACTGATATTTACGATCACACCGTAAACGGCCAACGCGCTTGTTCCCAGATATTCCACGATCTGACGGTTAAAGAGGATCGTAAGGATACCCATGGCCACGTCAATGAAAAATGTAGAGAAACCGGTCACCGTGATCTCTTTTAACTTGCTTCCCAATCCCTCCGGCTTTATAAGACGGAGGGTATTTCCTTTCCGGAAGAAATGGGACAGCATGACCAGGAACGTAATCCCGGAACCGATGGCCGTAGCCAGTCCCGCCCCAAAAGCTCCCATCTCACAGGCAAATACGAAAAAGTAATCGCCAAATACATTAAATATCCCGCCGGCCAATACCGCGCCGGTGGCAAGCGCCGGATTCTTATCATTTCTCAGATAAGCCGCCAGCATCTGATTAAACAAGAACAGCGGGACCGCAAATTTGATCGGCCGCACATATTCTCTCGCCAGTGTCAGTGTATTATCCTGTGCTCCAAATATCAGCAGGAGCTGACGGTCAAAGAAAACTACGATCAGCCATATGATCACGGCTAAGATCACAGATCCGATCACGGATGCGGTGAAATATTCATTGGATCTGGTCTCCCCTTCCTTTTCTTTCCCCCGGATGGTACTGAAGATCACGGACCCGCCAATCCCCATCAGAAGTCCAAAGCTATAGATGATATTCCACACTGGAGCCACAACCGCAAGAGCCGCCGATCCCTCCGGGCCATGATACTGTCCCACCATCGCCATATCCACGATCGAGTAGATCGAAGTGATCAGCGTACTTCCAAATGCCGCCGCCAGATATTTAAAATAAATGTTCTTGATCTTACCGTTCAGAAAGTCCATTTTCTCATCCTCCTTCTCAAAAACAGCCCGGAGAGCCTTCCAGCAAAGTCAAATTCCCGCAATAAACTAAAGAAATAAAAAAGCCGGATAAGAAACGGACATCTCAGTCCGTGCCTTATCCAGCCTATCATTTCCATTGAATGCTCTGCCCTCCGAGCAAGCACTCTCTATTATAATATATCTGCTTTTAATGTCAACACTTTTATGATACGAAAGTCTGATCCCTTTTCTAATACAGCCGCGCCGCTTCTTTTGACAGATAGAAATGGATTCCTTTTGTCTTCTCATTCCACCGGTCTTCATCGAATTCCGGCACCTTCAGCCATTGCCCGGCCTGATATACAAATCCTTTGTCCCGGCCTGACCACGCCTTCTCAAGAGGCTGTCCGGCTTCGTCCGTGATCTCAAGGACCTTCGCTCTATCTGCCCTGCAGCGATAGGAAGTCGCGGAATTCCTTCTTGCGTCCGCGGGAATATACAGTTTGATCAATGCGTATCTTCCTTTCTCCGCCGCCGCTTTCTTATATCCGATAAACCCGCCTTCCTCTGGACAGACTTGAAAATAGAACATGGTATATTCATTTACTTCTACGTCTTTTAGCACCGCCTGTTTCAAATTAGCCCGGAACAGATTGGCATTTTTAAGATTCGCCTCTGTTAGATCAGCCCCTTCTAATTCAGAATAGCCCAGGTCAGAATATCTGAAATTACAGCCTCGCAGGCAGCTTCCTTTGAAATTGGAATGATAGAGATTCGCCCCCTTCAGATCCAGCCCGGACAGATCCAGGCCGGCAAAACTTGGGGAATTCCCTTTCGCCTCATTTTTCAGCCATTCTTCATGCTGCCTGATCCGCTCATTTAACTCCCTCTGTGTGATCGTCGCCATAAAACGCTGCCCTTTCATAAATACTATCACTTATTATAGCACACACAGACCGTCCGTCAAACACTGGCAGGGGTCATACTTTTTATGCGCAGGTCTGATCCGAAGATTCAAATTGCGAGTTATATAGATCCGCATAGAATCCATTCTTGGCAAGGAGCTCTTCATGGGTTCCCTGTTCCGCGATATCTCCTTCCCGCATGACCAGGATCAGGTCCGCGTCCCGGATCGTTGACAGACGATGGGCAATAATGAAACTAGTCCTTCCTTCCATCAGATGATCCATGGCTTTTTGGATCAGCACCTCCGTCCGGGTATCCACCGAACTTGTAGCTTCATCCAGAATCAAGATCTTAGGGTCCGCAAGGATCGCTCTCGCGATAGTAAGAAGCTGTTTCTGCCCCTGGGAAACGTTGCTTGCTTCTTCATTTAATTCCATTCCATAACCGCCTGGAAGCGTCTGCACAAACCGATGCACATGGGCTGCCTTGGCCGCCTGAATGACCTCATCGTCAGAAGCTTCCAGCTTCCCATAGCGGATATTTTCCATGATGCTTCCATGGAAGAGCCAAGTATCCTGAAGAACCATACCAAATAATTTTCGAAGTTCTCCTCGGTCAAAATCCCGGATATCATGGCCGTCCACCTTGATGGCGCCGCTGTTCACATCATAAAACCGCATCAGCAGCTTGATCATGGTCGTCTTACCAGCTCCGGTCGGTCCTACGATGGCAATCTTCTGCCCTGCTTTTACGGCTGCTGAGAAGTCCTTGATGATCGTCTTATCCGGATGGTATCCGAAGTGTACGTGCTCAAACTCCACATTTCCCTGGATTCCTTCCACGGACACCGGATCCGAGACTGTTTGGGATTCTTCTTCCTCCTCCAGGAATTCAAATACTCTTTCAGAAGCCGCCGCCGTAGACTGGAGCATGTTCGCCACCTGGGCAACCTGCTGGATGGGCTGGGTAAAGTTTCTGACATACTGGATAAAGGACTGGATGTCTCCTACTTCGATCACATCCCTGATCGCCAGATATCCACCCAAGATCGCTACCGCTACATATCCCAGATTGCCAACAAACTGCATGACCGGCATCATCATGCCTGAAAAAAACTGAGATTTCCAGGCGGAATCATATAAGTGTTCATTAGTCTCGTTAAATTCACGGATCACATCCTGTTCTTTGTTAAAAGCTTTGATGATATTGTGCCCGCTGTAGACCTCCTCCACTTGGCCATTTACATTCCCCAGATACTTCTGCTGTCCCCGGAAATACTTCTGGGAATGTTTCATAACAAAGGACAGCAGTCCTATGGACAGCGGAAGGATCAACAGCGCCACCAGCGTCATCAAAGGGCTGATAGACAGCATCATCACCAGAACTCCTATGATCGTGGTCACTGATGTGATAAGCTGGGTCGCGCTCTGATTCAGGCTCTGTCCCAAAGTGTCTACATCATTGGTCACCCTCGACAGAATTTCCCCCACAGGTTTCGTATCAAAATAACCCATAGGCATCCGATGGATCTTCTCTGAGATCTCTTTTCGCAGCCGGTAGGTGGTCTTCTGAGAGATTCCCGTCATAAGCAGCCCTTGAATAAAAGAACAGCATGCGCTCAGAAGATAAAGCCCCAGCGTCAGCAAAAGGATCTGTCCGATCTTGGCAAAATCCATCCCGCTTCCCCCGGATACTTTGCTTACCAGACCGTTAAAAATCTCTGTCGTCGCTTTTCCCAGGATCCTTGGCCCTATAATATTAAAAATGGTTCCTCCGACAGCGAAAATCGCTACCAGGATCATCTGGGCCTTAAACATATTCATATAATGAAACAGTTTCTTTAACGTGCCTTTGAAATCTTTCGCCTTCTCGTCAGGCAGTCTACGTCCGTGCATAGCCATAGCCGTCATCCTCCTTCCGATTGTTTTCCCCTGTCAGTTCTTCCTCTGACAGCTGGGAGGCAGCAATCTGCCGGTACACCTCGCAAGTTTCCAAGAGTTCCTTATGAGTACCTCTCCCTGCGATCCTGCCTTCATCCAGGACCAGGATCTGTTCCGCGTGCAGGATCGTACTGATCCGCTGCGCTACGATCAAGACGGTGCTGTCCTTCGTCTTTTCCTTCAGCGCCCTGCGCAGCGCCAGGTCCGTCTTGAAATCCAACGCGGAGAAACTATCGTCAAAGATAAAGACTTCCGGATGTTTGGCCACCGCTCTGGCAATCGACAGCCTTTGCTTCTGCCCTCCCGACACATTGGCGCCTCCTTGAGAGATGTAGCTTTTGTACCGGGTTGACTTCTCCTCGATAAATTCCTCGGCCTGGGCGATCCTTGCCGCTTCCGTCATCTCTTCCTCTGTTCCATCCGGATTGCCGAACATGATATTAGACGCAATATTCCCGGAGAACAGGATTCCCTTCTGAGGCACATAGCCAAGTCTTTCCCTTAGATCGTGCTGGGAAACTTCCCGGATATCCACCCCGTCTAATGTGATCGCTCCTTCGGTCACATCGTAAAATCTGGGAATAAGATTGACCAGCGTTGACTTTCCGCTTCCCGTACTTCCAATGACCGCCGTCGTCTCGCCGGGGCGGGCAGTGAAAGTAATATCATGGAGCACCTCTTCCTCCGCTCCCGGATACTGGAAGGATACATGGTCAAAGCGCAGGACCCCTTTTTGCCGCGGATCAAATCTCTTCCCCTGCTCCGGATCCCGTATCACTGTCTGACTGCTCAGAACCTCCTCTACCCGATCTGCGGCTACCGCCGCGCGGGGAAGCATGATCGACATCATACACAACATCAGGAATCCCATGATGATCTGCATCGTATACTGGATAAAGGCCATCATATCGCCCACCTGCATCTGCCCCTGATCAATGCCATGGGCACCGTTCCACATGATCAAAACAGAGACTCCATTCATGATGAGCATCATGACCGGCATCATAAAAGTCATGGCCCGGTTGACAAACAGATTGGTTCTGGTCAGCTCTCTGTTTGCCTGGTCAAAACGTTCTTCTTCATGCTTCTGCGTACTGAAAGCCCGGATCACCGGCAGCCCTGTCAGGGTTTCCCGCATAACAAGATTTACCTTATCCACCAGAGTCTGCAGGATTCTGAACTTTGGCATTGCCACAAGGAAAAGCGCAAGGACTACCAAAGCGATCAGCACTACTGCCAGTCCTATGATCCAGGACATGGATACATTGGTCTGAAACACCTGGAAGATCCCTCCGATCGCCAGGATCGGCGCATACAGCACGATCCTCAGCAGCATTACGGTAAGCAGCTGGATCTGCTGGATATCATTGGTGCTTCTGGTGATCAACGAAGCGGTAGAAAAATGATCAAATTCATTGTTGGAAAATCCAACCACTTTCTGAAAGACCCTGCCGCGAAGATCCCGTCCCGTGGACGCCCCCACGCGGGAGGCCAAAAACCCTGCCAAGATACTGGCCGCCATTCCAAGAAACGCAAGGGCCGCCATCTTTCCTCCTGTTGCGATGAGATACCGGATCTGTATCTGATCCAGATCCATGCCCAATGCCTCGTAGGTGGTCCTGACCGCGCTGACCGCCGCCTGCTCCAGGATGCTGTCCGGCATATCACTCAACTGCTCTTTCGCCTCTTCTGCCAGGGTCTCCCGGCTCTCCTGAGGGAGCAGGCCTATCATATCGAACACCGTCATATCCTCCGACAATGCCTGAGAAGGCAGCGCCGCTGTCATCTGTTCTTTCAGCCCGGAGGTCATTTCGCTGTCAGAGGCAAGGCCTGTGCTTAAGACCATTGGAACTTCCAGGATATCTTTTAACTCTTCCATCTCATCTTTCTGCTCACGGACATCCTCTTTCAGGACATAGGCGGGAATATCATAGGAGTTTTCATCCTCCGCGTAACTGTCCAGGATTTTTTCCTTTTCTTCCTGCTGCACAAATAACAAAAGATGTTCCATCTCTTCTTCTGGAACCGCTTCCGGAACTGTCTCCTCAATCCCGCCCTGCTGGATTCCCACATTCACAATATCTGACGTGTACGCCGGCAGGGAAAGATCACAGTATGCCTGGACAAATAGGATCAAAATGATCGCCAGCATACTTTTCCACTGTACCGCCGCGTATTTGAACAAATTCTTCATACTTCTGTCTTTCCTTTCTGATGTCTTTATACTTCTCTTTCCAAGTTCTCATTGATCAGCAGCAAAAACTTTCGGAACTGCTGGATTTCTTCTTCGCTCATCTCATAAAAGATCAGTTTCCTCATCTGTTCGGCCACCTGTTTCACCGACTGGATACAGGATTCTCCTTTCTCCGTCAGTGAGAGCCTTAAGACACGCTGGTCCTTTTCATCCGCTTTACGCCGGATATATCCGCCTTTTTCCATCTTCTGGATCGCAGAAGTGATCGATGGCGGAGTCATGTTCAGACTTTCCGCCAGTTCTTTCTGTGACATAGCACAGCTTTGATGAAGGGTAAAAAGAATTCCCGCCTGACTGGCGTTTAAGTCAAATTCCTGATACATTCCTTTCGCCCGATTTATGACCCGGTGCATCACAATTCCCATTAGTCCCAATTCCGGCACCTTATCTAAGTTACATCCCATTTTGCTTTCCTCCTGCATGAATAGATCAACAAAAATTAGTTAGTTTGTTAACTAATCGATATCTTAGTATGCTCAAGGAGAGAAGTCAATTAAAATTTTATAAAAATCGAAAAAGAAAGCGCAGAAAACACTCTGCACTCTCCAGTGATCTTACTTATTAGTTGAACCAAAATCCTTTGTAATCATACTTAAACACCCGGCACCACCAAGTGTCCCCTGTTCCTACCAGCGTCTGGATCTCATCAAAGTTCTGGTCAAACTCCACCGCTGTAAAGGCGCTTCCGCTGTCCACCAGAAGATTTCCTCCCATCTGCTGAACAGAACTTACATACCCTGAATACGTGACCGGAATCCGTTCTTCCAGCGCGAATGTTCCCGCCTCTTCATCCACCAGGTATTTGTCATAATAAGAGATCACCCCATCGGTACCGCTGTAAGTACCGTTATAGCCTTCGTCCTCAGAATAGTCATAATCTCTGGTACTGCTGACGGTATTATTGTTATTGTAAAAATACAGATAATATTGCCCCTCTTTTAGTTCCTCAGACTCTTCATACTCTACACAATGCTGTCCCGCGTTTAAGGAAAACTCCCCTTCTTGTTCCAGTACCAGGTCATCGTATCCGCTTTCTTCCCAGAACTGGCTGGAGCCGATCAGATAGCTGACCTCCGGTTCTGTGTAGATATCTTCAATCTTGATGATCGTAGACGTCTCTCTGGAACTGATTATGATACTATCGTCATCTATCAGCCGGATCGAGTTGATATGGATCCAGTCAAAAGGCTCCTCGTCTCCATCCTCCATATCCAAAGTATTCAGATAATCACCAAACGAATCCGCCAGATCAATGATTTCCGTCACTTCCCCGCTTTCCATGTCTACGCTCAAGATCCTGTCTTCCTCCGTATCTTTTCCTTCCTCTGTCGCAAGTACAAGGAAATCCTCCCGGGAACCAAAAATATAATCGTGATGAAGCTGGTAATCTCCCAGCGTATAAATCTCTGTGATCCGTCCCAGCCGATCCATCGCCACAAGTTCATTGGCTGAAGCGCTGAAATAAATCTCATCATCTCCAAATAAAATATTGCAGGCCCGATAGCTTTTGATCGGAATTTCTGTCCGAAGTGTCCCATAGTTGTCATACAGCAGGATAAAATCCGTCTCTTCATTATCTTCATCTGTCCGGTTCCCGAGCATCGTATAAAGCCCGTCTGAAAGCTCTTTGCCGCTCTCCCCTTCTTTTACCTCAAGCTGGGTATTCTCCTCGCTTCCCGCAAGGGATGGCGCATCATATTCCAGTTCCAGAGTCCCCGCCGTCTCTCCCTCTTCATCCCGAAGTGTTAAAGTGATCGTATTGACGGTATCTGGAATCATGCCGATCAAAAGATATTCATGCTCTGTAGTATAATCTCCATATAATTCTTCGCCAAACGGCTCATATCCATCCGCCGAGACGGTATAGGAAGCCTTTGCGGCCGTATCTGAGGTAAAGAACACATACAGTCCTGTTGTATTGGTCCCATAGGGATCCGCGATCACCAGAGGATCTTCCAGTGTGTAGCTGTTCTCCTCTTTCAGCGCCTCGATCTGCTTTTCAATATCTTCCTGATATTCCAGCGTATAAATGGCCGATATGTCCGTTTCCATATCCAGCGCGGTCAGATAATCATTGGTACCTTCCTGCCCATCTTCTTCCGCTCCCGCGCATCCCTGAAGGGACACCGCCAAAACAAACAACATAACTCCCAGTACCAAATAACCAATTATTTTTTTCTTTCCCAAAAGCAACACCTCCATACCGCAATTTTGCGGTATGGAGGTGAACTTTCTGTGAAAATCTCCAGAAATATTTCTGAAAACTGTGTGAAGAGCGCCTTATTTCACCTGAGTCCTCCGGTATACTACGTACAGAAACGGGAAGATGGCTGCCGCCAGGATCAGATACATAGGGATGAGCACATCTACCTGCCGCAGTACCTTGCCGCCAATCTCATATAACTCAAAGTCCCGCAGGTTGGCGCAGATCTGCAGGAGCTGGTCCGGGAACAGACGCAGCGGCTTTGAGAACATATCTACCCGGCCAAGGAACGGGGTTACGCAGGTCAGGGCAAATGGGATGGTAATGGCAAAAACGGTGGAATGGGTCCCGGCCGATGCCAGCATAGACAGGATCAGAATGAACAATGCCCCAATATAGCCTCCCGCGGCGCTTAGCAGATAATCCTGGAAGTAGGTAATATTATAGATACTATACCAGTTCCAGATCTGGACCGGGCAGTCACCCCCGCCCGCTCCCAGGGCCGCCAGCACCACTCCCGCGAAAAGCAGGATCACGCCCCAGTAGATCACTGTGATGATCAAAAGTCCCGCTCCCATTTTCGCCAGGATAGCCCTCCCTCTTCCCGTTCTGGAGGAGAAGAAGATGGCATCCGCTTTCCAGGCAAATTCATCCGAGAAGATACCGGATACCAGAAATCCCAGGATCAATACCAGGATCATCGTAAGCGTGATAAAATACGCGGAATCCATCAAAGCCATCCAGCCATCGGCATACTCATAGTGTACCGGCGTCTTAAATTCTTCATACTTCTGCAGGAGATAGTCTTTCTCATTCTCGGTAAAGTCCACCTGGCCGCTGTCCAGATAATCCTTCAGCGACTGGATCCGCTGCTCGTAGAGCCCCGCCGCCTCATCTTCCGACAGGGCGTCCGCCGTATAATAGTCATATTGTTTGATTCCGCTGAAAGACATACTCAGCATCTCCCGGATATCCTCGAACCCCTGCTTCTTGGAATAAGCTTTGTTCTGTTCCGTGATATCCTCCGACAGCGCTTCATCGGAAGCATTGATCGCGGCGTTCTCCCGAACCGCTTCCCGGATCACCTCTTCCGTCACATCTCCTGCCCACTGATTCTTCATTTCTCTCAAATTCCGGGCAGCCGATATTCCGGTCACCGTATTTCCATCCTGATCCGTGTAGTCCACATAGCGGATCGTAAGGACGCAGGCGATCACAAACACTGCCGCCAGGATCAGAAGAGCCGCTTTATTCAGGGGTTTCGTCAGTACCTTTTTCACTTCAAATAACAGCATCGCTTTCACCCGCCTTTTCTCCAAAATAGTAAAGGAACACATCCTCCAGGGCCGCCTCTTCCGGAACCGCATCCGGAAGCGGACGCTCTTTGGAAATGATCCGCAGTTCCGCTCCATGAGGTTCCGATTTCATATTAGAAACCTTGTATTTCTTCAGCAGAGCCGGAACCATCGGCTTTTCCGCAAAGCATTTCCAGACGGTTTCTTCCATAGAGTCGATCAGCTCTTCCGCCGTCCCCTTCAACATCAGACTTCCTTCCTTCATCAGCCAGATTTCATTGGCAATATATTCCACATCCGACACAATATGGGTGGATAACAGGACCAGCCGGTCCTCAGATAATTCGCTGATCAGATTACGGAACCGGATCCTTTCATTGGGATCCAGTCCGGCTGTAGGCTCATCCAGCACCAGGATCCTGGGATCATTCAGCATGGCTTGAGCAATTCCGGCCCTCCGCTTCATTCCCCCGGACAGCTTCTTCATCTTCCGGCCAGCCACTTTCGAAAGTCCTACCTTTCCCAGCAGTTCCTTTACTCTTTTCTTCGCCACCGCCAGCCGGATTCCTTTCAGGGCCGCAATGTAAAGCAGATAGTCCTTCACGGTAAACTCTGGATAGAACCCAAATTCCTGAGGCAGATACCCCAGCAGCTTCCGGTAATCCGCTCCCATTTTAAAAATATCTTTTCCATCGCAGGTGATGCTGCCTTCCGTTGGCTGCAGCAGGGTACACAGCATCCGCATAAGCGTTGTCTTTCCGGCGCCGTTCAGACCCAGAAGACCATAGACGCCTCCCGTCATGGTCAGATCCATATGGTCTACCGCCGTAACATCACCAAATTTTTTTGTAAGATCAGTCGTCTTTATTTCCACTTCGATCTACCTCCCAGATTCGATTGCACCGGCATAGGAGCCGGCAGACAGTAACTGCCAAGAACACCACCGCGATTCCAAACAGGATCACCCAGACCGGAATCGTGACCGCCCCGTAGAGCCTTTCGTCCAGCAGCACAAACCACCAGATCAAGCTCCATACCATACAAAGGCCAGCCGCCGCCGCTTCCGGAAGCCTCCTGCTTCCGCATAAAATCCCGAAACAGATACAGGCTGTGACCACCATAGGAAACAGAAACTGGATCAAAAGCGTAGACAGCGATATCCTCAGCGATACCGATGCTCCGGCGCAAAACACCGTGATCATCAAAATATCCGTGATTCCAAACAATAAGATCCGAGCCGCGTAGACCTGACGCAGAGAGTAATAGGAGGCCGCCTCGATCTCCAGGCACTGACAGCTCTGATTCTTCCAAAACTCCGGTATAATAAGGATCACAAAGAGAGTTCCCGCCACTCCCATACTCCGATAAGCATAGATCTGATCATCCGCGATCGGCAGAAACGCCCACAGCGCGATCAAGGCCAAAAGCTGCAGCAGCCACCACCTTTTTCTGACCAGCTTTAGCTGCAGATACAAAAAAGAATGATATGCCAGCATCCGATCTGCTTCCGCGGCCAGGAAACTCTCCCGGGATGCCTGGATCGTTTTTAGGATCTGCTCTTCTTTTGGTTCCATCTTCCTTTCTTCTTTATAGCTTTGTATCCGTTCTTCCAGATTCATGGCCTTCCTCCTCCTTTCCGATCAACTCCCGCAGCTTAAGTTTCGCCTGTCCCAGACGGTATTTAACCAGTGGAATCCCAAGATCCAGCTCTGCCGCTATTTCCCGGATCTTTTTCTCCTGAAAATAATAGCGGTCAATCACTTCCTGAAGTTCCTGGGGCAGGTTAGCGATCGCCCATTCCAGCAGCACCTTATCTACAATCCCAGATTCCTGGACAGCCTCCGGATCTGGTTCTCCCAGAAGCAATTCTTCTCCCGCCAGGATTTCTTTTGTCTTTTGATACCAATTCTTGCAAAGATTTCCAGCGATGGTGTACAAATAGTTTTTCGTTTTTCCTCTGTGACGATACTCCGATAATCTTGCGAAGAAACGGACAAATGTCTCCTGGGCCAGGTCTAAAGCATACTCTTCATCCCGGCAGTGATAAGAGCAATATTTCAAGATGTCGCCATAATATTTATGAACAAATCTATCAAAGGCCTCATCGTCACCCTGCTTCATTTTCCTGATCAAAAGAAAATCCGCGTCCACAAGATCCTCCTTTCTCGTCTGAAAGTTCAAAACGTTTTGTGCTTTCTATCTGGTATAACCATCTGACTCCCAAAAAAGATAGTATGGTTAGAAAAAATTTTATTTCCCCCTGATTTTTCACAAAAAGAATGCCCTTTCCGTGGTTTTTGGCCTCCACTTCCAGGGCACTCTCTTCTTCTAAAAATGTTTCTATGCGATCCCCTTGCTCTCGTCAGACTGTTTTTCTCTTTGCTGCTCTAACCGTTCCTTTTCAATCACATTCATCACCAGCATTTGGAGCCGGTTTTCCAGGTTGGCGAAGCTGACGTCCGGATCATAGTCCAGCGGCAGGATCTGGGCATCGGGATAGTATTCCTTCAGCTTCTTAACGATCCCCCGGCCTACCACATGGTTTGGCAGACAGCCGAAGGGCTGCAGGATAACGAACGCCCGGCAGCCATGAGCGGCATGATGGAGGATCTCCCCCGGGATCAGCACTCCCTCTCCCGCGTCAAAAGTATGGGGGATCACCGGATCGCTTCTCTTGACCAGTTCCGGCAGACGGCAGGCCCGCTCATACAGCGGATGCCCTTTTGCGATGCGGTCTGTCAGATCATGGGCGATATCAAAAACTTTATTTGCCAGCCTATTCCAGAGTTTCTCCCGCAAAGGCCTATGTATATGGTATTCTTTCACCTGACTGTCTTTGTTAAAGTAAATCTTGCGGATCACGTCCGTCATGCGGGCCTCGATCACTTCAAATCCATTTTTCTCCAGATAGACCTCAATATCATGGTTCGCTCCCGGATGGAAGTTCAACAGATATTCTCCTACGATCAGTACCTGCGGTTTGGGTCTGCCGCGGTCATACGCAACCGCTTTCATCACCTCTATCGCCTGGCGGAAGCCTTTCCGCGCTCCACGGACTCCCCCTTTTTCCATCCCATCGATCAGAAGATCCATGGCCTTCTCAAAAGCGGCATCCGCGCTTCCTTCTTCCTTTTCATAGGGCCGGATTTTCCGCAGCAGTTCTTCCAGCACATCGATCATGGGCAGGCCGACGGCGATCCGAATGGAAGCCGCCAGATTCATCCGGTAGCCTGGATGGAGATTGTGGCTGTCTTTATCATCGTTAGTCAGCACGGGGACCTGGGCATATCCCGCATCATCCAGCGCTTTCCTGAGCAGAGCCCCGTAATGGGTCAGCCGGCAGTCGCCCACGTATTTGGCCATAGCCACCGCCACATGGTCAAGGTCATACCTGCCGCTCCTCAACGCGGCCAATGCTTCTCCGATCACTACCTGAGCCGGAAAGCAGATATCGTTGTGGACATACTGTTTCCCCAAGCGGATAGCCTCTTCCCTGCCGATCTCCAAGGGCTCCGTCCGAAGCCCCTGCCCCTTCATGGCCGCCGACATCAGACGGCTGAAAGCGTGGGATGTATTGGGGACCAGGACTACCCGTTCCGCCTTATCTTTTGTAGTAAATTTCACCGGATAAGGGTCTTCCAGAGCTTTCACTTTTTTTGCGGTTCCCTGGCTGCGCCGCATATTCAAAGTCTCCACAAAAGAGCGCACCCGGATCCTGAGCGGCCCCTGGATGTCGCTTTCATCCAGCTTGACCACCAGAGGCGTTTTCCCTGAGATTTCATTCATCAGCCTTATGATCTCATCGGAGAGATAGGCATCGTGACCACAGCCAAAGCTTACGATCTGGACATATTCCAGCCTTGGATCCTGGGCTGCCAGGATTGCGGAAGACAGCATCCGGGCGTGGTAATTATTTACAATGTCCAGCCTGCTCCTTTTCAATTCCACTTCACTGAGTTTTGGCAGTGAATCTGCCGTCAGCACGGGAATCCCAAGGTCTGTAAAGAAGGAAGGCAGATCGTGGTTCACCAGGGAATCCGTCTGATAGGGCCTGGCCGCCAGCACCACCGCGTATTTCCCTTCTCGCTCCGCCTCTTCCAAAACCTTGGCCCCCGCTTCTTCCATCTGCCTGCGGAAGCTTGCCATAGCCGCTTCTGCCGCTCGGACTGCCCTCTTCGTCTCCTCTCTCGGTACCTGGAATCTTTCTTCCATATAAGAGATCAACTGATCCTTGCGGTCTTCCTTGGTATTCCAGAAGAACAAAGGCGTCTCCAAAGGGATTCCCCACTCTGTCTTGGGATTGTCTGAATTGCGGATGACCAGCGGATATCCCTTGACCACCGCGCACATAGACTCGCTGGTCTTTTCCTGATTTTCCGGCGCCACCGTACTGATGGAGGGGAAAAAGATTAGGTCTGCCTTCTGTTTCACCAGATTCCGCATATGTCCGTGGACTAATTTAGCCGGAAAACATACAGTATCCGAAGTCACAGACCGCAGACCGCTCTCGTACATTTTCCGAGTGCTGGGTTTTGACAAACATACCCCGAAGCCCAACACTTTGAAAAATGTAGTCCAAAAGGGCATACTATCCCAGAAGAACAGCACTCTTGGAATTCCGATGGTCGTATTTCTCTCAGTCCTCGGTTCTGGATATGGGTAATCCTGGAACAGAAGTTTCCGGCGAAGCCCAAACAGATCCGGCGTCTTCTCCTTTTCCTGCTACTTGTCCCTCAACCGGGACTGGACCGTCTCATCTTTGGGATCTCCCACGATCTCTCCCTTCTCACACCGGTTATTCGTCACCCAGGAATTCCCGTTTGAGAACCGGATAATGCTGCGTCTGCAGTGATTCCCGCAGAAGGGGCAGGGTTCATCCGCCTGCTGGGTATACGTGAATGCCTCCAGGTTCTCTAATCCAATGAACGTCCTCTGCCCATCCTGCATCCGTTCTTTGGTCAGGAGCGCCGCGCCGATGGCTCCCATAACGCCGGGATACGGCGCCCGGATCACCTTTCTTCCCGTATACTGCTCCAGCGCTCTTAATACCGCGTCATTCTGGAAAGTCCCTCCCTGGACTACGATCTTATCTCCCAGGCTGTCCAGATTGGAAGTCCGGATGACTTTGGTAAACACATTTTCAATGATCGATCGGCATAGGCCCGCCATAATATCTCCCGGCAGCTTTCCGTTTCTCTGCTCCGTCACAATACTGCTGTTCATAAAAACCGTGCAGCGGCTGCCTAAGACGGCCGGATCCTCTGATTTGAAAGCCGCCTGCGCGATCTTCTCCACCGGGATGTGCAATGTAGAGGCGAAATTCTCCAAGAACGATCCGCAGCCGGAAGAGCAGGCCTCATTGACCACAATATTGGTGATTATCCCGTCTTTCAGCCAGACCGCTTTCATGTCCTGGCCGCCAATATCCAGAAGAAAGGTAGCTCCCGGATAATATTTCAGCGCCGCCTTTGCGTGGGCTACCGTCTCTACCACATGGCACTCCGCGGAAAATGCCCTGGCAAAAAGCTGTTCGCCGTATCCGGTGGTACCCGCCCCCAGGATCTCCAGATCAGCTCCCGCGCCGCGGTACTTATCCCGCATAGCAAGAAGGGCTCTCTTGGCTACGGCAAGAGGATCCCCCTCATTAGGCGCGTAAAAGGTGTCCAAAAGCTGTTCTGTTTCATCCATCAATACGAATTTTGTAGTTGTGCTCCCGGAATCAATACCAAGATAGGCCCGTACCGTCTCTCCCGCCTTGGGCTGATATGGTTTCCAATCCGGCAGGGCGTGCCGCTTCTCAAACTCTTCCCGCTCTTCTCCTGATCGGAAGAATGGCGTTCCCTGCTTTCCACTTTTTTCCTCCTCTTTGATCCAATCCAGATCCTCCGCCAGCCGTTCCGGCTTTCGCGGCCGCTCCTGCCGCCCCTTTAATTTCTTTAGAGATAGAGCGGCCCCCCAAGCCATCATAAGTTCCGGGCGTTCCGGGATCAAGATCTCCTTTTTTGTCAGCCCCAGGCGGCTGGCGAACACTTGGATCAAGACCGGATTAAAGGTCAGCGGGCCTCCCTCAAAGACTACCGGGCTTTTGATATCCAGCCCCTGGGCCAGTCCTCCGATGGTCTGTTTCGCAATGGCATGAAAGGCGGACAGGGCCAGATTTTCTTTAGATACTCCCTGATTCAGAAGCGGCTGTATATCTGTCTTAGCGTATACGCCGCAGCGCCCTGACACATCATAGACGGTATCCCCCTTCCCCGCCATTTCGTTAAACTGCTCGATCGGTACATTTAAGATCGAAGCGATCTCGTCGATAAACGCTCCTGTTCCCCCCGCGCAGCTTCCATTCATCCGCATGTCCGATGCCTCAAGCTGATGGGTCGTCTCATTTTCCCGGAAGAAAATAATCTTCGCGTCCTGGCCGCCAAGCTCGATCGCCGTTCCTACGTTCTCATATCTTGTCTGGAGGGCGATGGAGTTGGCCACAACCTCCTGTATATAAGAGACCTTCAGCTCATCCGCCAGATTCTTCGCTCCAGATCCTGTCAGAGCAAGATAAATCCTGCTGTCCGGGAAACGCTCTCCCAATTTTCTAAGCGCGTCAGAGACGCTTTTGATCTGGTCCGCGTGATGGCGTCTGTACTCGGAATATAAAATCTTCTGTGTCCCCGAATCCATAGCAGCGATCTTGGTGGTAGTACTCCCCACATCGATCCCCACATCCAGGATACTTTTCTCTCGTCTCATCGTTTTCTATTCCTCGCTCTCTTTTGCAGCTTTCTGTTAAACAAATCTAACCGGTTTCTATTATAGCACTATCTTTCCGTTCTCTCTAATGATTTCTTTAAAATTTTACTTCTTGCTTTTGCCAGTTGATCTGCTCCAGCATCCGGTAGAATTTCCGGTACCGCTCCCGTTCTTCCTGTCTGCACACGCAGTAGTAGGTGGTCTCCGCCGATGGATCCCGGATAGGGATCAGCTTCTTCCCCTCCATATTCCCGCTCCTTCCAGCCATGATATCTGAGGCGAACGATGGGAAGGCGCCTGTTCCCGCCACTTCTCCAAAAGCGTCATACTCATTCATCAGGAGGAAATGAGCGTTTGGCAGTTTCTCCCGGCACATTTCATACCAGAATCCGATCTCTGTGTACAGAAGCAGGTTCTGCCCGTCAATGTCTTTTAAGGTAACTTCCTCCCGTTCTGCCAGCGGATGGGTATATGGCACAACAAGAGACAGGGTTTCCTTCCGGTAGGGAAAGGCGTACACTCCTTCTTCTTTTGGCTCTTCATGGAGGACCGCCATCTGATACCTGCCTTTATCGAGGCCGTCCAGCAATTCCTCATCCCAGTTCCGGATCTCTGATGCAATGGTCATCCCTGTGTAGCAGCGGGAGAGCACCGGAACCAGATCCGCGATGGGGACCGGCGCGCAGGAGCCCAGAGTGATCGTTCTCCTGCTCCGGTCCAGAAGTCTGACCCGTTCCACCATATCCCGCTCTTGTTCCAGGATCTTCTGCGCGTACTGAGCCGTCAGCCTTCCATTTTCATTTAGCGCGATCCGGTTCTTAGTCCTTTCAAATAACGGAACCCCTATCACTTCTTCCAGCTTCCGCATAGAGCGGGTCAGGGCGGGCTGCGATAAATGCAGCTGTTCCGATGCGGCAGACAAAGTGCCGTACTCTTCAAAAGCGACCAATTGTTCCAAAAGATAGATTTCAATCATAACTTACTCCTTTAATCTTTCGATTTATTTAATCTAAAACCATCGCTCAAACCCATCAGTATTACTTTTGATTATAGCACATTTCTAAATCCATATTGTACTTTTTTCTTTCCTCCAACTATAATCGAATCAAGATCAAGAAAGAAAATATTTTAAGGAGGTTTTTATCATGGAATATGCAACTTTAAATAATGGAATCCAGATGCCGTTGGAAGGTTTTGGTGTATTTCAGGTGCCCGATCCGGCCCAGTGTGAAAACGCCGTCCTGGATGCCATAAGCAGCGGTTATCGTCTGATCGACACCGCCGCCGCCTATATGAATGAGGAGGCGGTTGGCGCAGCCATCAAAAAATGCGGCGTACCAAGGGAAGAACTTTTTATCACCACCAAGCTCTGGGTACAGGATGCAAGTTATGAAGCAGCAAAAAAAGCGGTACAGACTTCTCTTGACAAACTGGGCCTTGATTATATCGATCTGTATCTGATTCACCAGCCAATGGGCGACTACATCGGCGCTTACCGCGCAATGGAAGAACTCTATAAAGAAGGAAAGTTACGCGCCATCGGTGTATGCAATTTCTATCCTAACCGCTTGGCTGATCTCTGCGAGACCGTAGACGTGATCCCGGCCGTTAATCAGGTGGAGCTGCATCCATTCTTCCAGCAGGAAAACGCTCTGGCCCTTATGAGGGAATATGGTATTGTTCCGGAAGCCTGGGGACCATTCGCAGAAGGGAATCACGGAATCTTCACCCATCCGGTTCTGTCCAAGATCGGGGAAAAATACGGAAAGAGCGCCGCGCAGGCAGCGCTGCGCTGGAATATCCAAAGAGGCGTCGTTGTAATTCCTAAATCTGTCCACAAAGACCGGATGGAGCAGAATTTTGACGTATGGGATTTCACCTTGTCCGAAGACGATATGGCTGAAATCGCCAAGTTAGACTTAGGGCACAGCGAGATCGTAGACCACTCTGATCCAGGCTTCGTAAAAATGCTGCACCAGATGAAGATCCACGACTAATTCCGCAAGGATAATATAAAATCAGGCACAAGGGGAACCGCCCCTTGTGCCTAATTTTTATTTTCCAAAAATTTCTGCCGCCTGCTTCATATTCTCGATGATGGAGACTCCAAATGGACAGCGGGTCTCACAGGCTCCGCACTGGATACATTCTCCGGCATGGTGAGGCAGCACTTCATAGTGTTCCCGCACCGTCTCCGGCACATTCCCCTGGGCTTTCGCCAGATTCAGGAACTTCGTCACAGAAGCCACGTCAATCTTCTTGGGGCAAGGCGCGCAGTGACTGCAGTACATACAATGACCTTCCCAACTGATATTTGGAAAAGAGGCAAAAGCGGGAGCATAATCCTTCTCTTCCTCTGAGGCTTCCTCATAGGCCAGACTTCTCTGAAATTCTTCCACACTGTGAGCGCCCGCAAGAACCGTAGCCACCGCCGGGCGGGTCAGCGCGTAATGCAGGCACTGGCCGACTGTCAGGGCCTTACCGGCAGGGGACATAGACGCATCCAGAAGATCTCCTCCTCCGAAGGCTTTCATGACCGTTACGCCTACACCAAGCCGCTGACAGGTCTCATAAAGTTCCTGCCTCTGGGGATCCATATTCACCAGAGGCTTTTCATAATTTTCATCCGCCCACAGTTCATTCACATCCTCGCTGGCCGGCTGAAGGTCATAGCAGGGATTTACGCTGAACATCAGCACTTCAACGTCTCCGCTTCTCACCGCCTCCAGCGCCACTTCCGGGTTGTGGCTGGAAAGCCCGATGTGATGAATCACGCCTTTTTCTTTCAGCTCTTTCACATAAGCAAGGACGGGGCCTTCCGACACCGTTTTCCAGTCTTTCATGGAATCCACATAATGGATCATTCCCACATCGATATAGTCCGTCTGAAGCAGGGAGAGCATTTCTTCCATTCCCTCTTTCACTTCATCGATCTGACGGCTCCTTTTATACTGGCCGTCTTTCCAAACGGAACAGACATGAGACTGGATGATGAACTTCTGCCTTCTTCCCTTCATGGCCTCCCCAATGGCCGTCCGGACCTGAGGGTTCGATGTATAAAGGTCAAAATAATTCACTCCCCGCCGTTCTGCCTCGTCTAAGAGCCGTTTTGCTCCCTGGCAGTTGTCTTCCGCGAATCCCTCGCAGCCAAGTCCGATCTCACTGACTTTTAAACCTGTGTTCCCCAACTCACGATATCTCAATATAGTTCCCTCCCTGTTATATAAGTCTTCCAGATAAAATATCAGGGTCAAAAAAATTTTTGACCCTGCTGTCTAGTTATAGTTTATCAGACAAATATTCTTTTCGTCAATGCCGCTCTACTTAAGGGCAGCTCCGTCTTTAAAGGCATTTCCCACTTTCTCGCCCAATCTGTAATATCCGAAATGCACGGTGTCGTAAGTGATGGGCGAGAATTTCTCAAGGCTCAGTTCTCCATCTTCTCCCAGCACACTCTCGTCAATGCTGACATTCTTGATCTTTCCAAGGAATTTTGTTCCTCCGATCACGTCGATCAGCTCACACTCCAGCGTCAGCGGAAGCTCATTGATGACCGGCGCATGGACAAAGTTGCTTTCTGTAGTAGTAAATCCCGCCTTCTCCATCTTGTGCTCTTCCTGGTTCGCGGAAACAATTCCCACATAATCGCAAGCCGTCATGTGCTCCACATCCGCCACACTGACGGTAAAAGCCTTGTTCACCATAAGATTTTCAGTTGTTTTATGGCTGGACAGATCGATCATGATCTCGTCTGCCCCTACGATTCCTCCCCACGCCGCGTTCATGGCGTTAGCTTTTCCATTCTCGTCATAAGTTCCAATGATCATGACCGGCTGAGGGAATAAAAACGGTTTTGCTCCAAAGTCTTTTCTCATAATCAATAATAACCTCCTTTGATCATTTTCTGTACATACCATTGTAAAAGCTCCTTTTTCAAAAGTACAATGCCAATTTCGCAAGCTTCTATAACTGAGGCGCATAATGAAAGGCCAAAAAACCCTTAACTTTCTCTTTCAACCCAACAATAGGTTGACCACTACCGGCCCAATGATGTTATAATATGATACCAGGGTCTCAAAGTCCTGCATTTCATGCCCGCATGAATATGCAGGACCTTGAGACCCGCAAAAACAGGAAAAAGGCGCCTGGCAGGGCGGCTTTTGACTGGTTTTTAGAAAAGGAAATTTTTGAAGAGGAATGTTATGTCTACACTAAGAAAATTTATCCAATATTACCAACCCTACAAAGGTGTTTTTTTCTTGGATCTTTTCTGCGCCACCTTTATCAGCGTAGTAGATCTTTTATACCCGCAATTCTTACGCAGCGCTATCAACGGTCTTTTTACCAGAAGCGCCGGAGAGATCATCTCCGCCCTTCTCCCCATCGGCATCGGGCTTTTTGTCATGTATGTCCTTCAGAGCCTGTGCAAGTATTATATCAGCTATCAGGGGCATATGATGGGCGCCCACATGGAGCGGGATATGCGTGCAAAGCTTTTTGACCACTATGAAAAGCTTTCTTTCTCTTACTATGACCAGAACAATTCCGGTCAGATGATGAGCAAACTGGTCTCTGACCTGTTTGACATTGCGGAGTTCGCCCACCATGGGCCTGAGAACCTGTTTATCTCCTTGATCAAGATCGTAGGATCCTTTATCTTCCTATTCCTGATCAACTGGCAGCTTGCCATTCCTTTGCTGATCCTAGTCTTCTGTATGCTGGTCTTCTCCATCAGCCAGAACAAACGGATGCAGTCCACCTTCCTGGATAACCGCCGGAAGATCGGGGACGTCAACGCCAGCCTTCAGGATACCCTGGCCGGCATCCGCGTGGTACAGTCTTTTGCCAACGAAGATGTAGAAAGGGAGAAATTCGCCAAAAGCAACCAGGGATTCTTAAAGTCCAAGGACGATAACTACCGGTGTATGGGAACCTTTACCGGAGGCAATCTCTTCTTCCAGGGTATGATGTACCTGGTGACTTTGGTATACGGAGGATATCTGATCGCCCAGGGACGGATGGACGTGGTAGATCTGTCCATGTACGCCCTCTATATCGGCATCTTCATCAGCCCTATCCAGATCCTGGTAGAATTGATGGAAATGATGCAGAAAGGGCTCTCCGGATTCCGCCGTTATCTGGACGTGATGGAAACTGAGACACAGATCCAAAACGCGCCGGATGCAAAGCCCCTCACCGACGTGAAAGGAGCCGTTTCCTATGAAAATGTCTCCTTCCATTATTCGGATGACGATACGCTTGTACTCTCGAATGTTTCGTTTGAGATTCCGGCAGGCCGTTCGGTGGCTCTGGTAGGACCTTCCGGGTCCGGCAAGACTACCATCTGCAATCTGCTTCCCAGGTTCTATGACGTGACCGGAGGCCGGGTGGCCATCGATGGAAAAGACGTGCGGGAGCTGACGCTGGAATCTCTCCGCGGCCAGATTGGCATCGTTCAGCAGGACGTCTATCTCTTCTGCGGCACCATCCGGGAAAATATCGCCTACGGGAAGCCCGGCGCTTCCCAAGAAGAAATCATGGACGCCGCTAAAAAGGCCAACATCCACGACTTTATCGAAAGTCTGCCTGAAGGGTATGACACCTATGTAGGCGAGCGGGGAACCCGTTTGTCCGGCGGACAGAAACAGCGCATTTCCATTGCCCGTGTGTTCCTGAAGAATCCTCCGATCCTGATCTTAGACGAGGCCACCAGCGCCCTGGACAACGAAAGTGAACGCTGGATCCAGAAGAGCCTGGATGTACTGGCCCATGACCGGACCACCATTACCATTGCCCACCGGCTGTCTACCATACAGAATGCCGACGAGATCCTGGTAGTGGCGGATAATGGCATCGCGGAACGGGGAACCCACGAAGAACTGCTGCGTTTAGGCGGTATCTACGCAGGATATTACCAATAAAGCCAGGATCCCTTCTTCCTAAGGTGTACTTTTAATCGTGGATTTTGTAATTCGCAAGAAGCATTTCCGCAATTCCCGGCGCTTCCGGGTCATGACTTCCCTTGCCCGTATCCAGGGCGCGCAGCGTTTCCATTTCGTCCTCTGTTAGTTCAAAGTCGAAAATATCGATATTTCCCGCGATCCGCTCTGGATTTGTAGATTTAGGAAGGATGATGAGACCCTCCTGCACCTCGAAACGCAGAATGACCTGCCCCGCGTTCTTTCCATATTTGGAGGCAATCTCTGTAATCGCCGGATTTGAGAGAAGAGCCTCATTTCCATGGCCCAGAGGCTGATATGCCTCAATCTTGACGTCATCTTTCTCCAGAAGTTCTCTTAACTCCCGCTGCTGGAAAAAGGGATTGCATTCCACCTGATTGACCGCGGGAATGGTGGCAAATTGAGGGACAAACTCCTTCCAGATCTTCGGCGTCATATTACTTACCCCAATGGATTTCAGTTTTCCTTCCTCTTTTGCTTCCTCAAGCGCTTTCCACGCGCCTGCCACATCGCCGTATGGCTGATGGAGCAGGCATAGGTCGATATAATCCACTCCCAGTTTTTCAAGAGATACGGCGATTCCTTTTTTCGCCGCCTCATATCCATAATCCTGAAGCCACAGCTTGCTGGTGATAAATATTTCTTCCCGCGGGATCCCACTGTCTTTTACCGCTTTTCCAACCTCTGATTCATTAAAATACGCCGCAGCCGTATCTATATGCCGATATCCCGCTTTCAGCGCCTGCAGCACCGCCTGGTAAGTCGTGCCGTCGTTGGGGATCATAAATACTCCAAAGCCTACCGTCGGAATACTATTGCCATCATTCAAAGTTATTATTCTCATATTGATCACTCCTTTCTTTATCTTTATTTTAAAGCGCTCTTTTTAAAATGTACAATGCCAAATCCGCATTTTAGTATAACCAAAACGTATACTATTATCTGAAACAAAACCGCTATGCTCGATCTGACACACAAAAAGCGAGGCAAAAGCCCCGCTTCCTGTTATATCCTGCGGAAAGACAGATCCAAGCACTGATCATCATGCTCCCTGCTCCGCAAAGTTTCCGGTATACAACTGGTAATACTTGCCCTTCTCCTGGATCAGCTCGTCATGAGTTCCCCGCTCGATAATGCGGCCTTGTTCCATGACCATGATACAGTCTGAATTCTTGACGGTAGACAGCCGGTGAGCAATGACAAACGTAGTACGTCCCCTCATCAGCGCATCCATGCCGGCCTGTACCAGCTTCTCTGTACGGGTGTCAATAGATGACGTAGCCTCATCCAGGATCAGCGCCGGAGGATCGGCAACCGCGGCTCTTGCGATCGCAAGAAGCTGTCTCTGACCCTGGCTTAAGTTTTCCCCATCTCCGGTAAGCATGGTATCATAACCATCTGGCAGACGACGGATAAACCCGTCCGCGTTGGCAAGCTTAGCCGCGCTGACGCACTCTTCATCTGTAGCATCCAGCTTTCCGTAGCGGATATTTTCCATAACCGTCCCTGTAAACAGATGGGTATCCTGAAGCACCATTCCAAGAGATCTTCTCAGATCCGGTTTCTTGATCTTATTGATATTGATACCATCGTAACGGATCTTACCGTCCGCGATATCGTAAAAACGGTTGATCAAATTGGTGATGGTAGTCTTTCCTGCTCCGGTAGCGCCGACAAAAGCAATCTTCTGTCCCGGCTTCGCCCACAGGCTGATGTTATGGAGCACGATCTTGTCATCGGTATAGCCAAAGTCCACATCATCAAAGACGACCCCGCCTTCCAGCTTGGTATAAGTAACGGTTCCATCCGCCTTGTGGGGATGTTTCCAGGCCCACAGATTGGTACGGGTATCCGCTTCTGTCAGATTTCCGTTCTCATCTTCCTTAGCGTTGACCAGCTCCACATATCCCTCGTCTACTTCCGGCGTCTGATCCATCAAGTCAAAAACACGCTGCGCTCCGGCCGCCGCATTGACAACGAAGTTGATCTGCTGGCTGACCTGGGTGATGGGGTTAGTAAAGCTTTTATTCAATCCCACAAAGGTAACGACAGTACCGATGGTAACACCTGCCAGACCGTTGATCCCAAGGATCGCTCCAACGATGGCGACCAAAGCATAGCTGATCCACCCGATATTGGCATTGATGGGCATCAGCAGGTTTGCGTACCGGTTAGCCTTATTCGCGCTGTCTCTCAGCTTTTCATTGACTTTATGGAAGTCTTCCATAGCCGCCTGCTCATGGCAGAATACTTTAACTACCTTCTGGCCGTCCATCATCTCTTCAATAAAACCATCCACAGCTCCCAGATCGATCTGCTGCCGGATATAGTATTTCCCGGATAATTTAGAAAAATTAGCGGTAACAGCCAACATAACGCAGGCCGTCAGGATTGAGATCACCGTCAGCGCCGGGTTCAGCACGATCATGGTGATCAGCGTGGCAGTCATCGTGATCAGAGAATTGATGATCTGAGGGATGCTTTGGCTCAAAAGCTGCCGAAGCGTATCCACATCATTGGTATAAACTGACATGATATCGCCATGGGCATGGGTATCAAAATATTTGATGGGAAGCGACTCCATCCCGCGGAACAGATCGTCCCTCAGATGCAGCATAGTCCCCTGGCTTACATTGACCATGATCCGGTTATAAGTAAACGCGGTGACAACACCGATTCCCATAATACAGGCCAGGCGGATCAGATCAGATGCCAGGCCGCTAAAATCTCTGGAGCCATTTTTCATCATTGGCGTGATATAATCATCTACCAAAGTCTGCGGAAATGTGGCGCCCACTACGGTAGCGATCGCCGTGATCAGGATGCACACGACCACAAGCGCAAATAAGTATTTATAATAATGAAGCATATATCCGATGACCCGGCTGATCAATTTTGTAGCGGTCGCTACTCTGGGTCTTGATTTCTTTCTGTCTCTCGTCTCGCTCATAGATCAGTTTTCCCCCTTTCTTTCCTTTAAGCAGGCTGGTCAAAATCGCCGCCGCCTTCGATCTGCGAATTGTAGATCTCTTGGTAAATGGCGTTATGTTCCAACAGATTGTCATGGGTATCAAAGGCATTGATCTTCCCTTCGTCCAATACCAGAATCCGATCCGCGGACTGAACGCTTGATACACGCTGGGCAATAATAATCTTAGTGGTGCCTGGGATCTCTTTTTCAAAGGCCGCGCGGATGTTTGCGTCCGTCGCTGTATCTACAGCGCTGGTAGAATCATCCAGAATCAATACTTTTGGCTTCTTCAAAAGCGCGCGGGCAATACACAGCCTCTGCTTCTGACCGCCGGATACATTAGATCCGCCCCGCTCGATCCAAGTATGGTATCCCTGGGGCATCCGATCGATAAATTCATCAGCGCAGGCCGCCTTGCACGCTTCGACACATTCTTCTTCCGTGGCATCAGGATTTCCCCAGCGCAGGTTGTCGAGAATGGTACCGGAAAACAATGTGTTTTTCTGAAGCGCCACAGAAACTTGGTTCCGCAGGACTTCCGTATCATATTGGCGGACATCTGTACCTCCTACGCAGACGGAACCTTCATCCACGTCATACAGTCGGCAGATCAGATTGACCAGGCTGCTCTTTCCAGATCCCGTTCCTCCGATCACACCAATCGTCTCTCCGCTTTTGATATGAAGGTCGATGTCTGACAGGGCGTTCTTCCCACTGCCATGCTTATATGAGAAATTCACATGATTAAAATCAATCTGTCCGTCAGCCACACTCATGACCGGATCTTCCGGATCGGTCAGGTCCGGCCTCTCGTCCAGGACTTCCTCAATCCGTCGGATACTTGCCATAGACATGCTAATCATAACAATGACCATAGAAAGCATCATCAGGCTCATCAGAAGCGACATAATATAGCTGAATAAGCTGGTCAGATCTCCAGTTGTTAACGTCCCGCCCACGATATACTGGGCGCCGAACCAAGAGACCGAGATGATACAGAAGTAAACCGCGATCATCATTGCCGGACTGTTGAATGCCAGCAAAGCTTCCGCCTTTACCGAAAGGTCATATAGCATCTTCGAGGCCTTCCCAAACTTCACATTCTCATGTTCTTCCCTGACGAATGCCTTGACTACGCGGATGGCAGTCACATTCTCCTGAACGCTGGCGTTCAGATCATCGTACCTGCGGAATACCTGACGGAAAATCTTCAATGTAACTACCATGATCGTTCCGATCACAATGATCAGGAATACGACCGCGATCAGGAACATTGCGCTTAACCGAGGGCTGATGATCAAACACATGCCGAAGCTGAATATCAGGTTGAGCGGAGCCCGCACCGCCACACGGATCACCATCATAAACGCGTTCTGGACATTGGTGATATCCGTAGTCATACGTGTGACCAGACTGGGCACACTGAATTTATCAATATTAGAGAAAGAAAACGTCTGTATATTGGCATAAATAGCTTCTCTTAGATTGGCCGACAGACCGGAAGCCGCGCTGGCCGCGTTTTTACCCGCAAGACCGCCAAATGTCAGACTTAAAAACGCCATAAGCACCATAAGCGCTCCATATCTGTAGACAACGCCAAGGTTATGAGCCTCCAGGCCGTTATCTATGATCATCGCCGTAATAAAAGGCATTAAGATTTCCATGATCACTTCAAGAGCGGTGAGTCCTATACATAAAAAGGTATCCCGCCTATAAGCTCCTAGCTGCTGTAAAACTTTTCTCACTGTAAGGTAACCTCCTGTCTTTGTTTCGATAGCTTTGCTCCGTTCTGGAGAAATATTTCAGAAGCTTTCCCGCAAGCTTCCACAGCCGTACTCTCTCTGCTTGGTCCAGGGCGCCGCAGATCTCCGACTCCATCCGAGCCGCCCGGCTCAAAAATCTGTTCCCTTCCTCAATCAGTTTCGGGGTTGGAAGCAGTTCCTTTTTGCGAATATCATCCGGATCCTCCCGAAAAGAAATATACCCTTCTTTTCTTAATTTTTTGATCAATGTAGAAAGAGTGGATTTGGACGCTCCCATTTCATGACACAATTCCGTAAGATAGGTTCCCTGAGGGTGGTGTCTTAGGATGTATACCATGAAATATATCTGGGATCCGCTCATATTCTTGTACTTCAGATCAGCTTCCATCTGCGCTGTCAGATTCAAGCCGATCTTCTTCAATACGAAGATCAGTTCTTCTGCTCTGAACTCTTCCGTCATTTTCGATACGCACCTCCTATAAATCTTTTCATGGGATTGTTCGCGTTCAAACAGTTCACAACCTAATCATTTCCCACAGAAAATTTTATCTCTGAATTCTCGAAATGTACAATTGAAATTTGTTATCTTCTATAAAAAACTTTTATAGATCTATCTGCCTGCTCTTTCCAGTGTCTTCTTAAACTGAATGGAAAACAGGATCGCCGTGAATGTCACCGCGATCAAATCCGCAATCGGTTCCGCCACATAGACAGCCATCGCCCGATCCGCTCTTAAAATCAGAGGCATAATATAAATCAACGGAATCAGCAGAACAAATTTTCTCATTACAGCAACAACAATGGATTCCGTCGCTTTTCCCAGCGCGTTAAATGTCAACTGGCAGGCTATCTGTATTCCCATCAGGAACATAGACCCCATATAGATGCGAAGCGCCGTCTTAGTATATTCCACCAGGGTGGCATCCGAGGTAAACATGGCCGCAAACCCTCCTGGCAGCAGCATGACCAGAATCCACAGCAGAATGGAATATCCCAAGCTGACTTTCAAGAGCAGTTTAAAGGCCGCCCGGACTCTCTTTGTGTCTCCCGCCCCATAATTATAGCTGATAATAGGCTGCGCCCCCTGCCCCAGACCTTGAAGAGGCAGCATTGCGAACTGCATGACGCTTGTAAGGATCGTCATTGCGCCAACCGCGATGTCTCCGCCGTATTTCTGGAGAGAACTGTTAAAGCAGACAGAGATCACGCTTTCGCTGGCCTGCATAATGAATGTTGCCGCTCCAAGAGCCAGACAAGGCAGTATGATCTTGGGATTCAGTCGGAGATTTTTCCTTCTTATCTTCAGGAATGTTTTCTTTCCGCACAGAAAACGGACTACCCAGATGCAGGAAAGGGCCTGAGATATGATCGTCGCAAGGGCCGCCCCCCGCACATCCATATCAAAACCGAAGATGAAGATCGGATCCAGGATAATATTGGCAACCGCGCCGATCAGAACCGACAGCATTCCTGTCTTCGCAAAGCCCTGGGCAGTGATAAACGCGTTCATTCCAAGGGTGATCTCTACAAAAATCGTTCCGATCGCATAGATATTCATATAGTTGACACCGTATCCAATGGTGTTCTCACTTGCTCCAAACGCCATGAGCAGATCTTTGTTCCAGATCAGCAATACGGCAGTAAGTACAATAGAGATTATGATCTGAAGCGTAAAACAGTTTCCCAGGGTTCGTTCCGCAGATTCCTTATCCTGCTTTCCCATAAATATAGAGGCCCGCGGCGCCCCGCCATATCCAACCAGAGCCGCAAACGCGGAGACGATCATGATCAGCGGCATACATACTCCTACTCCGGTCAGCGCCGCAGCTCCGATCTCCGGAATATGTCCGATATAAATCCTGTCCACAATGTTGTACAGCATATTGATCAACTGCGCCGCAACCGTTGGCAGCGCCAGCTTAAGGAGAAGCCTCCCCAAAGGTTCTGTCCGTAGGAACTCCTTATCCGCATTGTTCTGTGCGTTTTGTTCTGTCTGTTTCATACCTGTTCGCTTCCTTCCATTGCTTTTCTTGTATTCGTAAATACCCTGCGCAAAAATTCTGTGTACGTCTCCAGTTCTTCTCCGCTGAAGCCTTCCAGAATAGTACTCAGGAATTCTTCTCTCACTTCGTTGATGCTTTCTGTCACCGGTCCTGCCAAAGCGCACAGCCTAAGATGGATCTTCCTTCGGTCTTCCTTATCCGGCTCTCTTTCCAGCAGAGATTTTTGTATCAGAGACTCTACCGCCTTTGACACAGCCCCCTTGGAAAGCATACGCAGCTCTACGATATCAGCCGCCGTATCTTTTCCCGGATTATTCTGCAGAAAGCTGATGATATCCGCTTCAATGACCGTAAGATCGTGCTCTGTACAGACCTTTTTCAGCATCTTGTCATACAGACGGAACAGACTTCTAAGTCCCATAAATAATTCCGTTGTCCTCTTCACCTCTATACCTCTTTTCTGTAATTAGTTTCTAAAAAAACCGTTTCCAAAAGAACATTATACTCAAGTGTATTGAAAAGTCAAGCTCGCTGAAGGCACAATAATAGGGCAGAACATACATATTCAAAAAATATGCTGTCTGCCCTAATTCCATACAGTCAGATATGAGTCCGTTCTTTATTCCTTCCATATCCCTGCCGTAAGTTCCGAAAAATCAATCTGAAGTCTTTCCTCAAACACACGGACAGGTACTTTATCCTTGAATGTATACAGAGAAATATATGGAGCAGCCTCCCCTTCAAACCAGTAACATACAACCATCTCTCTCTTTACGTCCACGATCCAATACTCCCGCACTCCTGCGGTCATGTATTTCTGCACTTTGATCCCATAGTCCCGCTTCCTGGTGGATTCAGACGTGATCTCAATACACAGATCCGGCGCGCCATAGACCCCTTTTTTCGTAATCTTTTCTCTCTGACAGACCAAAGCGAGATCCGGCTGTATCACCGTCTTGTCATTCCGGTCCAACTGCACATCCAAAGGAGAGGGCAGGATCCGGCACGGTCCTCCCTGCTGCCGGATGAACAGCTTGATCTCGAAAAGAAGTTCCGTGACCAGTTCCTGATGGGTAAAACTGGGGGCTTCAAGGAAGAATAGCTTTCCATCGATTAATTCCGCCCTCACATCTTCCGGCAGCTCTCTGTAATCCTCCAGCGTATATTCATCCTGCCTCTTCGCGAAATACGGCGCTCTGCTGTCCCGCAGCGCTTCTTCCCGCGCATATTCCTCCGCAAACAGAACAGCCTCCAGCGCCCGAATGGTATCATAACGGGGGGAGCGTGTCTCTCCGCTCAGGATCTTGTTGATCGTGCCTGTGGGGACGCCGGAAAGCTGAGAAAGCTGTTCCGTTGTCAGTCCCAGTTCTTTCTTTCTTTTATTCAATTCTTCGTACAGCATAATCTTCCCTCCCGCACTCTGGATCTTTCAATCTGTTTCTATTTATATGATACATCCATATACGGGTGCTGTCAATTTATTTTACCGTATACGGGTAGCTTTTGTAACTATTCAGCCATGCGGCTGACTGATAAAAACAGCATGGCAAGTTTACTTGCAAAGGGGCTGTTTTTTATCAGTCAGACATATGGCGTTTAGCCATAAGCGAGGATTTAGCCACGATAGCTGCGAATCCGAGCTGTAAGGCCAAATAGCTGCAATTCTTCCGCGACTTAGTTCAGCAGTTTATTCCCTTTCTCACAGATCTCATAGATTTCATCGTATTTCGCTTCGATCAAGGGATCGATCTTCTGCGCCTGCCTGCGGCCCTGTCTTTTGTATACAAAGTACGGAGCTATCCATCCTAGGAATCCCGGAACCGCCAAAACAACGCAAAGCATAACATGTGGAGGATCGGCCGTCACCGCAAAGGTGGCTCCCGCCATAAACACAGTCCCTAGAAATCCTACGGTCAACGCTTGCGCCGTAGGAATACTGGTCTTCTCTTTCTCCAACTGCCGGATTTCCTCTACGCAGGCCTCAAAATTTCTCTGTAAACGAGTAAGTTCCATTTTATTCATGATCTTGCGGTCCCGTTTCAACCGAACCACTACTTTCTTATGATGGGAGACTCCCGCCTTCTTGAGATATCCTTCCGGCGTTCCTCCATTTATATTCTCATCCACTTCCCAGCCAAAATTTGCGTAACTGTCGATCAGGAAGGACATCTGACCCATGTCTGTGGGAACTTCTTTATATTCATAGCCTACAAATCCTCTCATCTTCTGTCCCCTCCAATCTCTTCAGGCGCCGGATCAGCCGCTTGCAGTGTTACTGTGAATGTGCTTCCTTTTCCTTCCTGGCTTGACACCCGGATCTCTCCGCCCATCAAGTCTAAGATCCGTTTGACCAGCGCAAGCCCCAGGCCGTTTCCTTCTTTTGAATGAGACGTATCTCCCTGATAGAATTTGTCAAAAATATGCCTGGCGCTTTCTTCACTCATCCCGCAGCCCGTATCAGAAACAGACACTTCGATCTTTCCTTCCAAGGCCCTCTGCCGGATCGTCACGTTTCCTCCCGGCTCTGTAAACTTAAGCGCATTAGAGATCAGGTTGTTCCACACCACTTCCAGAAGACTTGGATCTGCCTGCACGATCGCCCGCTCTTCCAGGTCCACTTCCAGATCCATCTCCTTTTCGTCCCAAAGTTCCTCATATTGCAGGATACAATTTTCCAATTGTCCGCACAGATCGTATTTCTCGATCTCCGGATCAATCTTTTGATTTTCCAGCTTGTTTAATTTTAAAATATTACTGATCAGATTTGACAGGCGGACCGCCGCTTCCTCAATATCTCCGGCATATTCCTGCCGCTCTTGCTCTGTTACATTTTTCTTCTGCAGCAGTTCTGCGTAATTCTTGATAATGGCGATGGGAGTTTTCATCTCATGGGACACGTTGGAGATAAAGTCTGTTTTTAACGTCTCTACGCTCCCCAGCTCTTCCACCATCTTGTTAAAATCCAAGATCATCATATCCAGATAGTCTAAGTTCGCGGCCGTATGGATCGTGGGTATATATACGGAAAAATCGCCTTCCGCCACCTGTTTGGCCGCCTCCGCCATCCTGTGCATTGGAACTTCATAGGTATCCTTCATCTTCTTTCTTGTGAAGATCGTCAGCCCCACTGCCACAATTCCCCAATACAGCATAGGTACCAGTACTTGAATGAGTTCGTTCCATCCCCGCTCATTCATCATAACGATCAGGCCCACATGGATCCCCGACATCAGGAAGAGAACCCCCAGGAAAACGGCGAAAAGGGAAGGCGGAAAAAGGGTATTTTTGATCATATCCCGGCCTTTTTCGTCTCTTCCCTTCATAACAGCACCGCCTTATAGCCCAGTCCCCGCACTGTCACGATCTTAAACCCGTCGCACCCGGACAGTTTGTTTCTGAGCTTGGTCATATATACATCCACTGCCCGAAGGCTGGTATCACTGTCCACATCCCAGAATTCATCCATTAACTGGGCCCGTGAAAATGTTTTCTTCGGGTAGGACAACAGCTTATAGATAATATGAAATTCCCTTGTAGTAAGGCTGATCTCTTCTCCGTTCACCTCAGCGCTCATCCCGTCCCCGTCCAATTCCAGATTCCCTACACAGATCTTATGTTCTGACTCTATATTCGCCCTTCTTAACAAGGCCCGGACACGCAGCAGCAGCTCATCCAGTTCTACCGGCTTTACCATATAGTCGTCGATCCCAAGGCGGAAGCCTCTCTGCTTAGATGGAAGATCGTCCTTCGCCGACATAAAAAGAATGGGGATCCTCTCGTTGACCTCCCGCACCGTCCTTGCAAATTCAAGTCCATCGATTTCCGGCATCATAATATCCGAGATGATCAGATCGTATCGCTTCTCATACATCTCATCATAGGCGTCAGAGGCATTGAGGCAGCCTTTGGCCTGGAAGCCGCTGTCATTTAGATAGGTACACACTACCCGGTTCAGTTTTTCGTCATCTTCCACAACAAGGATATCTATCATTTTCTTTTCCTGCCTTTTCATTACTTTGGATTTTAGTATAGACAGGATATATTTCCACAATATTTGAGTTTTGTTTCTAAATTGTTAATTTTAGCCTTCTTGGTCCAGCATGATCCAGCCGGCGCCGCTTCTTAACCTTCCCCAGGTATTCTCGTTTTTATCCTTTCTTTTTTCTACAATCTCTACCGGAACCTCTGAATATACAGACCCACCGGATACATATTCCTTTCCTCCTTTTACTCAAATTTCTTCATGGCCTTCCCGATCTCCACCTCGGTACGAGTATCCACGCTGGATGTCGCCTCGTCCAGAATCAGGATCGGCGGATCACACAGGAATACCCGGGCAATGGCAAGGAGCTGTCTCTGTCCCGCCGGTTTCTCTATCACCGCCGAATTCCAACGGTCAAAAATTTTTCCTAACAGACTGCTTTCCCGGCTTCATAGGCCAGACTAAATGCGGGTGTTGTCTCTACTTCTCCTTTTTGGTACACACCCTCTCCGTAGATTTCTCCTTTCACACGGGCGCCTGGCAGACAGTCCGTGAACCCTCTCATAGCATCCATGGTCCGCTCCATCGCCTTGCGCCCTGCCGCGGCTGTGGCGATAAAATAAACGTCCTTATTTCTGATCTCCGTATAACGGGGAAGGGTCCGGTCGATCATGGTCTTTAACTGACCGTCCATAGAATAAAAATATACCGGGGTGGCAAGGACAAGCACATCTGCTTCTACCATCTTATCCAGCAGTTCTTTCATATCATCTCTCTGGATGCAGGCTTTGGTTTCCCGGCATCCGTAGCAGGCTACGCAGGGATTGATGGTCAATTGGCGCAGAAACACCTTTTCCACTTGATTTCCAGATTCCTCCACCCCTTTCTTAAACTGTTCGCATAAAATATCAGAATTCCCGTTTTTCCGGGGACTTCCGGATATGATCAGCACTTTCTTACTCATTGCTTTCCAGCTCCTTTCTGGTCTTATTATAGAAAAAACGGGCCTTCATAAGAAGACCCGTTTAGTTTCGCAGTTAAAACCTTTTGGTTGATACTCTTTACTCTGTCTCCAAAACAGACTCAATATCTGTCTCTTCCAGCTTAAAGATCACTGGACGCAGCCCGTCATTACAGCTGCAGATCGCCACTCCCGGTTTGCGGATCCAATCGCCGTAGTAGAACAGCTCTTCCCCCATACCGTGAGAAAGGGCGAATACATACTGGTAGATCGCTTTCCACGCCTCGTCGCAGAGTCCCTCCGGCTTTGCGTAATCCGCATAGAATACCTGGCCTTCTTTCAGCATGGGACAGGCTGTCAATCCTTCAATCCCGTATTCCTTTGCCAGTTCTTCGTCCAAGGTTGTCTTTAAAACAGTAATCTTACACTTTTTCATAGAAATGACCTTCCTTTCCTTACAATTGCAGTCTGTTTCCTCCTGTGCTATCATAAAACCATCCTGAAAGAAGGAGGTTCTGCCATGCTGATCCCACGCTATTTTTTCACAAATACTTTCGCCGGTTTCTACGAATACTTTCTCACCCAGCCCCATATCAGAAGAATTTTTCAAAAAGAAGAATATCTGTGGAGGCTGGACGAACCGCTTACCCACGTCTACTATGTAATATCCGGCGTTGCCGTCGCCACGCTGAAACACGAGGACGGTTTCCGCAAGATTTCTTCCTTCCACAGCAGCGGCACGCTTTTCCCTGTCAGCCATCAGTCTTCCTTCAAAATCGAGCAGTCCATCGCTGTAACTGCCGTATCGGAGATGGAAACCCTGTGTTTTACCAATGAAGCATTTCTTCAGATGCTCTGTGAAAACAGGCAGCTTATGCTCTGCACCCTGAACTGGTACGCTTCTTATGTAAATCTTCTCCTTTACGAAAGCGCGCACCAGGACTACAACAGCTCTTTCATCAAATTGTGCAATCTGCTCTATCTTTTCTCGCAGAATTCTCCTTCCGGCCAGGAAGGGCGCATTGATCTGACACAAGAAAATATCGCTCAGATCCTAACTATGACACGTGTAAACGCAGCTCGCAATCTGGCCCGGCTTCGGGATGAAAAGATCATCATTCCTCACCGCCGATGGATTGAGATCATCGACCAGCAGGCGCTGGAGGCTTACTGTTCTCTGGAGACCCTCCAGCCTTAGAGGGCTCCGGATTTTTTCTTATCTGCTCACTCCAGTCTACAGGAAATAGCCATTTCCTTCTGTATAAAAATTTACACAGTTTTAAAAACACTCCCGGAAGATCTCCAGAATCTCTTCCGGTTCCAGCTTCCGGTAACTCCCCAGAGATACATGGCAGGAATCCGCGATCTCTTTTAACTGATCCTCCTGTTTGACCCCCAGTTCTCTCAGGCTTGCAGGAAGTCCTACTTCACGGATAAAGCCCTCCAACGCTTCGATTCCCTCTTTTGCCAGTTCCTCATCCGATTTCCCTTCCTGCCGGATCATCCATACATTTCTGGCGAATCTGGCGAATTTTCCAAGGCCGTCTCTGTATATATGGCGGTAATAGGACGGCTGCAATACCGCCATTCCCTGCCCATGATTACAGTCCGTATACGCGCCGATCTGATGTTCCATCAGATGACAGGTAAAGTCACATTTCTTCCCAAGCTTGATCAGACGGTTCTCAGACAGCGTAGAATCCCACAGAAGATTGCTCCTTGCCGTATAATCCTCCGGGTCTCTCACCGCAGCCTTCAGATTTCTTATCACACTTCTCATCAGCGCCTCTGAAATCTCATCGGATACATTCTGTTCATCCGGTTCACTGAAATACGTCTCCATCATGTGGGAAAGGCTGTCGAACGCGCCGGATACCATCTGTTCTTTCGGCACGGTAAACGTATAAGCCGGATCCATCAGAGCAAATTTAGGATTACATTTTGGATAATCATATCCTGTTTTCACCTTCCGGTCCTCGTTGGTGATCACGGCCGCTCCATTACATTCACTTCCGGTTCCTGCGGCGGTCACGATCACACCCGTCTGAACCGGCTCAAAATCCACAATCCCCTTTCTCTCCCAGAAGTTCTCCCAGGCATCACCATCAAACCTGGCCGCAAGGGATATGGCCTTACAGCAGTCCATGACAGACCCGCCGCCAATCCCTAAGATCAGATCCACCTTTTTTTCTCTTGCCAGTTTTACTCCTTCCAGGACTTTCTGATAGGTGGGGTTAGGCATGATCCCCGGAAATTCCACCACATCTTTGCCTGCTTTCATCAGGATATTAAGGACCTCGTCATAGATTCCATTTCTCTTGACAGACCCCTGCCCGTATGCCATCATGATCGTCTTATGGTCCTTGACCAGGCAGGTCAGGAATTCTTTCACACACCCCCGGCCAAAGTAAACCTTCGTCTTATTTTCATAGATAAAATTATTCATCTTTCATTTTCCTCCTGCCCATTCTCGATCTGATCCTGCCAGAAGGCCGCCGCATCGCCAATCCATCCTTCAGCCGGAGTCCCGATTCCCAGCCCAAATCCATGCTGGACCCCAGGATAATGATGAAATTCCGTCTCGATCCCTGCCGCATCCAGGTTCTCGATCCGCTGCTCCATGGTCCTCCAATTGGCAATCCTATCATCTTCTCCCACACAGGCGTATGTGGGCGGGTCATTCTCCGTATAGTCCGTATGGCCTGTATACTGCATGATCACTGCTCCTGGCCTTGGCAGGTCTGCCCCGCCGTAAGCCGCCGGGCCATAAGATCCCAGATAGGCTGCTATCCTCGCTCCGGCAGAACCGCCCCATAACGAATAGCAGTCTGTACTAACTCCCAATTCTTCCGCATGTTCAAAGATAAATGTAATCGCGGCGGCCAGGTCCTCGCACGCCACATCCGCTCCTCCGGTCCGGTATTGGAGCGCAAAGGCATTGTATCCCTGACGGCTTAATTCCAAGGCATGGGGGAAGCTCTCATGGATAGAGCCCACATACGCAAATCCACCGCCTGCGTTCACCACAGCAAACGGCGCGTTTTCCTCTCCCCGAAAGAAAAACAGCCCTGTGTTCTCCTTATCCGGGTCCTCCTGCTTCTCTTCCTCAGAATAAATGTCATAGAAGATCGTCTCGCCTTCCTCTACACTGGTCTTCATAGCGTTGATCACGTCCACCGTCGTATCCGGGTCGATATCATTGTGATATGGAAGCAGTGAATCAATATTCTCAAGGGTCATATCTTCGTCCGCCTCTCTTCCATCCAGTGGGAATAAGAACTGTCCAAATCCCTCAAAATCCGGATCAGATACCACATCTGCCACTTTCGTCTCCCTATTCACAGGTCCTGTGGATTCCGCCTTTTCCTGCTGCTCTTCCCCAGATTCTGCCTGTTTCTGGTTTTCCCCGCTCTCCCCAGTTTCCGGAGCCGCTTCCAAAGAACAGCCTGTTATGCAAAGCGCCAGAATCATGAAACACACTGCTATGATTCTTTTCATATCTTTACGCCTCCCGTCTTGTTTCTATTTCTATTGCTATCGCTGGCATTATTGTACAAAAAAAGAGACCTCAGCAGAAGTCTCCATTAGTTTCCCAGTTAATACCTTATGCTTTATACTAAAAACGCGCTTCGCTCTAAACAGCTTTTTGCACCGCTTTTAAGAATCTTTTCACTAATTCAGAAGGTTCCTGTGAGTACAAGATCCCATAGGGGATCGTGTATTTCCATTCTACCGGAATGACCTTCAGCAGAGGATGTACGTCCTTCCAGTTTTCCACCGCCATAAGAATATCGTTGCTATTCTCGCACTGGTTAAAAATATCCACACTGTAAATATCAAAATCCACCACATGGATCTGCGGATGATTCTTCCAGATATCATCCCTTAGTTCATCTACGTATTTACTCCAGCCCCGATGCATCATCAAGAAATTCTCTCCGTGCAGATCCTGAAGTGTAAGGACCTCTTTTTCCGCAAGCCTGTGATTGATCGAAACCGCGCAGCAGATTTTCTGCCTGGATAGTTCCAGCCCGCTGCACTGGCGCAGTTTCAGCATGGTCTCGTCAAAAATCCCCGCCACCACGTCGATATTTTTCCCAAGATTCTTCAGGATCTCTCTGGCATTTTCCAGGCTGTTCATGTAGGGAACCATCTGAAGCTTGATATCCGGATATTTTTTCTGCACTTTGGACCAAGTCTGGATCAAAGGGGCCGCCGGAGTCATGGGCGAAGTTCCGATACGGATCACATTATCTTTTTCCTCCATGGCCCTCTTCGCCCGTTCTACAGATTCTTTACAGTACTGAATGATATATTTGGCATCTTTATACAGGGATTTTCCTGCTTCTGTCAAAGACAGCCCCCGATGGGTCCGGACGAACAATTTCAATCCCAGATCTTTCTCCAGGAGATTGATCTGTTTTGTAACGGCCGGCGGAGTGATATACAGCGCTTCCGCCGCCTTATTAAAGCTTCCCAGGTCCGCCACAACGATAAAGGTTTCCAGCTGCAGATTGTACATAGTCGTCCTCCCTTCTTTAGCCCCTATGATATCACTCTATTTTCCAAAAAGCCAGCCCATGATCTCATCATCTTTCGCAAAAAGACTTCCGCCGCCATGCTGGTTTGACGCCCCTTGGCTTTCAAAGTATTCTGCCGGCTTTATATCCAGTACCAGAAGTTCATCGATCTCTTCCTCTGACAGCCCTTCTTCCTGATATCGCCTATATAGATTATCATAGGCCTCCTGCGTGGGGCCCGATCCATAATATTCATCATCTTCTCCGATCACCAGATAAACAGGGGTCCGGCTTTCTACCACCGGATCATATGCTCCGTCCCACTGGGAGCTGCACTGGAGATAAGCAGTGAAAAGTTCCGGCCGCTTCCCCATTACCAGGGACATGGTCTCCCCTCCGCCGGAATACCCTTCTGCATAGACTTGATCCGGATCAATATTATAATTAGCTAGGAAATACTCCGCCAACGCAATGGTCTGATCCGCGGAAGTCTCTCCCCAGTCCGAAAGCTGAGGCGCCACAATGATCATCTCCGAATTATATTCCCTGGCAGTAAATCCAAAATCTTCCCGATACAGGTTTTCCCCCACCCCGTGAAAATACAGGCCCTCATATCCCGGAAGCGTGAAAAACAGAGCATAGGGCTCGCTGCCGTCATAGCTGTCCGGAACATAGAGATTGTAATGAATATCTCCGTTTTCCTCGGAGTGCAGTACATGATCCAAAGTAAACCCCCGATATTCCTCTGTTCCTCCTGTAACAGCCGCCGTCCCTCCCTGAGACTCTTCTTCGTTTTCCTCCTGGGAGGCCACTGTTTCTGTCTCGCCGCCTTTCCGGTCCGATCTTTCACAGCCTCCCAGAAGGAGCAGACCTGCCGCCAAAAAACATATAACTATTTTATATCTCATTTTCTTATCACCTCTTTTCTATAGAACTTCTACCTTTTCTCTGTCTGCTTCAATCTCCGCCATGTATGCATATACATTCCCAGGGAAACCGGCAGCATGATCAGTTCTACGATCAACTGGGTCCAGATCATTCCATACAAACCCACCGTTATATCCATCAGGATCAACAGGGGAATATTCAAAAGCCCCTGCCTGCTAAACGTCAGGATAGCCGACTGAACTCCTTTCCCCATTGCCTGAAGCGTATAACTGATCAGGAAGTTTACCGTTGTAAATGGGACGGACAGGCAAGCGATCCGAAGGAAACTTGCTCCCAACGCGCTGGTTTCCGCCTCCGGAATAAACAGATGGAGGATCGGATGGGAAAATACCGCGAAACAAACCACAACGCAGGCAGACATTGCCGCCGCGGCTTTCCACGAAAAGAATGACACCTCCCGCATCCGCTTATAATTGCCCGCCCCATAATTATATCCCACCAGCGGCATAAATCCCTGGCACAGGCCCATGGACACATTTAGCGGAAATTGATCGATCCGTTTGACGATTCCATAAGCCGCTACCGGAATATCTCCATATCCGGCCGCCAGTTTTACGATCACCATATTGGATGCATTTCCCAGAGTAGTGGCAAGCGCGGAAGCGATTCCTACAGAAAAGACCGGACGGATAAATCGAAAAGTAAAATACTTGGGATTCAGAGATACCGCGCTTTTTTTCCCTAAACGTACATATATAGCCACAAAGAACACTACCGATGCAAGGTTGGAAAGCGCGGTAGCCGCCGCTGCCCCTGTCACATCCAGATGAAACCCAAAGATCATAACCGGATCCAATATTACATTCAGTATTCCTCCAAACATCATTCCGGTACTGGCCCATCTTGCGTGACCTTCACTTCTAAGCAGATGCCCCATCGTCAAACTCAGCATAGTAGGGACGCCTCCCAGTACTGCCACATAGAACAGATAGCTTTCCGCATATCCGTAAGTGTCCGGACTGGCTCCCAGAAAAGACAGCAAGGGCTCTCGGAAAAGGAATGAGAGAACCGAAAACAGAAGGGTTGCCGCCGTCCCTCCCCAGATGCCAAAGGCAGAAACATTTTTAATGTCCCCATGATTATTTTTCCCCATCATTCTGGAGATCAGGCTTCCCGCTCCCAGGCCGAACAGATTCCCAATTGCCGTAAGCAGATTGAACCAGGGAGAAACCAGGGATACCGCGGCTACCATATACGGATTCCCGATCTGGCCGACGAAAAAAGTGTCAGCCAAGTTATAGATCATTGTAACTATCTGACTGATGATCGTAGGGATCGCCAGCATTGCCACTGCTTTTGGCACCGGCAGATCCTCAAACAGTTCTTTCTCCGATATCTCTTCTTTCCTCATTCCACATCTGCCTTCTTTCCTCTATTGTTCATCTTTCTTCCTATTTTTCTGCCAGAACCGGAATGCATCCTCGATCCACCCTTCCGCCTCTGTTCCGATCCCCAGACCAAAACCATGGCGCAGGCGGGGATACAGATGGAATTCGGTATCAATGCCCAAGTTTTCCAGACACTCCAGTCTCCGCTTCATCACACGCCAGTCGGCAATCCCATCCCGGCCTCCCACACAGGCATATGTGGCTGGATCTTTCCTTGTGTATTGGCTGTGCCCTGTATACTGCATGACCACGGCCGCCGCTCTGGGAAGCCTCTTTTCTCCGAATCCTTCTGTACCGAAAGATCCAAGATAAGCAGCCATTCTGGCTCCCGCCGATCCTCCCCATAAGGAGTAGCCCTCCGTACAGATTCCCAGTTCCTTTGCATGGTCAAAGATAAAGCAGATTGCCCTGGCCAGATCCTCACAAGCGGCATCCGCGGTTCTGGTCCGATATACAAGGGCGAATCCATGACAGCCTCTTCTGCTTATTTCCAGCGCATGTGGAAGGCTTTCATGAATCGATCCCACATAGTAGAATCCGCCTCCCGCGCAGATAACCGCAAAAGGCGCGTTGGGCTTCCCTGAGAAGTAAAATAGACCCGTGTCTCTTTTCTCCGGGTCTTTTCTTTTTTCCTGTTCTGAATAAATATCGAAAAAAATCTGATCACCCTGGCCGCGCCGTCTCTTCATCTCGCTGATCACGTCTATGGTTGTATCCGTGCGGATATCATTGTGATAGATCAGCATAGAGCCGGCATCAGCCAGAGTCATGGAGGCAGACGGCCTCCCAAAAGCCGTTGGAAAGATCAGTCTTCCATAGTCTTCAAATAGTGGATCGTCTATCACATCTATGATTCTTGTCTTTGCATTCAGCACTGTTCGTTCCATCTCCCATCCGTGATCAGTCATGCTTCCGTCTTCCGTCCTTTTTAATATATTTTCTTACATACATTCCATCAGGATATCATAGATCTCATCTCTGCTAAGTTCCCGCGGATTACATTTGATCACATTGCAGGTATCCGCCACTTCTCTCAAGACTTCCGGCGTGATCTCTATCTTTGACCGTAATTCTCCCATCTTGGATGGAAGACCGCACTCTTTAACAAAATCCGCCAAAGCTTCGACCGCCTTTTCCGGCGTATCCACTCCAAATACTGCTTCGCCAAATCTCTGGAATTTTTCTTTTGCGTCTTTTACGATATGACGGTAATAGACCGGCTGAATCACAGCAAGGCCCTGTCCATGATTACAGTCTGTATAAGCGCCCAGCTGATGCTCTATCTGATGGGCCTGGAAATCTGTCAGCCTCCCCACCTTCAGAATTCCGTTTTCCGCCATTGCGGAATCCCACATCAGGTTCCCTCTTGCCTGGATATCATCCATCTTCTCCAGAAGCCGCCGCATGTTTACTACCGTGCTGCGCATGATCGCAAGGGATACATCATCCGACACATTCTCCTGATCCGAATTTCCAAAATAAGTTTCCATGGCATGGCTTAAGGTGTCAAATCCTCCGGAGATCACCTGCATAGGCGGAACCGACAGGGTGTAAGCCGGATCCAGAATCGCGAACACTCCACCGATTCCCACGATCAAGCCTTTCCACTTCTTATCTTCACAGGTGATGACAGCGCCGGAATTCATCTCCGCCCCGGTTCCGGAAGCTGTTACGATGGCTCCCATGGGAATCCCCTTGGACGGATACTGATGCTTCGTATACTGGGCTTCCCAGATATCTTCCTCCATGACGGCCTGGGCCGAGACCACTTTGCAGCAATCCACCACACTGCCGCCGCCAACCGCAAGGATAAAATCTATCTTTTCTTTCTTCGCAAGTTCTGCCCCTTCCTGTACTTTCGCATAAGTTGGGTTTGACATGATACCGGAGAAGTCAAACACGGTTTTGCCTGCTTCTTCCAGAATCGATCTTATTTCTTCGTAAATTCCGTTTTTCTTGATGGAACCGCCGCCGTAAGCCAGCATTACATTTTTCCCATAACCGTCAACCGCTTCCGCCAGATGCTCTTTGGCCGCTCCTTCTCCGAAATAAACTTTTGTGGGGTACTCATACGTAAAGTTCTGCATTACAAATCTCTCCTTTCTTCCTGATTTTCATTATAAGCCGATTATTCCGACGGTTGAAGAAACAATAAGTTCGTAAGTATATACCCGCAAGTTTGGTCTATTTTCTTGTATATATTAGGTAAGTATTTTGCTCCTTCGATATCCAAAGCGAAAAATTCTTGGCTTCCAGAAAAATTTTAAAAAATTTAGCACTCACCTCTTGACAGTGCTAATAACTAGTGTTATAGTACAGATAGAACAAAGGAAGGGAATGAAAAAAGAATTCCCACTCCAGCGTTTCCACTTGCTTACAACACTTGAGACAACTTCAAGAGTGCTGATGGCAGCCGCGCAAGCGGCGCATATAAAGATGTTTCAATCAGGAAAGGAGAAATGACTTATGATGATGCCTAGTATTTTTGGAGAAAACTTATTTGA
>OGYF01000334.1_pt1 | contig 52266 bp, 40 predicted proteins | sample 1576451 | NCBI WGS metagenome assembly OGYF01 (sample SAMEA3541505, study PRJEB24748) | human gut metagenome | biome: human gut; feature: human-associated habitat; material: faeces | place: China | collected 2012
GTTCGTTTTGTACTACGTCTATTTAGAAAAGGAATGAATATTTATATGTTTAATAAATAAGTGTATTTATGATGAAAAGGTTTACTCTGACTGTAGCCAGCCTGTTGATGGGTATGACTGCGGTAATGGCTCAAAACACCAAGGTAACCGGTCAGGTTCTTGATGAAAATGGCGAACCGGTAATTGGTGCATCAGTAGTCGTAAAAGGAACAACAATCGGTACTGTAACTGATTTTGACGGTAACTTCACATTAGATGTGCCTTCTAATGGAAAGCATTTGGAAATTTCATACGTAGGTATGAAAAAAGTAGAAGTTGGCGTTTCTTCTCGCGTAAAAGCTGTATTGGAATCTGATTCACAAGCGTTGGATGAAGTGATGGTAGTTGCTTATGGTACTGCCAAGAAATCTGCTTTTACAGGTTCTGCTGCTACGATTAAAGATGAAAAGATTACTTCTCGTCAGACTTCTAACGTGACGAATGCTTTGGCTGGTCAGGTAGCCGGTGTACAGACAACTAGTAGCACAGGTCAGCCGGGTAAAGACGCAACGGTTCGTATCCGTGGTATCGGTTCTATTTCTGCCAGCAATACTCCGTTGTATGTAGTCGATGGTGTTCCTTATGATGGTGAGATCTCAGCTATCAGTACTTCTGATATTGAGTCTATGACAGTCTTGAAGGATGCTGCTTCAAATGCCTTGTATGGTGCACGTGGTGCCAATGGTGTTATCTTGATTACTACCAAACGTGGTAAGAGCGGTGATGCTCGTGTTACTTTCGATGCGAAGTGGGGTGTTAACAAACGTGGTGTTCCTTCATACGAAACTGTAACAGATCCGGGTAAGTTCTATGAAATGGCTTATTCTGCTATCTATAATGGTGACTTGAAGGGCTATGCAGCTGCAGGTGATTTGGTTAATGCTAATGCTTATGCTAACCAGGCAATGTTGTCTTCAAAATATTTAGGATATCAGGTTTTCACTATTCCTAACGGTGAACAATTAATCGGTATGGATGGTAAACTGAATCCGAATGCAACATTAGGTTATTCAGACGGTACTTATTATTATACTCCGGATAATTGGAGCGATGAGTTGTTTGAAAACAATACACGTCAGGAATATAACTTGAGCGTGAGTGGTGCCAACGACAAGATGAACTATTATATGTCTGCCGGTTATCTGGATGATCAGGGTATCGTTCCGAACTCAGGTTTCCAGCGTTATTCAGCTCGTTTGAAAGCCGATTACCAGGTAAAACCTTGGTTAAAGATGGGTGGAAACGTATCGTTTACACACTACGATAGCCGTGAACAGGATACAGAAGGTGGTACTTCGAATGCGAATGCTTTCTACGCAGCTAATATTATGGGTGCTATCTACCCGATGTATATCCGTGATGCTGCTGGAAACATTATGACAGACAACCGTGGTTATTTGCGTTACGACTATGGTTCTGATACCAACTTCTCTCGTGAGAATGTTATCCCGAACGCAAACCCGCTGGCAAGCTATATGCTGGATATGATGAGATATTCTGGTGATGTAATCAGCGGTAAGTGGTTTGCAGATATCGATATCTGGGGTGGTATCAAAGCAAAGATCAATATTGGTGTGGATGCCAATAATGTACGTTATACCAATATGACGAACCCATTCTATGGCCAGTATTCTGAAACAAGTGGTGTGGGTGGTTTGATTTCTGTAGCTTCTCAACGTACTTTCAGTACTAACCAGCAGTATTTATTGACTTACAACAAGACATTCAATGATGTACATAATTTGGATGTATTGGCTGGTCATGAAAACTACAATTACAAATACCAGTATTTGTATGGTTCACGTGAAAAGATCTATAATCCGGATGTTCCTGAATTGAACAACGGTATTTTGAACCAGAACAATGCTTCATATACCAACAATTATGCAACTGAAGGTTGGTTGTTCCGTGTACAGTACGATTATGATGGCAAGTATTTCGGTTCTGCTTCTTATCGTCGTGACGCTTCTTCTGCCTTCCATCCGGATAACCGTTGGGGTAACTTCTGGTCAATCGGTGCAGGTTGGTTGATGAACAAAGAAGCCTTCTTGGAAAACCAGAAATGGATTGATATGTTGAAGTTCAAGATCAGCTACGGTTTGCAGGGTAATGATAACCTGATGTACGAAGGTGGTCTGTATCGTAACTATTATCCGTACATGGACCAATATACATTGGCTAACAGTAACGGTGACTTCTCAACTTCTCTATATTATAAAGGTAATCCGGATATTACTTGGGAAACTTCACACAGTTTCAATACCGGTTTCGATTTCACTTTCTGGGGTGGCAAGTTGAGCGGTAGTGCTGAGTACTTCTCTCGTAAGACAACCGATATGCTTTACTTCAAGCCGGTATCTCCGTCAATGGGTTATTCTCGTTTCCCGGAAAATGTAGGATCTATGGTGAACCGTGGTGTTGAATTGGATTTGAATTCCAACATCATCAACACAAAAGATTTCACATGGGATGTCAACTTCAACTTGACTCACTTCAAGAACAAAGTATTGGAATTGGCTCCAGAGTTGAACGGACAGTTGATCGATGGTAGCCGTATCTATCGTGAAGGTGAATCTATGTATCAATTGTATATACCGAAGTATGCAGGTGTAAATCCGGAAACAGGTGAAAGCCAGTGGGCCTTGACTGAACCGAATGCTGCTGGTGAAACCGTTACTACTTCATATTCTGAAGCTTCATCTAACCGTTTTGCAACGGGTGATATTCTGCCGAAGGTATATGGTGGTTTCGGTACTAGTTTGACATTCCACGGCTTTGATTTCTCAATTGCCTTTGCATATCAGTTAGGCGGACAAGTTTTGGATTACACTTATCAGAGTTTGATGAGTACAGATGCACAAGGTTCTGCATGGCACGTAGATATGTTGAATGCTTGGACTGCTGAAAATAAGAATACAAACGTACCGCGTATGAACGTACAAGACTTGTATACTGCAAGTTTGTCTGACCGTTGGTTGACAAGTTCTGATTACCTGAGCTTGCAGAACATTACTTTCGGTTATACATTACCGAAATCTTGGACACGCAAGTTGCAGATCGACGGTATCCGTCTGTATTTCGTAGCTGATAACGTAGCCTTATTGACAGCTCGTAAAGGTCTGGACCCACGTCAAGGTTATGTAGCATCTGATAACGTTTATTCACCGATCCGTACGATTTCTGGCGGTATCTCATTGAATTTCTAATCCGTTAATTGTATTTAGAGCATATGAAAATGACAAATAAATATTTGATGTTCGTAAGTGCAGCCTTATTATTGGCTTCTTGCGATTTGGATAAGCTTCCGGAAGGTCAGTATGTTGGAGGTGATCAAAAGGAAGATATCATTGATCAGCGTCCTAACCTGATTACAGCTGAAGTAAATGCAATGGCAGCCAAATTGAATGTGTTTGGAACCATTTCTGATGATGCAACAACTTATCATAATGACTTTGGTGTAGCAGCTGTCAGTCAATTCTATGAACAAGGTGGACAGGATATGCCTTGTACGACTTCAGGTTATAACTGGTTTGGTACAGCACAGAATTATTCAGACCGTCTTTATACCAGTGTAGGTGATGAATTGATCTGGAAAACATTCTACAACCACATGAAGGCTGCCAACAATGTGCTGATTCTGACTGAAGGTAGTGAAGATGAAGCAATGAAGCGTTATCGTGGTCAGGCTTTGGCTGCTCGTGCTTATGACTATCTGAACCTGGCACAGACTTATCAGTTTACTTATGCCGGACACGAGAATGAGCTTTGCGTTCCGATCATCACTGAAACGATGACTGAAGAAGAAATGCAGACGAATCCTCGTGCAACAGTTCAGCAGGTATATGATCAGATCATGAGCGATTTGAATCAGGCAATTGAATTGTTGGCTGGTTTCGATAATGGTTCAAACAAGGATCAGATTGACGAGGCTGTTGCTTATGGTTTGCGTGCCCGTGCTAATCTGTTGATGCAGAAATGGGCTGAAGCAGCCAGTGATGCAGAAAAGGCTATCGCCGGTGGTACTCCGCAGTCTTTGGCTGAAGTTTCTAAACCGACATTCAACTCTGCTTCTGCAAGTTCTTGGTTATGGGGTGTTTTGATTACTCCGGATAATGATGTTGTAACAACAGGTATTATCAACTGGCCGTCTCACTTGTGTTCATTGACTGGTAACGGTTATACCACATTGACGGGTTCATTCCGTTATGTAAGTTCAGCTTTGTATGATCAGATTCCGGATACAGATATCCGTAAGCAATGGTTCATCTCTCCGGAAGGAACATCTACATTGGTTGACAATGAAACAGTTGGTGGTACTCCGGTTATCGAATACTTCGGTTTGTCTCCTTACACCAACGTGAAGTTCGGTGCTTATCAGGATGTGATGGGTAATACAACCAACTCACAAGACTGGCCTTTGATGCGTGTAGAAGAAATGTATCTGATCAAGGCTGAAGGTGAAGCGATGTCGGGTAACCTGACTAAGGCTAAACAGACACTGGAAGACTTCGTGAAGACTTATCGTAACCCGTCATACGCTTGTACTGCTTCTTCTGCTCAGGAAATGCAGGACGAAATCTGGTTACAGCGTCGTATGGAATTGTGGGGTGAAGGTTTTGCCTTGTTCGATATCCTGCGTCTGAAGAAACCGATTATCCGTAAGAATACAAACTACGAAGCAATCGTGCAGTTCAATCTGGAACCGGAATCTCAGATCATGATTTATCGTATTCCGCAGTGCGAAATGGAAACTAACAAAGGTATCAAAGAAGAAGATAACAACCCGGCTGCTCCGCAACCGACTGTATAATGTATAAGTCTTATACATACCTTATATAAATAGTAATGTCCGTCTGGTTTATTCATAAATCAGGCGGATATTTTTTTATTCAGGTTTGAACCCTAAGAAAACACGCCGGCTTTTCATCAAAAGCTGGCGTGTTTTGAGTAAAAGCCGGCGTATTTGAGAATAAAAGTAACGAGCTTTGAAAAAGCTTCTCGTTACTTTCATTTACGATTCTCGTTATCTTCTATTTCAAGAACCCCTGATCTTTCAGTACCTGAAGAAGAACTTCAGAGAAATGTTCGTTGTTGGCTTTTGTATAACGTAGGTCTGTGAAGACCTGAGCCAAGGTTTCTTTCTGGTTGATACGTACAAATTCTTGGTTGACAGCTAACTCTTCTTTTTCCCGATAGAACTGATCGATGGATGTTGGTGTGTAATCGGTATATGTTTCCTGGTGCATGATGGCTGCCAAAGGTAAGCGTTCCGATTGTTCAGGCTGTGGTTCTGCCGGGTATCCCAACGTAATCGTAATAATGGGAATCACTAATTTCGGTAAGGAAAGAATCTTTATGATCTGGTCGGCATTATAAGCTGTTGTTCCTAAGTAGCAAAGTCCAAGACCTTTCTCTTCGGCAGCTTCGGCAAAAGCTTCGGCCAAAAGCATGGCGTCGATGGTGGCAGCCATAAACATTTGCAAATTGTCAAAACCAGCCTTTGCTTTCCGTTGTTCTGCCCAGTGGACAAACCGATTGACATCGGCACAAAAAGTCAGGACTACGGGAGCCTTTGTTACCATGGGCTGGTTGAAATGCGCCGGAGCCAGTTGGGCTTTCCGTTCCGGGTTGCGGGTGACAACCACACTGTATAATTGCATGTTTCCTGTATTGGAAGCGCGTGAAGCAACTTCCAGCAATTCACATAATAATTCTTCAGGAACATCCTGTTCTGTGTATTGACGGATACTCCGTCTTTTCTTCATACATTCAATCATAAATATAAGTATTTGAATTTATTAGCAGATAATTTAATAATAGACTAAATATTATTCCGTTTCAGTATAATCTGAATCATTTTGTTTTCTTACACGTTTCACAGTATGTTTTATCTTGCCTATCAAGAAATTGATTTCCAAACTGGACTCTGTTTCAGATGTCTCCAAATCAGGCATTACAATGCTTGAAAGTAAATCTCCAAAATACTGCATCTTAGATTGTTGCTGCTGTTTGTTGGTTTCTTCGTGTAAATTACGAAGTTCCCGTTTCAGCTGACGAACAGTAGCAAAAGTTTCTATAATGGCAAATGTTGTATTCACAGCCTGCTTGCTTTTGAGAATAGTTGCCAACATATATAATCCTTTCTCTGTAAATGCCTTTGGAAGTACACGGGACTTGGAAGATATATTTGTGGTCGAATTTTTCGACCGCAAATATATTAATTCCTCATGGGTTAATTTAAACATATAGCCATCAGGAAATTTATCTGTATTATTTTTTACCGCCTCATTGATCCGTTTCGTCTCTACGCCATATAATTCAGCAACATCTGCATCTAATATGACCTCTTGATTTCGGAGAAATAAGATTTTTTGTTGTACCTCTTTAAATAAGTTCATGGCGTCGTGAGGCTCTCTTTTTTCCATAATATGATCTTTTTCCATGTTGTTTTTATTTATTGGAGTGAGACACTTTTTATTTCCTTACAAACTTACATATAAAAATCCGACTGTTACAATCTATTTTCTTTTTATCTTTACCGCATTAATAATACTTAATCAAATAAAACATGAAAGAAGCACTTATTTCTAAGCCATCCAAACACATTGTCTGGCTTGACGTGGTTCGTTTGGTTGCCATGTTCACGGTTGTTTGTTGTCATAGCGCAGACCCTTTTAATTTCTATGCAGGTGATCCTACTGCTGATATTGCAAGTATCAAATATTGGGGAGCGGTGTATGGATCCTTGCTCCGTCCGTGTGTGCCGTTGTTTGTTATGATTACTGGCGCATTGTTGCTTCCCGTGAAAGAGGAGAGTGGTCCATTTTATAAGAAACGTATCAGTCGTGTGTTCTGGCCTTTCCTAGTGTGGTCAGTTCTCTATAATCTGTTTCCTTGGCTGACAGGCGTATTGGGATTTGAGCCGGATGTGATACTAACGTTCTTCCCTTATGCCGGAGAGGATGTTACTCGTCAGGCATTGACAGTTTCACTGGGATATATCGGTCAGATACCGATGAACTTTTCGGTCGTTGATGTACACATGTGGTATATTTATTTGCTGATAGGCCTTTATTTGTATATGCCAATCTTTTCGGCTTGGGTAGAAAAGGCTTCAGAGAAAGCCAAGCTGTGGTTTCTGTTAGGCTGGAGTGTCACACTGTTTGTCCCTTATTTAAGGGAATATGTCAATCCTTATATATGGGGAGCTTGTTCGTGGAATGAGTTTTATATGTTGTATTATTTTGCCGGATTCAATGGCTATTTGTTATTAGGCCATTATTTGCGTCACCATGACTGGAGTTTATCGAAGATTTTGTTGGCAGGAATACCGATGTTTGTGGTTGGTTTTGGAGTGACGTTTGCCGGTTTTAGGCATATTACATCTTTGCCTGAATTTACAGAAGAACAGCTGGAATTGTTCTTCTACTATTGTTCTCCGAATGTTGTAATGATGACGATTCCTATATTTCTGTTGTGTAAGAAGGTTGAAATTCATTCAGTATGGATACAGAAAGCTTTGGCCAACCTGACAGTCTGCGGTTTCGGTGTATATATGATCCATTATTTCTTTACAGGACCCAGTGTTGCCTTGATGCGAACCTTACATGTTCCTATTTGCTTGCAGATACCGTTGGCAGCTGTCCTGGCTTTTGCAGTTTCCTGGGCTTTGGTTCTGTTGATCCGTCGTCTGACAGGGAAAACCGCGAAGTATTGGGTGGGATGAGTTTAGGCTTAGAGTAGATGAGGTTATAAGTCAGTGAACTTAAAAACTCATCAACTTGCAAACTTACAAACCCAAAACATGTTATCTTTGTGACAGATTTATTGTTTACTAGACGTTTATGACGATACAGGATATAAATAAGACATATAGCCGGATTATAGAATGGCTGGATCGGAAGGAATTAAAGAATGTGTTTGATGGCTTGCAAGGATTGATTGCTGGTTCGGGACATTATAATTTCCAGGATAAGTTAGATGAATTGCAGGAAACCTATAAATATATGCTGCGCTATCGGATGGATGGCATACAAGATCCGATGCAGGAACAGATTTACAGACAGATACAAGCCTCTGCCTATGAACTGGCGGATGCTGTGAAGCTGAAAGCGCTGGCTACAGATTCTCCTTTATATTATTATAGCCGCCGTCGTTCCTTGAAGCTTTCTTGTGCTATTCCTTTCCGGAATTTGCATCAGCAACTGGGTAGTGTGCAGGATATGAAAGCCGCTGATGCGGATATCCGCGTCAAGCAGGAACTGGAAGCTGCCTGTCTGACTTTATTTAACAAGATCTGGATTTCTGATCCTTTATCTACAGAAGAGGTTTGTGAACTGCAAGCCGTTCTGCAAGATGAAGAGCTGCCGGAAAGTGTCGGTTGCCAGGTCGTTTCAGCCTTGTTGTTGGGACTTGAAGAATATTTCGATAAAGAAAAGATGGGCCTTTTGTTTGATGCGGCTTCCAGCCGGAAACAGGAAATATCCGTCCGTGCCTTGATTGCGATACTGCTTGTTCTGTATAAATATCGGAAGCGTATTTCGTTATATCCTTTCGTCAGCGATCGGATGTCGGCCTTGGCAGAAGCCTTGCCTTCGTTTACACAAATCATTCAGACCATTATCCTTCGTTTTATTCTGTCGCGTGAGACGGAGAAGATATCAAAGAAACTGTGGGATGAAATCTTGCCGGGAATGATGAAACTGAGTCCGACACTGGGAGAAAAGATCAATCTGAAGGATTTGAATCCCGAACAACTGGGTGATGAGATGAATCCGGAATGGCAGGAATCTATTTTTGCCGACAAAGAATTAAGCCGGATGATGACAGAATTCAGTGAGCTGCAAATGGAAGGTGCCGACGTCTTACATTCAACCTTTGTTCATTTGAAGAATTATCCGTTTTTCCGGGAAATCGGTAACTGGTTTTTACCGTTTAATGCCGGACACTCGGCTCTGGAATCAGGTTTTAAAACGAACAAGAGTGAATTGCATTTGTTTGAACAAATAACGCAAACCTCGTTTATGTGCAATTCAGACCAGTATTCATTTTTCCTGAGTATGCTGCAATTGCCAGAAGCTGCCCGGAGTGCCATGATGGGACAATTCAATGAACAGACAGCAGAGATGATTCGTCAGAATCGGGAAGAGCTGTTGGAAAAACACTCGAAAGTAGAACAGATAGCCGGACGTTATATTCAGGATTTATATCGTTTCTATAAGCTTTTCCCAAGTCATCTTGATTTCGATGATATTTTTGCTTATACGCTGGATTTCCATAATTTATCGGAAGTCAGACCATTCATCTCTGATGTAGTCAGCCTGACTGCCATTGCTGAATACTATTTGCGCAAGAACTATTTTCTGGATGCGTTGACCATCTTTGAAGAATTGATCAAGCAAGATTCTGAGAACGATATCTTATATCAGAAAGCCGGTTATTGTCGTCAGATGAATGGTGATTTGGAAGGTGCTTTGAAGGATTATTTACACGCAGATCTGTTGAATCCGAACAGTAAATGGATTATTCGTCGGATAGCGGTTTGTTATAAGACCTTGAAGCAACCCGAAAAGGCTTTGGCGTATTATCATCGTTATGAAGCCTTGAATCCTGATAACTTATCCGTTCAGATCAGTATCGGGCATTGCCATCTGGAGTTGAAGAATTACAATGAAGCTTTGAAGTATTATTATAAGGTCGATTATCTGGATACGAGTAGTCATAAAGCTTGGCGACCGATTGCCTGGTGTTCGTTCCTGACCGGAAAGTATGATCAGGCCCGGAAATATTACAAGAAGATATTGGAAGCTCAACCCAATATGCAGGATTATCTGAATGCCGGACACACTGAATGGGTTTTGCAGAATAATAAAGCTGCTTTGGACTTCTATAAACAGGCTGTAGAAAAGGAGAATGGAGACTGGTTCAAGTTTTATAATCAGTTTGAGCAGGACATTCCTGATTTGAAGAAAGCCGGTATTGAAGAAGACGAAATACCGCTGATGCTGGACCAGTTGCGATATATGCTATAATGTATTAATGTTTTAAGCGGACATAATAGAGACGGGTATATTTGATACCACGATACTCAAATGTTTTGAATATGCGGGCCGAAGAGATATGCAGGATTTCTCCGGCCCGATAAGTATGTTCGAGAGCCGATAACTGACCGGAAACCAGGCTGGGATAAAGTGCCGGAAAAATGATGATAACCCGGTTGCCGTGTATATCTGTCGATCCGACGATCTGGTTTACATAAAACACAGGCTCATTTCCATTCACACCCGTTTTATAGGGATCGTCTTCCAACCGTACATGTGTTACCTTTAGGGTGATGTCTTTGACGGTTTGTCCTTTTACACCCAGATATTGAGAGGTCTCATTTACTTTCTTCTTTTGTTTGATCCGATCCAGATGTATGGAGACATAGACACGTGCTATTTGAACAAAGCGTTCTTGTTTCGGGATGCGTGGAGTATATTTATTGGCAATCCAGATGACATACGCCGGGTCAATTTGTAGGATTTCATATAAATAATGGCCTCTGTATTTTCCAAACCCAATCAAGTCGTCTCCTTTGGACGCCATATGCTTTTCATTGTATTCAACAATCAGCAGTTTACGTTTGGAACAAAAGAACATCGAGGTCGCCATCCGCAGCGATTCCTGGATCTGTTCGCTTAAATCCTGAATGAAGAGAATGGGATTTCTTTCGAGTTCCGGCGAATAACACCAAAGAGAATATTTCGGTTTGTTATCGTGAGGAAGTACCAACAGATATACACCCGATACTTTGTAAGACTCACGGCCTTCGTTATAATGTCGTAATTGTTCGTACAGTTTTACTTGTTCATCTACCGACATTCCGGGTATGACGGGTCTTGCCATAGAAACCTCCTTTTCTAATAAAAACAAAAAAGGCGACGTCTTGGTTCATTTTTTCCAGACGTCACCTTTGGTATGTAATGGAATCTCTACCGTTTTATTCCCGGATGATTCCTAATTCGGACGCTTCTACAAATTGAATGATGTGTTCAATCTCTTCACTCATAGGAACCTGATCACGAATCATCAATAACGCATCAAAGACACTACAGTTGCTTTGGAAAAGAATTCGATAGGCATGACCGATATGTTTGATGACCTTGGCGTCGAAACCTTCGTGCGATAAAACGACTGCGTTCACACCATAGTAACAAGTCGGTTCTTTAGCCGCTACGATATAAGGCGGAATATCTTTCCGGAAGCGGCATCCCGTCTGGATCATAGCCCAAGTACCAATTCTACATCCTTGGCTGACGAGAATGTTTCCTCCGAAAATAGCGCAATCCTCAATTTGACAGTTGCCGGAGATTTTACTTCCGTAACCGATCACACAGTGGTTGCCAACTTTCGTATCATGAGAAATATGAACTCCTTCATGGATAAAGTTGCCATTTCCTATTTGAGTTTGACCATCGGCTGTTGCCCGGTTGATCACCACGTTTTCACGAATTACATTATTGTCACCGATGACCAGTAATGTATCGCCACCTTTGTATTTGAAATCCTGTGGTTCAGCACCCAATACGGCATGTTGGAAGACACGATTTCCCTTTCCCATGCGAGTTCCGCTCAATACGCTGGCATATGGCATAATTTCGCAGTTGTCGCCTATTTCTACGTTTTTATCTATGTATGCAAACGGATGAACAATAACATTGTTCCCTAATTTTGCACTTGCATCGACATAAGCTAAAGGACTAATCATAATTGTATCTTTTTAAACGGTTATTCTCTTCCTCCACCTAATGCACTATACAGATTGATAACAGCTTGGATGCGCTGGATATTATCTGAAACTTCCGTTAACTGTGCACTTAACAGGCTTTGTTGTGATGTTAGTATTTCCAAATATGTAGCACTACCGCTTTGGAAAAGATCTTTTGTATAGACCACCGCTTTTTCCAACTGTTCGATGCGTGCTTTGTCTTCAATCAGCTTGTTGTTGCAGGCATCATACAAATGGAGAGCGTCGCTTACTTCCTGACCAGCCGACAAAATCGTTTGCTGGTAATTCATTTTCGCGATTTCCTCTTCAGCTTTTGTAACCTTTAAGTTGGCAATCAGTTTACCATTATTAAAGATCGGCTGAGCTAACGATGCCAATGCCTGGAACATGAATTGACCCGGATTGGAAACAGTGATTCCTGAACCGTTTGTCCATCCGGCTGTCGCTGTGATGTTCAGACCCGGATAAAAGGCTGCACGTGCTTGGTTGGTTGAATAATAAGCACTGGCCAGATTCATTTCTGCAATCTTAACATCCGGACGGTTTGCCAGCAGCTGCAAAGGAACACCTGTTGTTAGGTCTTCAGGCATGATCTGTTCGTCCAATGTTCCTCGGTCGATTTGCTGAGGAGCTTTTGCCAATAAAACAGATAAAGAGTTTTCTGTTTCACGAATTTGTCTTCTTAAATCGATTAAAGATGCAGAAGTCTGATGATAAACGGCACGGGTTTGAGTTACAGCTGCCTCAGTTGTCATACCCGCTATTTTCATGGCTTCCATTACACGGACATTCTCAGCATAGATATCCACTGTTTTGGCAGTGATTTCTTCCTGCTGGTCCAACATGAGCAACGTATAATACGTATTGGCAATACCGCAAATCAATTGAGAACGTACAGCCTGTTGTGCATACTGACTTTGCAAATAAGCTGTCTTCTGACTACGACTTGCATTTAATAATTTACCGAATAAATCTACTTGCCAGCTGGCTGCAACAGGAAGTGTATAGGCCTTAACAAAACTGCCACCGTCCATGGTAGTTGCAGTCCCTTGCGGAGCCAGATTGATGGAAGGCAAGAATGATAAGCGGGCAGATGTCAGCATGACACGTGCTTCTTCCACACGCAAGATAGCAGCTTGCATATCTACGTTATTGGCCAATCCTTCTTCAATCAGAGCTTGCAGTTTCGGGTCGGTAAACATCTCTTTCCAGGGAACATTACCCATATTGGTTGTATCCGTTACGGCCAATGTGTCTGTAAGAGAAATCGGATCCCGATAGATGCCGTCAGCGTTGATATCCTCAGGACGATCATACGCTTTGTAAATGTGGCAACTGCTGAATAAAGCAGTTGCGCACATCATATAAAATATATTACTTGTTTTCATCCGAATCATTCTTTTGTTTGTGTATATTGTTCAATTTCGCTATTCATATCACTGTTGTCCAAATCATCCCATTCAAGAGGCTTGATTTTCTCTTGCAAGTACTGGAATGCGACGAACAATACAGGAACAATAAAGATCTGGAATATCATACCAATTAACATACCACCGATGGCTGAAGCTCCCAGAGTACGGTTACCGTGAGCTCCTACACCGAAGGCAAACATCAACGGAAGCAAACCGATAATCATAGCCAATGAAGTCATCAGGATAGGACGCAAACGGGCACCGGCTCCTAATACAGCCGCCCAAGATATACTCATACCCATTCGGCGTCGGTCGAGGGCGAACTCTACAATCAAGATTGCATTCTTAGCCAACAGACCCATCAACATGATTAATGCAATTTGCATATAAATATCATTAGACATCGTTCCCAAGATCATCTTTAATGCCGGGATGCTACCCAGTGATCCCATTCCGTTGACAAACAAGAAGCTTCCTAACAAACCGAATGGGATAGACAGCAATACGGCCAACGGCAAAATATAACTTTCGTATTGGGCACTCAGCAACAGATAAACGAATACGAAACAAAGTACGAAGATAATGGCTGTGGTTCCACTACTTGTTTCGGCCTCTTCACGAGCCATACCTCCTAATTCATAACCGAAACCTGCCGGCAAGTTTTGCTGGGCTACTTCAGCGATGGCCTGCAAAGCCTGACCTGATGTATAACCGGAAGCAGGAGCAACCATGACTTTAATAGATGTATACAGGTTGAAACGGCTGATCACATCCGGACCATATACTTTCTTCATGGATACAAACTGAGAGATAGGAGCCATTTCTCCGCTGCTACCACGAACTTTGATGCTGTTCAGTGTTTCCATGTTTTTCGTTGCATCCGGTTCTGCCTGGATCATTACACGGTACATTTTACCGAAACTGTTGAAGTTAGAAGCATAAAGACCTCCGTAATAACCTTGCATTGTTGAAAGAATGTCGCTCGGACTGATTCCGGCTTTCTTACAAGCGGCTGCATCGATATCCAACATGTATTGCGGGAAGCTTGGGTTGAATGTCGTTTGTGCACGGCTAATTTCCGGACGGGCATTCAAGGCTGAAATATAATCTGTAATGACATTAAAGAAACGTCCTAAGTCACCACCGGTCTTATCCTGCATGTTCAATTCAATATCACTGGAAGCTGAATAACCAGGAATCATAGGCGGAGCGAAGAACAATACCTGAGCATCTTTAATGATCTTCTGAGAACGCATGAACAAAGATCCAACAACGATATCTGAGTTCTGCATCAATGAACGTTCTTCCCAGTTTTTCAGTTTAATGATGATAGATCCGTAAGAAGGACCTTGACCACCGATAAATCCAAAACCAGAAATAACGGTTCGTGACTGAACGGCAGGTTCTGCAGCAATCAAGCTATCTACTTTGTTCAATACTTCCATAGCTCGTTCTTGTGACGTTCCAGGAGGCAAGGTTACTGCACCCATGATCGTACCTGTATCTTCATTAGGCACCATACCGGTCGGAGTCGTATTCATGAAGAAGATCAAAAGGGCAATAGCGGCAACTACCAGTCCGAATGAAAGAACTGATTTCTGGATGAAGAACAATACGTTTTTCTTGTATCGGTTCAGAATCGATTCATACGTTGAGTTGAATGCCTTTTTGAATTTATCGGTCGTCATACCCAACAGTGCCAAAACGCTAATGATGACGAAGATGACGCACAATACCGGGTGTTCGCTAAAGCTGAACATACCAGATATCATACCAATAATAGCAATGAATGTAAAGATCAATGTGATACTCGGGTGGAGCAGTTTTCCGATTGCATCCGTATAACGGCGAAGCAAGATGGTCCGGGATGCTTTCATCGCTGTGCCCACACGTTCTTTCAGGCTGGTCTCATCTCCATGAGGTTTCAGCAAAATTGCACAAAGGGCAGGTGACAATGTCAAGGCATTCAAAGCTGAGAATCCGATTGAGATAGCCATGGTCAAACCGAACTGACGGTAGAATGTTCCGGCTGTACCTTCCATGAAACTTACAGGAATAAATACAGACATCATGACCAAAGTGATAGAAACGATGGCTCCACCTAATTCGTTCATGGCATCGATGGAAGCTTGCTTAACCGACTTATATCCTTGGTCGAGTTTCGCATGGACTCCTTCGACGACGACGATGGCATCATCGACCACAATCGCAATGGCTAGCACCATCGCAGACAATGTCAACAAGTTCAAACTGAAACCGATCAATTTCAATACGAAGAAGGTACCGACCAAAGCAACCGGGATGGCAATTGCCGGGATCAACGTAGAACGCATATCCTGCAGGAAGATATAAACCACGATAAATACCAGGATAAATGCTTCGATCAAAGTCTTGATAACTTCGTGGATAGAAGCGAACAAGAAGTCGTTGGCATTTTGTGCGATGTTAATACCCAGTCCTTCCGGCAAAGATTTCTCAGCCTCTGCCAAAACTTTTTCCAAGTCAGATATGGTTTGGGTTGCATTGGTTCCTGCCATCTGATAAACGATACAAGAAACGGCTTTATGACCGTTTACCGTATTATTAAATGTATAAGCCAAACGACCTAATTCCAAATCAGCAATATCGCCTAAGCGGAGCACTTCACCATCGGGCAAGGCTTTAATAACAATGTCGGCAAACTCACCGGGCTTTTGCAGACGACCTTTATAACGGATGGTGTATTGGAAAGACTGGTTTCCGCGTTCACCGAACTGACCAGGAGCCGCTTCGATGTTCTGTTCAGACAACGCTGCTGCAATGTCGTTGGGAACTAATTTGTATTGAGCCATGATATCCGGCTTCAACCAAATACGCATTGAATAGTCCTGACCTAACACGTTGGCATCACCTACACCATTTACACGTTTGATTTCCGGAATCAAGTTGATGTTGGCGTAGTTTTCGATAAACTCAATGTTGTATTTGTCTTCCTTGTCGTACAATGAGAATACCATCAACATAGAAGTCTGTCTTTTCTGTGTTGTCACACCGACTTTTGTTACTTCAGCAGGCAACAGACCTTGTGCCATAGATACACGGTTCTGTACGTTTACGGCTGCCATATCCGGATCAGTACCCTGATTGAAGTAAACACTGATATCAGCCGAACCGGTGTTTGAAGCCGTTGATGTGATATACATCATGTTTTCCACACCATTGATCTGGTCTTCAAGTGGGGCAATGACAGAATTCAATACGGCAGTCGCATTGGCTCCCGTATAAGTTGCTCTAACCGATACGGTAGGAGGGGCGATGTCCGGATATTGGGTAATAGGTAAGGTCGTAAGACCAATAACACCCAGGATGACTATCAAAATAGAGATTACGGTTGATAGCACCGGACGGTTTATAAATCTATCTAATTTCATTTTATATCTGATTTAATTGTCTATCCTATAAAAATTAATTGAAAGCGGTTGCCAAGTTACCATCACGCTGATCTTTCAGGTGCTGTTGGTATTTCGCTTCTTGTTGTGCTTGTGTTATAGGGGTGATCTTTTGCCCGTTGTGCAATTGTTGTACACCTTCAACCACGATCTTGTCAGAAGCATTCAATCCGCTGGTTACAATGTAATTCTGACCATCATTCAAATCAGAAATCTGTACTTCTGTATATTTCAGTGTGCTGTCGGGTTGCAATACATAAACGAACTTCTTGTCCTGGATTTCAACCGTAGAAGATTGCGGAATCAGGATAATGTTATCCATTGCATACGGGAAAATAACATTTCCTGTACCTCCACTGCGCAAGATGTTATTCTTGTTCGGGAAGATTGCACGCATACTTACAGAACCGGTTGTCTGATCGATTACACCACTGACAGCATCAATCTTTCCTTCATCATTGTAGAAGCTTCCGTCGGCCAGCTGTAATTTGACTGCCGGCATTTTCTCCAGTTCTTCTTTTAAAGAAGTTCCTGTTTTTGTCAGTTGTAGCAGGTCTTTTTCTGTCATGGAGAAATAAACATACATGTCGTTGATTTCAGAAACCGTTGTCAGCGGTTCAGCAATAGACGGACTTACCAAACTACCGATACGATAGGGGAATGTGCCGATTACACCATTCGAAGGACTGGTAACAGTACAGAAATCCAAGTTTTGTTTGGCACTTACTTCCGATGCTTTTGCTTGAGCCAATGCAGCCTTGGCCGATAACAGATTGTTGACAGCTGTTTCGTATTCAAACGAACTGATGATTTGCTTTTCAAACAGCATGTGTTTATTCTTTTCTGTCAGCGTCAATGTTCGTAAGTTCGCTTCGGCTGTTTCAACAGCTGCTTTTGCCTGATTATAGGCTGCCTGGTATTGAGTTGGATCTATTTGAAACAAAGCTTGTCCTTTCCGGACAGTTGCACCTTCATCTACACAAAGTTTGACAATAAAACCGGAAACCTGCGGACGGATTTCGATATCCTGTGTTCCTTTGATTGTTGCTGGGTAAGATTTCGTCTGGTTACTAGAAGTCGTTGTTACTGTAGCAACAGCATATTCGTCGTCTCCCATCTTCATTCCACTTTGGCTGTTTCCACAAGAAAACAAAATAAACCCAGTAGCACATATTGCCATGTACTTACCCTGAGTTACCATAAACTTCAAAAAATGTTTCTTCATATAATTGTTAAATTTGAAAATTATTCTTGAATTAACTATTGCGCTTATTTTTCGCTCCCTTTAGGAATGCTGCTTTGTCATTTCCTTTTTTACTCTTATTTTAGTCACAAAGGTAATTTATTTCTATAAAACGGGGGAATTACATAGTTTTATTTTAACCATATTTGTGTGCATATTATATCATTTTCTCAAACGAAAGATATCGTTTTGGTACAAAATGAATATTGATTGTTCCGTATAGAAATTGTGCCATATAGCTTTTTTAGGAAAGAAAAAGAAGGGTGATGTCTTCCGTATGGTCTGTTCTGCTTGGATTGAGGTTTGAATCTGGTTAGAAACTAATTTTTTGACAGCTGTCGTAAAGCTTTACTATATATGTGATAAAGCTTTTTGACATATATGGAAAAGCTTTACCACATTTGTCAAAAATATGAATGGAAGTGAAGTTTGTATCACAACCTGCGTAGTTTGTATGTCTTTGTCTTGAAGTGAAGGAGGCAGATGGTTGATTTGTCTGCGGAAATGTTCTCTTTTTCGGTAGTGAAAAAGGGATGCGTTAAAATCAAAATGGAGAATAAAATCACTTTTTACGTAATATTTTTATGGCAAACACTTGCTTTTCCATAATTATTGCTTACTTTTGACCTAGTAACTTAAATTAAAATCATCATGAATACCACGATTGTTATTTCGGAAGTACTGAGTACTAGTTGGAAAAACGTAAAGTCTCAAATTTGGATTTTGGCTGGTCTGGTCATAGGTATGTGTTTGATCTCGTTCACGATCAGTTTGCTTATGTCTCCCTTGTCCACATCTATTGGAGGCATGTTGATTTCTTCGTTGATCAGTATTCTTATCTCTTCCATATTTGCCTTGGGATATATCAAGAATATGTTTCAGACAATGGATGGCGATGAACCTCAGTTTTCGGCTTATATGTCGCATCCTTCCAAGATAGTAAACTACTTTATAGCCGGTTTGCTTTTTAGTTTGTCGCTTTGTATTGGTTTGGTATTCTTTATTATACCGGGAATTTATCTATATCTTCGTCTGCAGTTTTATGGACAGTTTATTGTCGATGAAAATGCCGGAAGTATTGAAGCTTTGAAGAAAAGCTGGAATCTGACGAAAGGGTATGAATTACCTTTGTTCCTGCTTATGCTGGCCCAATTGTTTATCCTCATTATCGGAGCCCTTTTATTCCTAGTCGGATTGCTGGTAGCCTATCCTTTGGTCATTATGAGTCAATGCTATGTTTACCGTTTGTTGAACCGGCAGGCATACGTTGAACAGAATGATTTGTAGCAGAAAGACATATAACATTTTTTGTATTGCAGTTAGTTTCTTTTTCTACTACCTTTGTTCGAAATTTTTTTAAGAATGAAATTTCGGATCAAAAAGTATGTTTATAGCGGAATGTTCTTGGCTGTGCTCTTGCTAAGTCATTCGGCCCAGGATGTATATGGTAAGAAAAAGAATCTTCCTCCTGTTTTACCACCGGCAAAACCTTCTTTCCCTGCGACAGAGATAACGATCCCTATGGTTGAGTTTCCTAAATATCCGGAAACAGGAAAGTTGGAATTACTGGCTTCTCCCCGTAAGATGATTACGACCGATTTTACCAGTCGGGAGATCAATCATATTGGAGTGGGAGATGCAGCCCGTTTTCAGGATTCGGATACGGAAATTATCGACTTGTCGTTGATACAGGAAGGCGATTATGCATTCCCTTTGCCGGGAGCAAAAGTAATATCTCCTTATGGCGGCAGGCGTCGTCATCATTCCGGATATGATATCAAGACATGTCCGAATGATACGATTGTGGCTGCATTCGATGGTGTTGTGCGGCTTTCTAAACCGTATGCGGCCTATGGAAATGTGATTGTCATTCGTCATTATAATGGCTTGGAGACCGTATATAGCCATAACTCCAAGAATCTGGTCAAGCCGGGCGATGAAGTAAAAGCCGGAATGCCTATTGCTTTAACCGGACATACGGGTCGGGCAACAACGGCCCATTTGCATTTTGAAGTTCGCTTTAATGGCGTTCATTTTAATCCCAATTATGTCTTCAGCTTTTCGCGCCGTAAATTGAAACGGGAATGCCTGATTTGCCGAAAGAAGGGGAATCATATTTCCGTGAAACCGGTCAAAGCCCTGCCTCTTTATCTGATTGATGACAAAGAACAATCGAAATAATAAGTCATGAACTGGGAATTCTATGTCAAGATAGGAAAGAAAAGTCTATAAAAAAGAAAAGGTTGTCATCACGACAACCAATCTTCATTGCTAACCTTAAATCTAATACCATGAAAAACACAGTGCAAATATAGAGGTTTTATGTTGTTCAGCATAATTTTGTGGCATAAAATTGCTGTATTTAACTTGATTTATTATTTGGAAACGCTTTTAAGCTAAAAAGGCCTCTTTGAAGCAGGAAAAATGCTCCAATGAAGTCTGTTACAAAGCCCTAAGAGTTTACGAAACCTTCCTTTTGAATGATTACAGACAAATGCTCCAAAGGACAGAAGGCTCTTCGATAATTGAATTTTTTGTATATTTGCAAACAGAAATGATTTAAGATACAAAGGACTAAATGAAGAATATCCGCAATTTTTGTATTATTGCTCATATTGACCATGGGAAAAGTACCCTGGCAGACCGTTTGTTGGAATATACGAATACGGTAGAAGGCAGAGATATGCAAGATCAGGTATTGGATGATATGGACTTGGAACGTGAACGAGGTATTACGATCAAGAGCCATGCTATCCAGATGAATTATACCTACAAAGGCGAAAGTTATATATTGAATCTGATTGATACGCCGGGGCACGTTGACTTTTCGTATGAAGTATCACGTTCGATTGCGGCTTGCGAAGGAGCATTACTGATTGTGGATGCATCGCAAGGAGTTCAGGCGCAGACAATATCCAATCTTTACATGGCAATTGAGAATGATCTGGAGATTATTCCGGTTTTGAATAAGATTGATTTGCCGAGTGCCATGCCGGAAGAAGTTGAAGATGAAATCATCGACTTGTTGGGTTGTGACCGGAGTGATATTCTGCGTGCCAGTGGAAAGACGGGAGAAGGTGTGGAAGATGTATTGAACGCAATTGTAGAACGTGTTCCTGCTCCTAAAGGTGATCCGGAAGCTCCGTTGCAATGCTTGATTTTCGACTCTGTATTCAATTCTTTCCGAGGAATCATTGCTTATTTCAAGGTAGAAAATGGGGTGATCCGCAAAGGTGATCACGTGAAGTTCATTGCCACCGGTAAGGAATATGATGCCGATGAGGTGGGTGTTTTGAAGTTGGAGATGTCTCCTCGGGATGAAGTGCGTACAGGCGATGTGGGGTATATTATTTCCGGTATCAAAACGTCTAAGGAAGTTCGGGTGGGAGATACGATTACTCATGTAGCCCGTCCGGCATCAGAAGCCATCGCCGGTTTTGAGGAAGTAAAGCCGATGGTCTTTGCCGGAGTTTATCCGATCGAGACGGAAGACTTCGAAAATTTGCGTGCTTCATTGGAAAAGTTACAGTTGAACGATGCGTCTTTGACTTTCCAGCCGGAAAGTTCTGCGGCCTTGGGATTTGGTTTCCGTTGCGGTTTCTTGGGATTGTTGCACATGGAGATTGTTCAGGAACGTTTGGATCGTGAGTTTAATATGAATGTGATCACGACAGTTCCGAACGTATCATATCTGGTATATGATAAGAAAGGAAACTGTAAGGAAGTACATAATCCGAGCGGTTTGCCCGATCCGACATTGATTGATCATATTGAAGAACCTTATATTCGGGCGTCTGTCATAACGAACACAACTTATATCGGACCGATTATGACTTTGTGCTTGGGCAAACGAGGTATTCTTGTGAAGCAGAATTATATTTCAGGTGACCGTGTTGAGATTATCTATGATTTGCCTTTGGGCGAAATCGTCATTGACTTCTATGATAAGCTGAAGAGTATCTCGAAAGGATATGCTTCATTCGATTATCATTTGCATGATTATCGTCCTAGTAAGTTGGTGAAATTGGATATTCTGTTGAACGGAGAGCCGGTGGATGCACTTTCAACACTGACTCATATCGACAACAGTGTTACCTTTGGTCGCCGGATGTGTGAGAAGCTGAAGGAACTGATCCCGCGGCAACAGTTTGAAATTGCTATTCAGGCGGCTATTGGGGCAAAGATCATTGCACGTGAAACCATCAAGGCAGTACGAAAAGATGTGACGGCCAAGTGTTATGGTGGTGATGTTTCCCGTAAGCGTAAGCTGTTGGAAAAGCAGAAAGAAGGAAAGAAGCGAATGAAACAGATCGGAACCGTAGAAGTTCCACAGAAAGCGTTCCTGGCTGTATTGAAACTGGATTAAGTAACAAACGGTTATAAAGGAAAAGATCACAAAGTGTAGAGATATATTCTCAGGCACTTTGTGATCTTTTTGTTTTAGAGAAGGTTCGTTATTGCTTATTCAAACAATAGCTTAGCGTCTCTTTCGGCAGCCTTTTGAGTCCATGCCTCCGGAATCATCTTCCATTGGTTGAGTGGCTGCGGAGACAATGTTTTCTTATCTTTGATATACTGGATCATGTAGTAGCGAAGATCTTTCTCTGTCGCATTGACAATCCGGTCTTTTAACTGATCTTGTGGAATACCAGCCCCTTTAGTCAACAGTTCGCCGCCACCGTTACCACGATATGAGTTCAGAGCCACACGATAAGTCTTGTTAAGATCAAATGGTTCTCCATTAGCCAGGCTCTGGATTGTTATCTTTTGTCCGGCAGGTTTTGTTACATCGACAGTATAGATGATTCCGGCAGCCGAATCAAAATTGAAGCTAGGATTCGTAAAGGTATACCCATTGCCGTCTTTCCGTTCTGTCAATAAAAGGAGATGATCGTCGGCTGATTGCATTTGGTTTGTCCAAATGGCATAAGATTCTTCGAGAAATCCTTTGATCTCTTTTCCGGTCAGCTCCATAGTATAGAGCATGTTCTCATACTTATATAAGTTGAACATATCACTGATCCAAATGTCTCCTTCCTTGATTTCGGCATCAAACGAAAGTGGAGCAGCAAAAGAGATGTCGGCTCCGGTCAGATCGAGTTGCAGGGAATGAATGAAATCAATAAACGCTGACGGACCGAAATAGGCAGGACGGGTAGAGATCGTCTCGGTAAAAGTACCGACTTTCTCTGAAACGAAGGTCTTGACTGCCTGATATTGGGGTGTAAACTGAGCCATGAATTCTTGACTTGGCTGTAGTTTGTCCATATCTGTCAGTGTTCCTTGAATACTTTTTCGTACGACTTTATCTCCGTCGACTGTTAGACTGATTTCTATATCACCGACTGTTCTTCCGTTATTCGCCGGATTGATCAGCAAGACGGAATCACCTTGTGCATTGGCTATCTTTCCGCAGAAACGGCGATGGTCATGTCCCATCATAATGATATCGAAGCCCGGAATGCGTTCAGCTATTTCAGCAGAAGCGTCTTCCCGATATTTCCCGGCAACCGTACGAGCTTCTTTCCCGGCATGGAAGAGTCCGATAACTACATCCGGCTTTTCTTTTTCCTGAATGATCGGAATCCATTTGCGGGCTGTCTGTTCCATATCGGCAAAAGAAAGACCTTTCCACAATGTTTCGGGCAACCAAGTCGGAATAGCCGGTGTGATCATACCTAAAACAGCTATTTTGATACCATCACGTTCAATAATTTCATACGGCTTTAAATACGGTTGCCCGTCGGAAGTACGGATAATATTCGCTCCTAAAATCGGGAAGTTACATTGCTTGATCCAGCGGTCGTAAACCGAATGTCCGGCTTCTACGTCATGATTCCCCATATTCCCGACAACGAATCCCATGTAATTCATCATGGCAGCTGTAATATGCGTTGAAACCGTATCCATGAAGTTGTAATAATAGGCAGAAGGTTGTCCTTGCAGAATATCCCCATTGTCCATCAGCAACAAATTATCTCCGTAAGTCTGACGTTCTTGCTGTACATAGGTATATACGCGGGCAAAACTACCGTTCCAGTCTTGTTGCGTGATAAAATTGTAAGGGAAAAAGTTGCCATGTATGTCGCTTGTTTCAATCAGCTTAAGCTTGACTTCGCGCGTAGTGGCAGAGAGGCTTAGGAAAGCCCACAATAAAAGAAAAATACTTGAAATTCGTTTCATAAAACGGGTATTAAAGATCTGTATTGATAAAACGGTACAAAAATAACACAGACCAGACAAACTTCCTTGTTCGGATATGTGAAAATCTGATGAAAGTTTGGCTGGTCTGTATCTTTATGACCTTATTTCCGAATTATATCAGTCGGGATTCCCGACTATGAGGAAAATATTCCATTCGGATATTTGAGTTTATTCCAATTTATGAATGACTAAACCTGAACGAAGCTTCGGTTCGAACCATGTTGTTTTCGGCGGCATGATATTGCCCGTGTCGGCAATGTCCATTAATTGTTTCATTGTAACGGGATAAAGAGCCAATGCCATTTTCATTTCTCCGCTGTCAACTCTTTTCTTCAATTCGCCTAAGCCACGGATACCACCGACGAAGTCTATTCGTTTATCTGAACGCAGGTCCTTAATGTTCAGGATTTCATTCAGGATCAGATTTGAAGAAATCGTAACATCCAGTACTCCGATCGGATCACTATCGTCGTATGTGCCCAGTTTGGCTGTCAGTGAATACCAGTTTCCATCCAAGTACAAAGAGAAATTATGCAGACAAGCCGGCTTGTAAATATCAACCCCTTTGCATTCTACGGTAAAGTTCTTCTTCAGTTTTTCCAAGAAGGCTTCAGGCGTCAGTCCGTTCAGGTCTTTCACTACCCGATTATAGTCGATGATTGTCAACTGGTCATCCGGGAAACAGACTGCCATGAAATAATTGTACTCTTCATCTCCGCGATGATTCGGATTCTGCTGGGCTTTCTCGGCACCAACCAAAGCTGCTGCAGCTGAACGATGATGACCGTCGGCAATATACAGTGCAGGAATCTGGGCGAACAATTCCGTAATCCGGCGAATATCCTCTTCCTGATCAATTACCCAGAAAGTATGACCGAAACCATCACCCGGAGCAATGAAGTCGTATTCCGGCTTTTTAGCTGTATACTTGGCAATGATTTTGTTGAGCTCGTCGTTATGTGGATAGGCAAAGAATACCGGTTCGATGTTAGCATTATTAACGCGCACATGTTTCATTCGGTCTTCTTCTTTATCGCGACGGGTCAATTCATGCTTTTTAATCACACCATTCATGTAATCAGGTACATAAGCACATACTACAAGTCCGTATTGAATCTTCCCGTTCATGGTCTGGGCATAAACGTAATAACATTCTTTCGGATCTTGTACCAGCCAGCCTTTCTCCTGGAACATATTGAAGTTCTCGGCCGCTTTCTTATATACTTCAGGCGCATGTTCATCAGTACCGACCGGAAAGTCTATTTCCGGTCGGATAATATGATACAGCGATTTTTCATTACCTTTGGCTTCTTCGCGTGCTTCATCCGAATTCAGCACATCGTATGGCCGTGAAGCAACCTGTTCCACCAAGTCTTTCGGTGGACGAATTCCTTTAAATGGTTTTATCGTAGCCATACCTTATTTATTTACTCTGAATTTCTCAATACCTTCTTTCAAGAAACCTTCGATCTGATGAGCAGCAGCAATACCGGCATTGATATTGGCTTCGGCAGTCTGTGCACCCATCTTTTTCGGTGTAGAGAAATAACGGCCGGCAAATTTAGCTGTGAATTCATCATTAGCTGCTGGCATGATATCCGTTAAGTACTTTAAGTCAGTACGTTCTTCCATCAATTGGATTAATTCGGCTTCATTGATGACTTCTTTGCGGGCAGTATTCACTAAAATACCACCTTTCGGCATTTTACCGACCAAAGCCGCATTGATTGAGTTCTTGGTTTCTGCAGTAGCCGGAATGTGGAGCGATACAATGTTGCATGTTTCATACAGAGCCTCGGCTGAATCAACTGCTTTTACACCAGCTTCTTCAATGACTTCTTTCGGACAGAATGCATCGTATGCATATACTTCCATACCAAAACCTTGTGCAATGCGGGCAACATTTCTACCCACGTTTCCGAATGCATGGATACCCAGTTTCTTTCCTTTCAATTCAGTTCCAGAAGTTCCGTTGTAGAAATTACGTACAGCCATGACCATCATACCAAAGGCCAGTTCGGCTACCGCATTTGAATTCTGTCCTGGAGTATTCATGACGCATACTTGATGGGCAGTAGCAGCATCCAGATCAACATTATCATATCCGGCGCCGGCACGTACCACGATTTTCAGTTGCTGGGCAGCATCCAAAACTTCTTTATCGACTTTGTCACTGCGGATAATTAATGCATCAACATCTTTTACGGCATCAAGTAATTGAGCTTTCTCGGTATATTTTTCTAATAATACCAATTCGTCGCCCGCTTGTTCTACTACTTCGCGGATACCTTTCACTGCTATCGCTGCAAAAGGCTTTTCGGTTGCTACTAATATCTTAGCCATAATCAATGCAGTTTTTCAAATTCTTTCATTGCGTCAATCAATACTTCTACGCTGCTCTTCGGCATTGCGTTATATAAAGATGCGCGGAAACCACCGACAGAACGGTGTCCTTTAATACCAACAATACCTTTGGAAGCGGCAAAGGTGTTAAATTCGGCTTCCAACTCCTTGTATTCGTCATTCATAACGAAGCATACATTCATGATAGAACGATCTTCCGGCACAACGGTTCCGCGGAATAGTTTGTTGCGGTCTATTTCATCATAAAGGATAGCTGCATTTTCTTTGTCTTTCTTTTCCATAGCAGCAATACCACCTTGTGCTTTATACCATTTCAAAGTCTGTAATGCAGAATAAATAGGTAATACAGGAGGTGTATTGAACATAGATTCCTTATCAATATGTGTCTTATAATTCAGCATGGTAGGAATCGGACGATCTACATGACCCAATGCATCTGTACGGACGATAACCAATGTAACGCCGGCAGGAGCCAAGTTCTTTTGTGCACCGGCATAAATCAGATCATATTTAGAGGCATCGATCGGACGAGAGAAGATATCAGAAGACATATCTGCTACCAAGCGAGCTTTGACATCCAGATCTTCACGAATTTCAGTTCCATAAATCGTATTGTTGGTTGTAATATGAAAATAATCAACATCTTCAGGTACAGTATATCCCTTTGGAATATATGTATAGTTTTTATCTTTTGAAGATGCCACTACATCAACTTCACCAAATAATTTGGCTTCTTTAATAGCCTTTGAAGCCCAAGTTCCCGTATCTAGGTAAGCAGCCTTCTTACTTAACAAGTTATAAGGAACCATACAGAATTGCATACTGGCGCCACCGCCTAAGAATACTACTTCATAACCGGCTGGTAAATCAAGTAATTCCTTGATCAACGCTCGCGTTTCATCCATAACGGCTACAAATTCTTTACTACGATGAGATATTTCTAGAATAGACAATCCCATACCTGCGAAGTTTTCTATCGCTTCAGCTGTGTTTTTGATAGTAAAATCGCTTAAAATCGACGGTCCTGCATAAAAATTGTGCTTCTTCATATGCAATTATATTTAGTTAATGTAACAATTTGTCACTTTCATAATTGAAAGTCGTCTAAAGTAGAAATTTTTTTGGAAGTAACAAAACTTTTTCGGGAAAAATATAAGGATAGTTTTTCGGTGTTTCAATTTGTAAGTAACAAAACGTCCTGTGTTTCATATTGACAAAACTAACGAGAATTATTTTTGATTTTCGTATGTTTTGAAAATAAAACTCGTTAGTTTTGTTGGGAGATATTTATAGGGATAAGAGAAAACTGTTTTATTTGTCAAAACGACTTCCCCATAACTTCTTCATTTGTTCGGTTAATTTGTATTCCGCCGGGTTTTCTTGCCCATGCCAGATTCGTTGGTTTAATATTTCTTGAGGCAGATAATCTTGTTTGATGAAGTGATTTTCGTAATCATGGGCATATTTGTATTCCTTTCCGTAATTTAACTCTGCCATCAGTTGCGTAGGAGCATTCCGCAGATGAAGAGGTACGGGTAAGTTGCCGGTTCGGTTTACCAGTTCCAGTGCATCATTAATTGCCTTATACGCTGAGTTACTTTTAGGACTACATGCTAAATAGATGGTTGTTTCGGCCAACGGAATCCGTCCTTCGGGCCAGCCTATTTTTTGTACCGTATCAAAACAAGCATTGGCCAGCAGGAGTGCATTCGGATTGGCTAAACCTATATCTTCGGCAGCTGAAATACACAAACGACGTGCGATGAATTTGGGATCTTCTCCTCCTGCCACCATACGTGCCAGCCAATAGATAGCACCATCGGGATCGCTTCCACGGATAGATTTGATAAAAGCCGAAATGATATCGTAGTGCATTTCTCCTCCTTTATCGTACGCTGTCGGGTTTTCTTGCAAGCGGTCAGTGACCTTTTGATCGGTTATCACAATGTCGTTACTTTCTTCGGCAGAGATAACCAATTCCAATATATTTAATAGTTTGCGGGCATCACCACCGGAATAGCGAAGCAGAGCATCTGTTTCTTTTAGTTGAATATGCTTTTCCTTTAATATTATATCTTCTGTGATGGCTCGATGTAATAACTGGAGAAGATCGTCTTTCCCTAATGATTTCAGTACATAGACTTGGCATCGGGACAGTAAAGGCCGGATGACTTCGAAAGAAGGATTCTCGGTTGTGGCTCCGATTAGTGTAACAACACCCGTCTCGACCGCATTTAATAAAGAATCTTGCTGTGATTTACTGAATCGATGAATTTCATCAATGAACAGAATAGGAGATACCGTATTGAAGAAACGATTACCTTTCGCTTTTTCAATGACGTCGCGGACATCTTTGACACCTGAATTGATGGCACTCAATGTATAAAAAGGAGTTTCCAACTTTTGGGATATGATTTGGGCTAATGTCGTTTTTCCCACTCCCGGAGGTCCCCATAAGATGAAAGACGGTACTCTTCCTGCATCTATCATCTTACGTAAAACGGCACCCGATCCGACCAAATGTTTTTGTCCGATGTATTCATCCAGTGTCTTTGGACGTAATCTCTCTGCTAACGGCTGATTCATTCTCTTTTTTACTTTGTCAACGTATCGAATAAACAGAATCTAATCTGGAAAAACAAATGTACGAAAAGTTTTGGACAGTTGATTTGGAAAGTGGCTAAAAAACAATCAGCGCATGATGTCAGGATAAATAACATCATGCGCTGATCTAATAAATAAATGTTCGTATCTGAAACTTGTCCGAATATTGCTGTTTCTATTTCTTAGAAGCGACGAACAAAGGTTTCATTTTTTTGTCAACGATAATCTTTCAACGTCTTCTGTAATTCTTGACGGGCAAAGAAAATTCGGCTTTTGACTGTACCAAGCGGTAGACCTAGCTTTTCAGCTATTTCATTATACTTATATCCACTTACATACATAGAGAACGGAATCTTTAAATCCTTATTCAGATTCTCGATAGCTTTCGATATTTCTTGTATCTGGTAAGAACCTTCCGGAGAATCAAAGCCCGATTCATTCGTTATATCTAAGTTGTATAAGTCCACACCTTGGTCAACAACCGTTTGTGTTCTAACGATTTTATGGTAGTTGTTGATAAAGATATTACGCATAATCGTCAACACCCATCCTTTGAAGTTTACATTGTCGATGAACTTTTCCTGATTATCCAACACTTTCAACGTCGTGTCTTGCATCAGGTCTTGTGCATCTTCCCGATTGGCGGTAAGCATCAGAGCGAAGTTCTTCATATTCTCCTGCATACCTAATAAATTCTTTTTAAATTGCAACGCGTTCATGTTCGATATCAAATTAAGTTAGACATTTGCGTTAATACATACATGTTTTCCTTTTAGAAAACATACAAATATAGAAAAAAGATTTGGTAAAAATGCAGGTTTAATTGATTTTAATGCATAATCTTGGATACTAAAAAGTTATGGTGCAGAACTTTTAGTTATAGTGATTTTTGTCTATTGGGCAAAGTCTTTATTATCAAATACATATCCATCCCTGATCCGATAGAGGATTTGTTTGTCGATAACCGTGTATTCAAGGATATGCATGCTGATTAAGTCGCTTAAGATTTGTTTGGCCGTAAAAAGTTTGATATGAGCTTTCCGGCTGAATTGACTCAGACTGATGACGGGTTGTTGTTCCAGATAAGCAAATAATAACTTGACTGGTTTATTTAGTTTAAGCAGTGTTCCTTGTGCTGACTGGCTTTTCTGCCAGGCTTGGATTAATACATCGTTAGCTAATATATTTTCGTCGGCAACTCGGATGTAAGCTTTGAATTTACCATCTTTGTCAGGTGCCAAATAAGGGCGGTTATTTCCGGGGGCAATATAGATTTCCAGTACGCATTTTCCTTGTACATCCCATCGGGTAGCAGTAAAGTCTACCTGTGGTTTGGTGTACATTTGGGATGCTGCTTCTATCATATAATATTCTTCCTCACTTTTTATTCCGGATATGTTGCCATTATCTTTTACGCCAATCAGTAATCTTCCACCATCGGTATTGGCAAACGCGCTCAAGGTACGGGCAATCTTTTTACTGTCGCTCACTTCAAACTTAAAGTCCTGCTGTTGATGCTCTCCTTGATCAATAAGTAATTGTAGAGGATGTTTCTTTATCATTTTGGCTTATTTTTTAGGCTGCAAAAATAAAATAAATACATAACTTTGTCAAAGAAAAAATTTAAAAGCCATGTCAGGTGTATCTGCATTGATTTCAGATCTGGCCGTTATTTTGATCTGTGCCAGTTTGGTAACTATTTTATTTAAGTGGTTAAAACAGCCTGTTGTTTTAGGGTATATCGTTGCCGGAATGCTCGCTGGTCCCGCGTGTGATTTTACTCCAACTGTAACTGATTCGGAAAGTATAAAGGTTTGGGCCGATATAGGCGTTGTCTTTTTATTGTTTACGTTGGGACTTGATTTTAGCTTCAAGAAGTTAATGAAAGTCGGTGGAACGGCCATAACGGGGGCCATAACGGTTGTGGTTGGTATGATGCTGGTTGGTTATGCTACCGGTTTGGCATTAGGCTGGGGACATATGAACGCCTTATTCTTGGGAGGTATGTTATCTATGTCATCAACAACGATCATCTTTAAAGCTTTTGATGATATGGGACTTCGGAACCAACGGTTTGCAGGAGTAGTATTGGGGATATTGGTCGTTGAGGATTTATTTGCAGTATTAATGATGGTCTTACTTTCTACTTTGGCTGTGAGTAAACAAGTAGAAGGTATGGAACTGTTGAACAGTGTTATTAAATTGACTGTATTCCTGCTTTTCTGTTTTGTAATCGGTATTTATTTAATTCCTTCATTCCTGAGCAAATGCCGGAAGTACCTGAATGATGAAACATTGTTGGTCGTTAGTATCGGTCTGTGTTTATTTATGGTATTGATAGCAACGAAAGCCGGTTTCTCTTCTGCCTTAGGTGCTTTTATTATGGGATCTATTCTAGCAGAGACAGTAGAGGCTGAACATATTGAACGCTTGGTAAAGCCTGTCAAGGACCTTTTTGGTGCAATATTCTTTGTATCTGTTGGTATGCTGATTGATCCTGATTTGCTTTGGGAATACAAATTTCCTATTCTGATACTAACGGTGATTGTCATGGTCGGACAGATTTGTTTTGGAACGTTTGGTGTTCTTCTTTCAGGTCAGCCTTTAAAGATCGCTGTTCAGGCTGGTTTCTCTTTGGCTCAGATTGGTGAGTTTGCATTTATTTTGGCTTCATTAGGTTTGACATTGAAAGTAACAGATCATTTTCTTTATCCAATAGTAGTGGCGGTGTCTGTCATAACAACATTCTTTACACCTTATATGATACGTATGGCAGAACCTGTGTATAAGCGATTGGATGTATGGATTCCCGATCGATGGAAACAAATGTTGTTGAAATATTCTTCCGGTTCGACGACGATTCATCAAAAGAGCGATTGGCATCGACTGTTGAAATCTCTGCTTCGTATTGTCGCAACTTATACGTCTGTTTCCGTTGTATTGATTTTTACATGGCTGCAATATATTTCTCCACTGATTCTTTCCTATTTACCAGGATTACCAGGAAGTCTACTTTCCTTATTCCTGATTTTGGCTATTATTTCGCCGATGTTGCGAGCTATTATCATGAAGAAGAATCATTCTGAAGAATTCCAGAAGTTATGGAGAGACAGTAAATACAATCAAGGTTCACTTGTTTCGCTGATAGTTCTTCGTATTATTCTTTGTATAACGTTGGTCATGATTCCGGTTGCTCGGTTATTAAATGTTGCAGCCGGTTATATGTGGGTTGTGGCTTCAATTGTTATTGTGGCAATTATTTTCTCAAGAAAGCTGAAACGTCAATCTATTTTGATGGAGCGTCGTTTTTTCAGTAATCTGACAGCTAGGGAACTGGAAGAAGAAAAGAAGGCAACGATCAATCATCGTTTCGCAAATCACATGCTGGAACGTGATTTGCATTTAGCTGATTTTGAAGTACGTCAGAATTCTCCTACTGTAGGTAAGACATTGAAAGAACTGAATTTTCGTAAAATATGTAATGTGAACGTTGTTACGATTGTTCGAGGAAACATACGGATTAATATACCAGGCGGTGATGAGCGTCTGTATCCGTTTGATAAAATAATTGTAGTAGGTTCAGATGATGACTTGGTGCACTTCAGAACTTATATTGATGAGAAATATCAGGCATACAATAAGAACTTATCAGGATCGAAAGAAGTGAATATAGAGCAGTTCCAGATTCAGAAAGGTTCTAAGCTGATAGGACGTTCAATACAAGAGTCAGGTATTCGGGATAAAGCAGCTTGTCTGGTGATTGGTATTGAGCGTGGAGAGACATCTTTAAAGAATCCGGTGCCTACTACGGTATTTGAGGAAGGTGATATCGTATGGGTTGTAGGAGAACATGAAAAGATTGTTCATCTGAGTGATGGAGAAGTTTTACAATTTAATGAAGAATAAGTAAGTTATGAAATTTATAGGAATAATACCGGCACGGTATGCTTCGACTCGTTTTCCGGGAAAACCTCTGGCGGATATGGATGGGAAACCTATGATACAACGCGTGTATGAGCAGGTGATTCAAGCAGTGGATGAGGTCTGTGTGGCAACCGATGATGAACGAATAGAAGCGGCTGTAAAAGCTTTTGGAGGAAAAGTGGTAATGACTTCATACAAGCATCGGAGTGGAACTGACCGATGTTTCGAAGCTTATCAGAAAATTGGTAAAGGATTTGATGTCGTAATTAATATTCAAGGTGATGAACCTTTCATTCATCCGGAACAGATAGAGACGATCAAAAGTTGCTTTACTGATGAACAAGTCCAGATCGCTACATTGGTGAAACCCTTTTTACCGGATGACGATTTTGAATCAACATTGTTCAATCCTAATTCACCTAAGGTTGTAGTGAATAAGAAAATGGAAGCTATGTATTTCAGCCGTTCGATAATTCCTTATATCCGGGGAAAACAATATACGGAATGGTTACCAAGTCATACCTTTTATAAACATATTGGTATGTATGCTTATCGGGCAGATGTTTTAGCAGAAATAACAGCATTGCCACAGTCAACATTGGAATTGGCTGAAAGCTTGGAACAGCTTCGTTGGTTGGAGAATGGATATAAGATAAAGGTTGGAATCACACGACAAGAAACAATCGGTATTGATACACCAGAGGATTTATTGAAAGCTCTGGAAGTTCTTCGGAATCGTAAGTAATTGCTTGTTTCAGAAAAATAAAGCATGTGTTGTAGTGACTGAATGTCATAACTACAATACATGCTTTTATTTTATTTAATTTGTTGCCACCTTTTTATTAACATACGAAATACATGGATTTTTCTGGGATTAATTAAATTTGCCATGACCTTTTAGTGCTTTATTAAAATCAAAATCAAATTAACGCTATTTACAAGATGAAAGAAAGAATTAAAGTAGGCATCATTGGCTTTGGCCGAATGGGAGGATTTTATCTGACGGAAATGTTGAAGAATCCAAAGTGGGAAGTTGCTTATATTTGTGATGTTGATCCAGAGGCAAGGGCTTATGCACGTAAATTTTCTCCACTATCTAAAGTAGTAGAAGATGAGGATGTTGTTTTTGCAGATCCGGATGTGCAAGTCGTGGGCTTGTTTACCTTGGCCAATAATCGTTTGGAGCAGATTCAGAAAGCTGTTCGTACCGGGAAACACATTATTTCGGAGAAACCTGTAGCTGATACCATTGACCGAGAGTGGGAAGCCGTGCGCTTGATAGAGAATTCAAGTCAGTTGGCAACAGTAAATCTTTACCTGAGAAACTCTTGGTATCACAATGCCATTAAACGGTTTATAGAAAGTGGTGAGATCGGAGAACTGGCTATTGTTCGTATATGTCATATGACTCCAGGATTAGCTCCGGGAGAAGGACATGAATATGAAGGACCTGCTTTTCATGATTGTGGTATGCACTATGTAGATATAGCTCGTTGGTATGCCGGATGTGCATTCAAGACTTGGCACGCTCAAGCTATTCGGATGTGGAATTACAAAGATCCGTGGTGGCTTCAATGTCAGGGAACATTCGAAAATGGAGTTGTGTTTGATATTACGCAAGGATTTGTTTACGGACAGTTATCGAAAGATCAAACACATAATTCGTATGTGGACATAATCGGAACAAAGGGGATAGCGCGTATGACGCATGATTTCAAAACGGCAGTAGTTGAGTTGCGTGGTGTTAATCGTACAGAACGGATAGAAAAACCGTATGGTGGGAAGAATATAGATGTCTTGTGTGATTTATTTGCTGATTCAATAGCGGATAATAAGTTGCATCCACAACTCGCCATTGCCCGTGATTCGGCAGTAGCCTCTGAATATGCCTGGAGATTTTTGGAAGATGCCCGTCAGCATGAATTGCCTGCAATCGGTAATTTAGAAACTTTGGAAGAGATTCGTGAAAGACGCAGACATATGACGAACGGATATGGTTTATTGCATCATCGTTAATCGCTATGTCCTCTTTTCTACGAAAATATATTAGGAAAGTATAATACAGAACTATTCGTTGGAATTCTATACGAAAAAAGGTATGCCCAAAAGAATGAATTAATTCAGGCATACCTTTTTTATTTTATTAGCAGGGAAAAACGCTTAACCTTCTTTTATCTGTGACGGTTGTTTTTCTGCTGCTCACGTTGTTCACGTTGCTGCTTCAATTGATCTTGCTGCCGCTTTAATTGTTCCTGCTGCATTCGCTGAGCTTCTTCCAATCGTTTCATAAAGCCTGATTTCTTCATCGGCTTGCGTTTGTTCGCTTCCAGTTTAGCCAATAATTTTTCTTCATCAATAGTATAGCGGAAGAACAGTGTCTGCGCAATTGTAATCAATGTAGAAATAAAATAATAATAGGTCAAACCAGATGCATAGCTATTGAATATAAACAAGAACATCAAAGGCATCAGGTACATCATTGTTTTCATACCCGGCATTTGTTGCTGTCCGGTATTCGTCATTTCCATATTGTATTTAGTATATACAATGTTGGTAATGGTCATTAAGAGACAGAACAAACTGATATGATTTCCAAAGTAAGTTGAAATCAATGGTATCTGTGCATCCCAACTAATAATTGCATCGTAGGTTGACAGGTCGTGTGCCCACAAGAAACTTTCATGACGCAATTCAATAGCCGATGGGAAGAACATGAACAATGCAATTAAGATAGGCATTTGCAACAACATCGGAATACATCCGCTCATCGGACTGGCCCCTGCGCGACTGTATAATTCCATAATTTGACGTTGACGTTCCATTGCCTGATCTTGATTCGGATACTTGGCATTGATCTCTTCTACTTGCGGACGAAGTACACGCATCTTTGCGGATGACATGTAGGATTTGTACGTTAGCGGGAAAAGAATTAATTTAACAATGACAGTCAGTAAGAAGATCAACCAACCGTAATTGTCGATAAATCCACCCAAGAAATTGAATAGAGGGATAATGAAGTATTGGTTCACCCAACGGAAAATACCCCAACCCAGCGGAACAAGTTTTTCCAGACGTAATTCCTGACCATCTTCCAATGTATCGTTATAATCGTTTAATAACGAATATTTGTTCGGTAAGAAGAAATATTGGAAATCCGTTGTTTGAGTGCCGTTCAAATCAAAGGAAACAGTTGCTGTCGTATGGAAATTCTTCATGTATTCACCATTTTCATACATTCTGGAATCCATTTTGACTTCTTTGAATCCTTCTTTGGCAACCAATACTGTTGAGAAGAACATATCCTTGTAACCGATCCATTGCAAGGTTTCATTTACATTCTTGCTGTCGTTACCCGTTTCGCTTAGGTTTTCTACGTCGTCATTCTCTACCTTATAATATAAGCCCACGTAACGGTTTTCGAACTTCCGGCCTTTTTCCTGCTGACGGATGTCTTGTGTCCAAGTCATTCCTAATGTTTCAGTCGAAGGAGAAAGCATTCCATTCAAACCGGTTCCCTTGATGGAAAAATCCATTCTGTAATCATTGGGTTGCAGTGTATAGGTAAAATCTAAATAACTGCCTTCGTTCATCTGTAAACGCATCACCGCAGCATTTGCATTGTCTCCTTTGATAGGAGTAAAATACATATCTTTGGTGTTTACCCGTTGATTGGCAGCTGTTACTAAAGCAAGATCGAATACGGATTCGTTTTTATCAAATAAGACCAAAGGTTCGCCTTTGTAGTTGTCGTATTCTTTTAGTGTAGCCGATATGACTCGTCCACCTTTCGTACTTAGTTTAACTGCTACTTTCTCATTTTCGAGTGTAATGAATTCTTCCGTACCGGTCATTGCTTTGGCAAAAGAACCGAAACTATCGGCTAGACGAGCTTCTTTAACAGAATCTGGAAGATTGTTAAAGCTTGCCATAGGATCCGCTTTTTGCTTTTCTATGGCTGCTTGCTTAGCCTGTTCAATCTGAGCAATAGAGTCCTGATAACGGCGTTGAGCTTCAATTTGTTCTGGAGTAGGTCGGTTCAGCCAACTAAAACCAAACAAAACGATACCAATCAGAACAAACCCGATGATTGTGTTTTTATCCATTTAAAATCAATTTTTCTTATTATCAATAGCTGCTTTAACAAAGCTCATGAACAGAGGATTCGGATTGACAACTGTACTGTTGTATTCCGGATGATACTGAACTCCTACAAACCATTTCAGGTTAGGGATTTCTACCACTTCTACTAAGTTGGTTTCCGGATTTTCTCCCGTACATTTCATTCCTGCTTCTTCAAACTTCGCTTTGTATTCATTATTGAATTCGAAACGATGACGATGGCGTTCCTGAATGTGTTCTTTTCCGTAGGCCGCATAGACCTTTGAATCTTTTTTCAATACGCAATCATAGGCACCCAAACGCATAGAACCACCCATATTAGTTACGTTCTTCTGTTCTTCCATCAGGTCGATAACTTTATGCGTAGTGTTTGGTTCCATCTCTGTAGAATTAGCATCTTTGAAACCTAATACATTACGGGCGAATTCAATGACCATACATTGCATACCTAAACAGATACCCAAACATGGAATATTGTTTTCACGTGCATATTTGATAGCTGCGAATTTACCTTCGATTCCGCGTTGACCAAATCCTGGAGCAATTAGAATACCATCCATATCTTTTAATTGCTCTGCAGCATTACTTTCATCCAGCTTTTCAGAGTGGAATAAATGCAAGTCCAATTTGTGGTCGTTATAAATAGCTGCTTGTAATAAGGATTCATCAATTGATTTATAGGCATCCTGTAATTCTACATATTTACCCACCAAACCGATTTTTACGCTTTCTGTAGCAGCTTGCTTTTTAGCTAAGAATTGTCTCCATGGTTTTAATTCCGGAGTAGGACCAACTTCCAAACCTGTTTTACGTAAAACGATTTCATCCATTTTCTGCCGTTGTAATACCAATGGAACCTCATAGATGGTTGGAACATCAATGGATTGGATAACGGCTTCTTCGGTTACATTACAGAACAATGCCACTTTACGTAACAGGTTCGTACTTAATTCATGTTCGGTACGAAGTACCAAGATATCCGGTTGGATACCTAATGCCTGCAATTCTTTTACAGAATGCTGGGTCGGTTTCGTCTTGTATTCCTTGGCTGCAGCAATATAAGGAACGTAGGTTAGGTGTACACATATACAGTTTTTACCTAATTCCCATTTTAGCTGTCTTACACTTTCAATGAAAGGCAAAGATTCTATATCACCAACAGTACCTCCGATTTCGGTGATGACAAAATCAAACTTGTATTTGTTTCCTAACAACTTAACATTACGTTTGATTTCATCGGTGATATGAGGAACCACCTGTACAGTTCTTCCCAAATAGTCCCCTTTTCTCTCTTTGTTAATGACACTTTGATAAATACGTCCTGTCGTAATGTTATTGGCACGTGTTGTCTGAACATTCAGGAAACGTTCATAGTGTCCTAAGTCCAAATCTGCTTCATGTCCATCCACCGTTACATAGCATTCACCATGTTCGTAAGGATTTAATGTTCCCGGATCGATGTTGATATACGGGTCAAACTTCTGGATAGTTACCTTATAACCTCTTGCTTGAAGCAACTTTCCCAACGAGGCGGAGATGATTCCTTTACCTAAGGATGAAACTACACCTCCTGTCACAAAAATGTACTTTGTATCAGCCACGATAGTAATATTTTAGTTCTCTTTTAATGATAATCGTTATCGTTTTGCAATCAATTTCTTTCATTTCCTTTCATTACTCTTCTTTACAGAGCATCCGTCTGGTATTTCTGGAAGAAATTTGTCTGCATTAAAAAGGCAAAGTTAGCTATTTTATCCTGTTCTCACAAAAAGAAGTAAATAAAAAGCTGGTTTTATACATTCCTTAATGTTTGTTGCTTTAAATCTTGCTTGGAGTACTGGGTAATTCCTATAATTTGCCTAACTTTGCAAATTAGACAGGCTTAATAGTGATTTTGATAAAATTGAAGATGAAAAGAATTGTTATTATATTTTTATTTTGGTGTTTAGGTTGGACTGGGTATTTGTTTGCCCAGGATACAGTCACATTTGTCCCTGTTGTAAATACCTCGGAGGTTGATTCGGGGAGTTTGCAAGATACGGTCATGACTATTGATGAACGGGATTTGCCAAATTTAAGAAGCCGTTTGGAAGAATTGAATGTAGATTATCAATCACCTATCCCTTTGAATGAACGTTTACGTAAACTGTTGACAAAAGATGAATTGCGAATGTCGCCGGAAGCGACTTGGCTGATAGCAAGTTTTTATGATCGTTCCAATCAGTTTGGTCCGGATGTGACGTTTCGGGATACGATAATTGTGAATCCTTTGTTCTTGCCCATCTTGTTTAAAGGAAATTATCTGCCGAAGAATTTGGTCTTTTATGATACAAAGGCTTTGGATCCTAAATATAAGCCTGCTCCGTTGATGCCTAATGATACCATAGCGGCATTTAAGGATTATTTTATGGCTCAGGCAAGTGCTGATAGTGCGCATCGGTATGTAGAAACGCATTATCCGATGTATTTCCGTTATACACAGGCTTCTTTACCGCAAGATGCTGTAAAGGCTAAAGTTATCAAAAAAGAAATAACGGAAGATTTTCCTTTGGTCGTTACTAAAGACGTTACGTTTGATGACGTTACAGCGCCTACGAAGTTTATCCCTGAGCGGCGTTATTGGACTTCTCATTTTGAAAGTTCTTTGCAAGTAGCGCAGAACTATATTTCTCCAAACTGGCATAAAGGTGGTACCAGTTCGTTAAACTTGAATAACCGTGAATATTTTATTTATAATTATGAACGTGGCAAGGTTAAGATTGCCAACGAACTGGAAATAAAGAATAATGTATATACAGCGCCTAATGACACGTTGCGTAGTTACAAGGTGAGTGATGATGTATTCCGTATTCATACAAATATTGGTTTTTTGGCTTTCTCAAAGTGGTATTATACACTCGACTCGGAATTTAAGACTCAGTTGTTAAGTAGCTATGGTGAGAATTCTGATTTAAGACAGGCGGGTTTTTTGGCTCCTTTTAGTATAAATGCCAGCCTCGGTATGAAGTATGACTTGAATAAAACTTTTAATAAGAAGAACAAGTCGTTGTCATTTAATGTGAATATTGGTGCTTTGGCTTATACATTCAAGAAGACAATTGATGATGAAATCGATTTGGGGCGTCATTTCCAGAAGAAAGAAGGTACAGAAGAGTATAAGACTAAGCAGCATCAGTTTGGTTCGACAATTAATGCTACGTTAAATTTCCAATTTAATAAGAATATAAGTTGGTATTCTCGCTTTTATTACAATACATCTTATACACATATAGAGGGAGAGTGGGAAAATCGATTTACCTTTGCCTGGAGTCGGTTCTTTTCATCCAATATAACCTTGAATATGCGTTATGATGATGGTGTTGCTAAGAATGAGGACTTTGACAGCTATCTGCAAATAAATGAGTTGTTGAGCTTTGGCTTTAATTATAAATGGTAAAGAAAAAGAGACCAAGGTCTTATGAACTAAAGGGCGTTGTGAAATAAAAAACACAACGCCTTTTTTATTTGTAACTAATATGAGAAATTATATTTTTGACATCTGTCAAAAAGCTTTTCCATATTAGTCGTAAAGCTTTATCATATCTGTCGTAAAGCTTTACCACATATATGCTAAAGCTTTACGACAGTTGTCAAAAAATTAAAAAGTAATAGGATTCATATTAAAAATAAACGAAGCAGCTAACAGAAAGAATAACCGGCATTCTTGGTGTTCTTTTCAGAAATTACTACTTTTGTAGAGTAATGATCTTGCAGATTTAAACAAAATAATATCATGAAAAAAGAAGTAAAAAATCAGCGTTTGCAGTCGCTGGATGCCCTAAGGGGATTTGACATGTTTTTTATTATGGGCGGAGGAGCTCTGTTCGTAGGTTTGGCAACTTGGTGTCCGACTCCGTTTTTTCAAGCCATAGCCAGTCAAATGGAACACGTACCTTGGCATGGATTTGCCTTTGAAGACATGATCTTTCCTTTGTTCCTCTTTATTGCCGGTATCTCTTTCCCTTATTCTTTGGAGAAACAAAAAGCAAGTGGAATGACTTCTTCGGCTATTTACCGAAAAGTAATTCGCCGGGGCTTGGTGTTGGTATTGCTTGGATGTATTTACAATGGATTGTTGGATTTTGATTTTGCAAACCAGCGTTATGCTAGTGTTTTAGGACGTATTGGTCTGGCGTGGATGTTTGCAGCGTTGATATTTTTGAATGTACAAACACGGGCGCGGATAGGGATTGTTGCAGCTCTTTTTATTGGTTATTGGCTACTTTTAATTGGTTTCCCGGCACCAGACGGTGATGGTGATCCTTTTTCGATGGGAGGAAGTTTAGTTGGTTATGTAGATCGCATGCTTCTACCCGGACATTTGTATAAAGAAATACATGATCCGGAAGGTCTTTTAGGAATTATTCCTGCTATAGGAACAGCTTCTTTAGGTATGTTGACGGGTGAATGGATCAAGCTGAAGCGAGAAGGCTTAACCGAGTTACGGAAAGTCGGCTTGCTGGTTTGTGCAGGTATCCTATTGATCCTAATCGGATGGGTATGGAACTTTGTATTCCCGATTAATAAAAATCTTTGGACAAGTTCATTTGCCTGTTTGGTAGGTGGTATATCTATGCTATTGTTTGCTTTGTTCTATTATATAATAGATGTAAAGAACTGTCGTCGGTGGACGCTGTTTTTCCGGGTTATTGGGATGAATTCGATCACTATCTATCTGGCGCAGCGTTTTATAGATTTTGAATATACAAGCAAATCTATCTTTGGAGGGTTGGCGTCAATCTTCCCGGAATCTTTCCAACCATTCGTATTGGCAATGGCGTATATAGCTGTGTGCTGGGGATTCTTATATGTTCTTTATCGGCAAAAAATCTTTTTGAAAGTATAAGTCTAGGCTGAGGGGTAAAAGCGGGATAAGTTTTTATCATTTTATTATTTGCTCATTCGTAAATAATATTTACTTTTGCCCACGATTTGCAAAGTCGAGTTTACAACTATGAGCGAGAATATCAGTCATCCTGGAATTGTAGAACGCATTGAGAACAATGTAGTCTATGTTCATATAACCCAATATTCGGCTTGTGCCGGTTGTCATGCGAAATCAGCATGTACGGCGGCTGACAAGAAAGATAAAATAATTGAGGTCGAAGATTCGTCTGGAAACTATCAGATAGGTGACTCCGTTGTGTTGACCGGTCAATCTTCGATGGGGATGGAAGCTGTTGTCTTGGCCTTCGTATGTCCGGTTATAGTTGTATTGATCGCTGTAATTATAGGATCGGCGATGGGCTGGAAAGAAACAATAGCTGGTTTACTTGGACTTTGCATGTTGATTCCTTATTACGGGATATTATATGTGTTGCGTGAGAAACTGAAAAGACACTTTGTATTCAGATTGAAAAAACTAAAAGAATAAACAAATATGATGATTTTAATTGCCATTATTTCGTTGGGGGTGATCGGTATAATCGGCGCCCTGTTACTTTATTGGGCATCTAAGAAATTTGAAGTCCACGAAGACCCGCGTATTGGACAAGTACAATCCGTGCTGCCAGGAGCCAATTGTGGAGGTTGCGGATATCCGGGTTGTGCTGGGTTTGCCGGAGCTTGTGTTAAAGCAGATTCATTGGAAGGAATGCTTTGCCCTGTTGGTGGAGCTCCTGTTATGGCGAAGATTGCTACTATCTTAGGTAAAGAGGCAGCAGCAGCCGAACCGAAGGTTGCGGTAGTCCGTTGTAATGGAACATGCCAGGCTCGTCCGAAAACAAACAAGTATGATGGAGTAAAAAGTTGTGCTATCGCATCTGCTTTGTATGGAGGCGAAACGGGATGTACATTTGGTTGCTTGGGATATGGTGATTGTGTGAAGGCTTGTAACTTCGATGCAATCCATATTAATCCGGAGACTGGTTTACCGGAAGTAGATGAAGACAAATGTACTGCCTGCGGAGCGTGTGCAAAGGCTTGTCCGAAAAATGTTATCGAATTGCGTAAAAAGGGACCGAAGTCTCGTCGTATTTTTGTTAGCTGCGTTAATAAAGACAAAGGAGCAGTGGCTCGCAAAGCTTGTGCCAATGCTTGTATCGGTTGTGGAAAATGTGCTAAAGAATGTCCGTTTGAAGCAATCACTGTCGAGAATAATGTAGCGTATATTGATTATACGAAGTGTCGTATGTGTCGTAAGTGTGTGGCTGTTTGTCCGACCGGAGCTATTCACGAACTGAATTTCCCGCCTCGAAAAGAAGCTGCTCCTGCTGCTCCGAAGAGTACAGCCGACGTTCAACCTGTAGCATCTGCACCTAAAGCACCGGTGGCAGAAACGAAGAATGAGGTGGTTCCTCAAGCAACTGAAGTAAAAGAAGAAACTAAAAAATAAAAATCTAAACGTATGCTAAGGACATTTCGAATCGGAGGTATTCACCCGCCCGAGAATAAACTGTCTGCCGGTAAGAAAATTACCGCACTGGCTGCACCCAAACAGGTGATCATTCCTTTAAGCCAGCATATCGGTGCTCCGGCACAAGCTGTAGTAAAAAAAGGAGATCTGGTAAAAGTCGGTACCTTACTGGCTAAAGCCGGAGGTTTTGTATCAGCGAATATTCATTCGTCTGTATCCGGTAAAGTAAATAAGATTGATAATGCTCTTGACGCCAGTGGCTATAAACGTCCGGCTGTCTTTATTGATGTAGAAGGAGATGAATGGGAAGAAAGTATTGACCGCAGTGAAGCACTGGTAAAGGAATGTACACTTTCTTCGAAAGAGATTATTGACAAGATTGCCGCTGCCGGTATTGTAGGTATGGGTGGAGCAACTTTCCCAACACAAGTGAAGTTGTTGCCTCCTCCGGGAAATAAGGCCGACATTCTTATTATTAATGCAGTAGAATGTGAACCTTATCTGACTGCCGACCATTCATTGATGATGGAAAAAGGCGAAGAAATTTTAGTCGGTGTTTCTATTTTGATGAAAGCGGCTAATGTCAATAAGGCTGTGATTGGTATTGAAAACAATAAGCCTGATGCTATTGCTCACATGACAAAGTTGGCTGCTTCTTATCAGGGAATTGAAGTGATGCCTTTGAAGGTTAAATATCCGCAAGGAGGTGAAAAGCAATTGATCGATGCTGTTACTTCTCGTCAGGTGAAGAGTGGAGCACTGCCTATTTCTGTTGGTGCCATCGTTCAGAACGTAGGAACTGTATTTGCTGTTTATCAGGCTGTACAAAAAAATAAACCTTTGTTTGAACGTGTGGTAACAGTAACCGGTAAGGCTGTTGCCAATCCATCCAATTTCTTGGTTCGTATAGGAACTCCTATTCATGTGCTGATTGAAGCTGCTGGAGGAATTCCTGAAAATACTGGAAAGATTATCGGTGGTGGTCCGATGATGGGAAAAGCTTTGATTAGTCCGGAAGTTCCTGTTGGAAAAGGAAGCTCAGGTGTTTTACTGCTGACGAAAGAAGAGTCTGTTCGTAAACCGATGCACGATTGTATTCGTTGTGCCAAGTGTGTGAATGTTTGTCCGATGGGATTGAACCCAGCCTTCCTGATGCGTTCAACTGTTTATAAGAACTGGGAAATGGCAGAGGCTGATCATATACAAGATTGTATAGAATGTGGTTCTTGTAGTTTCACTTGTCCGGCTAATCGTCCGTTGCTGGATCAGATTCGTGTGGGTAAGAGTAAAGTAATGGGTATTATCCGATCAAGAAAGTCATAAAAGAGCAAGTATGGAAAATAGTTTATATGTTTCGCCGTCACCTCATATTCATAGTGGAGACAGCATCAGTAAAAATATGTACGGAGTACTGATTGCCCTGATTCCGGCTTTCTTGGTATCTCTTTACTATTTTGGATTAGGAGCTTTGATAGTTACCTTGATTTCGGTAGTATCATGCGTTTTGTTTGAGTATTTGATTCAGAAGTTTCTGATGAAGAAAGAACCTACGATCTGTGATGGTTCTGCAATATTGACAGGTGTTTTGTTGGCATTCAACTTGCCTTCTAATTTGCCTTTCTGGATTATCATGATTGGAGCTTTGGCTGCAATTGGTATTGGTAAAATGACATTTGGTGGTTTGGGAAATAACATTTTCAACCCGGCTTTGGTTGGACGTGTATTCTTATTGATTTCTTTCCCGGCACAGATGACTACCTGGCCTTTAGTTGATGCGACCAGTGCTTTCCCTTTGACTTATACAGATGCACAGACCGGAGCAACCGTTTTGTCGCTTTTGAATGAAGGTGTAGCAGAGTTGCCTTCTCATATGGATTTGTTAGCCGGTTGTCGTGGTGGTAGTTTGGGAGAAGTAAGTGCCATAGCATTGTTGTTAGGTTTCGCTTATATGTTGTGGAAGAAGATCATCACCTGGCATGTTCCGGTTACGATTATTGTAACAGTGTTTGCTTTTACAGGAATCATGCACTTGGTTAATCCTGCTGAATATGCTAGTCCGTTCATTCACGTACTTTCAGGAGGTTTGATGTTGGGTGCAATCTTTATGGCAACTGATTATGTAACTTCACCTATGACCAAGAAGGGACAGATTTTGTATGCTGTAGGTATCGGTATGCTGACAGCTATTATTCGTCTGTTTGGTTCTTATCCGGAAGGTATGTCATTTGCCATCCTGATCATGAATGCATTGACTCCGCTTATCAATGCTTATGTAAAACCTAAACATTTTGGAGAAAAGTAAGATGGAAAAATTAAAATCGACATTACCCAATATGCTCCTTTCCTTGACTGGTATTTGTGTAGTGGCAGGAGCAGTGCTGGCAGCTGTAAATAATTTGACTGCTGGTCCGATTGTGGCTTCTAAAGCAGCTGCTTTGGAAACCGCCATCAAAGCCGTTACTCCGGAATTTAATAATAAGCCTTCAGAAGAGTCTTATATGGTGGCTACACCCGAAGGTGATTCGTTGCGGATATATCCGGCAAAAATGGATGGCCAATTTGTTGGAGCTGCTGTTGAAAGTTTCTCCAAAAAAGGTTTTAGTGGTGAAATCAAAGTGATAGTAGGCTTTGATACTGAAGGTAAGTTGTGTAACTATTCTGTCTTGCAGCATGCAGAAACTCCGGGTTTGGGTGCTAAAATGCAAGAATGGTTCAGAACGGATAAAAACAAGCAAAGTATCATTGGACGTAAGTTGGATACGAATGGACTGAAGGTTACCAAAGACGGAGGAGATGTAGACGCCATTACTGCAGCTACTATTTCAAGCCGTGCCTTTTTGGATGCAGTCAATCGTGCTTATAGCGCTTATGCCGGAACAGATGCCGTAGGTGGCGCAACATCGTCTAAATAAACGAATGGAGGAAAAGAAGATGAGTAATCTGAAAGTATTATTAAACGGTCTCTTGAAAGAGAATCCGACATTTGTCTTGTTGTTGGGTATGTGTCCGACATTGGGTACAACTTCTTCGGCAATGAATGGTTTGAGTATGGGACTTGCGACTACTTTTGTATTGATTTGTTCCAATATCGTTATTTCGGCAGTGAAGAAGCTGATCCCGGATTTGGTACGTATCCCGGCTTATATTGTGATTATTGCCACTTTCGTAACGGTAGTTCAGTTGTGTATGGAGGCTTATACACCTGCCTTATATGCAAGTTTAGGTCTTTATATCCCATTGATTGTGGTAAACTGTATCGTGTTGGGACGTGCTGAATCATTTGCTGCCAAAAATGGTGTCGTTGCTTCAGCCTTTGACGGAATAGGAATCGGATTAGGATTTACCTGGGCTTTGGCTTTGCTTGGCGCTTGTCGTGAATTACTGGGCTCTGGAAAACTGTTCGGTGTTACCTTGATGCCGGAAGAATATGGTTCGTTGATATTTATCTTGGCTCCAGGTGCATTCATCGTATTAGGTTATTTGATTGCAATTGTAAATAAACTGCGTAAGGCATAAAACGGGAATTGTATGGAATATATATTGATATTTATTGTTGCGGTATTTGTCAACAATGTTGTATTATCGCAGTTTTTGGGTATTTGTCCGTTCTTGGGCGTTTCTAAGAAAGTAGAGACTTCTATCGGAATGGGTGCCGCTGTTACTTTTGTGTTGGCTATTTCTACAATCGTGACATTCTTGATCCAGAAATATTTATTGGATCCGTTTGGCTTGGGATTCATGCAGACCATCAGTTTTATTTTGGTTATTGCAGCATTGGTTCAGATGGTTGAGATCATTCTAAAGAAAGTTTCTCCGGCCTTGTATCAGGCTTTGGGTATTTTCTTGCCTTTGATTACGACAAACTGTTGTGTACTGGGTGTTGCTATCCTGGTGATACAAAAAGAATATAATTTATTGGAATCAATCGTATATGCGATCTCTACAGCGCTTGGATTTGCGTTAGCTTTGATTATCTTTGCAGGGATACGAGAGCAACTGGCTATGACAAATGTTCCGAAAGGTTTGCAAGGTACGCCCATCGCTTTGATCACAGCCGGATTGTTAGCAATGGCGTTTATGGGATTTTCTGGTATCGGATCCTAAATCTAAAATGTATAAGATATGAAAAAGAAGATTTTGGTAGCAGGTGGAACTGGTTATATCGGTTCACATACCACGGTAGAGTTGCAGAATGCGGGTTATGAAGTTGTTATTATCGATGACTTGTCTAATTCGAATATGGAAGTTTTGGATGGCATCGAGCGTATTACAGGTGTGCGTCCGGCATTTGTTAAATTGGACTTGAAAGATAAAGAAGGTACTCGCAAAGCTTTGGAAGCTCATCCGGGTATTGACGGTGTTATTTTGTTTGCTGCCAGCAAAGCGGTGGGTGAGTCCGTTCAGCAGCCGTTGAAGTATTATCGGAACAACATCACAACTTTGATTAATATATTGGAGCTGATGCCAGAGTTCGGAATGAAGGGAATTGTGTTCTCTTCTTCTTGTACGGTATATGGACAGCCTGATCCGGAATTCTTGCCGGTAACAGAAAGTGCTCCGATTAAACCGGCGTTGTCTCCTTATGGTAATACCAAGCAGATAAACGAAGAGATTATTCAGGATACAATTCATGCAGGAGCTCCGTTCAAGAGTATCATTCTGCGTTATTTTAATCCGATTGGAGCACATCCAACTGCTGAAATCGGTGAGTTGCCGAATGGTGTTCCTCAGAATTTGATTCCTTATTTGACTCAGACTGCAATGGGTATTCGGAAAGAGTTAAGTGTGTTTGGGGATGACTATAATACTCCTGATGGTTCTTGTATCCGTGATTATATCAATGTGGTGGATTTGGCTAAAGCGCATGTCATTGCAATGGATCGGATGCTGGAAAATAAATCGGACGAGAAGGTTGAGATCTTCAATTTAGGTACAGGAAATGGTGTTTCTGTATTGGAATTGATCAATACTTTTGAGAAAGCGACAGGTGTAAAAGTTCCGCATAAGATTGTTGGTCGTCGTGAAGGTGATATTGAAAAAGTTTGGGCTAATCCTGAAAAGGCAAACACTGTCTTGGGTTGGAAAGCTGTAGAAACTTTGGAAGATACATTGAAGTCGGCTTGGAACTGGCAAGTTAAGTTGCGTGAAAGAGGCATTCAATAATTGATAGCAATCTCTGACTAGAGAATATAACGGATTGCATTTCTTATGCTGGTTTTCCAGCTGAGAAATGTAATCCGTTTTTATTTTTGCCGGATCTTTGATTGGGTTTATGGATTATTCCATATATTTGTCTGCGAGTATATTCTAGAAGTAAACTATTCAAAAACTCAAATAATAATAACATCATGAAAAATATGAAAGTGAAAACAATGGGGTGCTTGTTATTAGGTCTTCTAATAACAGTTACAGTTGATGCGAAGAATTATCGGAAGAAAGTGAAAAACGCCAAAGGTATTGAAGTGATTTTTCAGTCCAGTTATAAGGGTAAAGTAAGTCCCGGGCAGATGTTGATGACCGTTTCTGGTGATCAGGTTTCGTTGCAACGGATAGAAGAGGAGGATAAAGAAGAGAAGAAAGATCAGGAAGAGGGAATCGCACAGCCAGAGAAAAGGGATTATATGGATTATTCCCAATTCAAGTCTTATACTTGGGCTGAATTACCGAACGGTAAGATTATCTCGTCCGAAACTCCATTTGAATTGGGCGCTGGCTTTACAGAAGTAGGTGAAGGTGAATTATTGGGATTGGATTGTAAAATTCTTCGTACATCTGTTCGTTCAAATACAATTGATGTTTGGTTTACGAAGGATATCCCTTTCCGCGGAACACCACAAGCCAGTGTTGGTGTACCAGATGGACTTGTATTGAAGATTGTTCGTAATGGCGATATGGTTACAGAAGCTGTAGATATAAAGCCGTTGAAGGAAATGCAAACATTACTCCCGTCATCGTGGGGTGAAAAGATGGATGCGTATGATTACCAATATGAAATTAATCACAGTGGAGTGATTACGATTCCGGTATTCGATCAACAGACTATTTGTTTTAACGGTGCGAAGTTGCCTGAAACGTTGAAAGAGGGTGAAATTTATAGTGCAGGAGGCGGAACCATTATCTTGAAGAAAGTAAAATTGCCGGATGTGGTTAAAAATCGGAGTGTATTTGTAGAAGTTGCTCAATATTCGGATGGTGATGCTTATGATCGGACAGGTTCCGTTTTCTTGGTACCAACCGATAAGAAGCAGTCTTTCTTGGATGCGATGCGTGACTTAAAGTCTGTTCCGGCTTTTCAATCCAAAGATCAGTCTTATCCGGGATTGATATCAACTGCTGAATATGAAGTTCCTGTGGAATTAATGCGCTTTTTTACGGGGTTTGGTGTCCGTCAGTTTAATCATGTTAAGGTGAAAGGACAAACTTGGGTGGATTCTGTCGTTTACAAAACTGATGTGACGGCTCTGGCAGAAGACTTGAAAGGAGAGGCTTGGATCGGTGCTTATATCGGTAATTGGGATGCGAAAGGGCATCGATTGTCATTAAAATTGAAATATTATCCGGACGAGGAACGACGGGTTTATAAAACAATGCCGTTGTTTAATACCGTAAACTATTTGGAGCAGGCAGGTCAGGCATATCCGATCTTTTTCTTGGATGATTCTTTGAAAGTTTCTTTCACGATGAAGGAGTCAGCTAAAAACGTCCGTTTGTTTTATCTGACAACAGGACATGGCGGTTGGGGTAATGGTGACGAATTTAATCAGAAACCGAATACGATCTATTTGGACGGAAAACAAGTAATCTCGTTTATACCTTGGCGTGAGGATTGTGGTACATATCGAAATTGGAATCCATGTTCCGGAAACTTTTCCAATGGTTTGAGTTCATCCGACCTGAGTCGCTCAAATTGGTGTCCGGGAACAGTCACTAATCCGGAATATATCTATTTAGGAGATTTAGAGGCTGGGGAGCATACAATTACAATTCAGATTCCGCAAGGAAAACCAGAAGGGGGAAGCAATAGTTATTGGTGTATTTCGGGGACGTTATTATATTGATGGAAAGTAATATGAGTTATATTTATCAATTCTGAAAGGTAATCTGTCAAAATTTATAAGTAAAAGACGAAATTGATGGGTACTTTTATGACGGAATCATAAAATTATCTTGTGCCATGAAAGAATTGAAAATGTTTATTGATGGAAAGTTTGAAGAAAATGTCTCAGGGAAGTGGATACAAGTGTTAAATCCATCTACTGAAGAAGTTATCTCTTTAATGCCAGACGGTACGGTGGAAGATGCGCGTCGGGCGATTGATGCCGCAGAACGTGCGCAATCAGCTTGGGAAAAGCTCCCTTCTATACAACGGGCTGCCTATTTGAAACAAATTGCTGCAGGTATTCGCCAAAGAGAAGAAGAGTTAACGAATATTATTGTTCGCGAGGGAGGAAAAACACAACAATTGGCTCGTGTAGAGGTTTTATTTACAGCTGACTATATGGATTATATGGCAGGTTGGGCAAGACGTTATGAAGGAGAGATAATCCCGAGTGATCGTCCGAGAGAGACAATCATGTTGTTTAAGAAGCCTATTGGAGTTACTACAGGAATACTACCATGGAATTTCCCGTTTTTCTTAGTGGCCAGAAAGATGGCACCAGCTTTGATTACGGGAAATACCATAGTTATTAAGCCGAGTCAGCTTACTCCTGAAAATGCCTATGTGTTTGCACAGATTGTTGACGAGGTAGGTTTGCCAGCAGGAGTATTTAATTTAGTAAATGGGCGCGGCTCAATAATAGGCCATGAACTGGCTGCCAATCCCAAAGTAGGAATGGTAAGTTTAACTGGCAGTGTAGCAGCAGGCCAACAAACGATGTTGGCTGCAGCACCGAATATAACAAAGGTTTCTTTGGAACTTGGAGGTAAGGCCCCTGCCATTGTAATGGCTGACGCTGATGTGGATTTGGCTGTACGGGCAATTATAGCCTCAAGAGTGATTAATACAGGACAAGTTTGTAACTGTGCAGAACGAGTTTATGTCGATCGTCAAATTAAAGATATTTTTATCGATAAATTATTACAAGGAATGGCGCAGGTAAAGGTTGGAAATCCATCTCTTCGATCGGATTTGGATATGGGACCTCTTATTGATGCGTCAGCGTTGAATTCTATTGAGAAAAAAGTTGAAAAAGCTCTTCAACAAGGAGCTAAATTATTATGTGGCGGACATAGGATAGGAGATAAGGGATACTTTTATGCCCCAACATTATTGGATGAGGCTCGGCAAGATATGGATATTGTCAGAGAGGAAACATTTGGTCCAGTACTACCTATTGTTACTTATTCAAATGTTGAAGAAGCTATTTCTTGGGCGAATGATTGTGAATATGGATTAACATCTTCTGTTTATACTCAGAACTTAGATCAGGCATTTCGAATTATGCGCTCTTTGAAGTTCGGAGAAACTTATATAAATCGAGAAAATTTTGAAGCGATGCAAGGCTTCCATGCTGGATGGAGAAAATCGGGAATAGGTGGAGCTGATGGTAAACATGGGCTAGAAGAATATTTACAAACGCATGTTGTTTATTTGGAAACTCAAATTTAATTCTTTCTAATAGTATTATATATTAGAAGCTTTGTCTTTCCGATTGTATGTAATAATTTCTAAACTAAACGGGAATCGAAAACAGATCCAGTGAGGATCGAAATCGATTCCCGTTTATTTGTTTTTAAAAGATAGGCATAAAAAGAGAAAAAGC
>OGYF01000341.1_pt1 | contig 51845 bp, 22 predicted proteins | sample 1576451 | NCBI WGS metagenome assembly OGYF01 (sample SAMEA3541505, study PRJEB24748) | human gut metagenome | biome: human gut; feature: human-associated habitat; material: faeces | place: China | collected 2012
CCCGCCAATCTTCCTGGTTGAAACCAACCATCGCCGTGAAATCGTGTTTGTCATTAAACAACTTGTGGAAAGTAGCATATGCATCAAATGTAAGTGTACGTGCATTGGTATGGTTCAAGTAAGCTTGAGATACCGGGTCTTGCTGAGCAGCCGGTCTATCCGGACCATCATAGTAATCGACAGGCAAAGAATATCCCTCTTCAGCATTTTTATTCGTTGAATAGTTGAACGAACCATTTACAAAAAGAACATCCTTGATAATATCGATCTTTGTTGTAAATTGTGTCGAGAAAGTTGTCTTCTGCTGGTTCCAACGACCTCCGTCTACCAAACGCCCGAATACGCTACTACCAGCCTTTGTCCAAGAACCATCCGGATTATAAGTCACATCCAACGGATTGATACGGTTTACTTCCCAATAATAAGAATCTCCCAGATAGTTCGGAGAATCATAGTCTGAATTTACAAAGCTGGTATTATTACCCAACGTCCACCAGTCAGTCAATTTAAAATCCAATTTGGAACGAAGGTTATAACGGTTATATTTATCAGTTCCGTACTTCACCATACCATCCTGAAAATTGTAATTGGCAGAAAAATAATAATTTAAACGATCTGTCTTACCTGAAACATCGACCGTGTGATTGGTAGAAAATGCCAAATTCTTATAAGCCTCATCAAACCAATCTGTACTACCAAAATAAGAATAAGTACCATCCTGATTTAGATAATAAGGAGAAGTGCTCGGATCTTCCGAAACTTTCTTGGCATATGCCAATTGTTCTTCATTGTATAAGTTATACCAAGGGTAAGACATCGTATTACGGGTGGAAGCTACGATATAAGGATCAGTAATTACATCTGCCATCCCCGTTAACCTACGCATTGCAAAATTATTATTATAATTAATTGTCAACTTTTCCTGTCCTGCCGTCTTAGTCGTAACCAAAATCACACCGAATGCAGCACGCGAACCGTAGATAGCAGCCGACGCAGCATCTTTTAAAACGGAAATACTACCGATATCGGTAGGGTTCATTCTGTTTAACTCTTCTGCTGAAGAAACCACACCGTCTATCACAACCAACGGATTACCACCGTTGATAGAAGTCGTACCACGAATATTAAAGCTAGGTGAATCTGTTGCTTGTCCACTACCGATCGAAACAGTCAAGTTAGCAACCGATCCCTGCAAAGCCTGTCCAACGGTCAAAACCGGACGGTTTTCCAATACTTTTTTCGGCACTGTAGCTACAGCTCCGGACAGGTCCGCTTTCTTCTGTGTACCATAACCGATAACTACCACTTCATCCAAAGCCTCGCTATCTTCACTCAAAATCACATTTACTGCAGTTTTACCATTTAAAGCGATTTCCTGCGTTTTATATCCAATATAAGAAACACTAATAACTGCATTCGGAGCGACATCCGATAGAGAGAAATTACCATTGGCATCCGTTATATTCCCCATGGTAGTTCCTTTTACCATCACATTTACCCCAATCAACGGTTCGCCGGTAGCATCTTTTACATTACCTGTTACGGTGATTTTCTTTTCCTGCTGGGGAGCAACGACTGCTACCTGCTTTTTGTTTGTTTCATTCTTGCGAACGATGATTTGGCGGTCATTGATGATATACTCAATGTCCGTTCCTTCAAACATCTTTTTCAATATGGCTTCAACAGTCTGATTATTGACATCCACATTCACCTTTTTATTCAGATTGATGTTTGAACCATGGTACACAAAAATAAATTCACTGTTCTTTTCGATGTAAGAAAATACATCTTTTACAGTCCGGTTATTCATGCGGACAGTCAACGTGGTTTGTTCCGCATAAGTAGAAGCTGCGTAGATAGCAGATCCTCCATAACTTACCAGACATAAGGCTAAACATGCACTTTTAAGAAAATGAGTCGATTTTCGACTGAATTCTTCATTCTTTTTCATACATTTGTAACGTTTTTTCTTTGATACATAAATTAATAGATTAAACAAGAAACTTTAGAACCGAGTGATATGGCCGTATCGTTCGGTTCTTTTTTTTAACTCTAGGGCTTTTACATAGGCATTTTATTTTGATATTATTATATTATTATTTGCATCTGTCTTATACTGAAGGAACATTGACTGGCAAATGATATTGATTACATCTTCCATATTTTCCCGCAAATCCAACTTCCCGGAAATAGGAATATTTCCAATCTCTTCATTATACCAAATGTTACGACCGTAATAACGGGATAACCGATCCAGTGTCTCTCCAACCTTCCGGCCGTTCAACATCATCATATTATCCTTCCAACAGATATATTCAAAAACATCTACCTCCTTTATATCCGTACCTTTATCATTTACTTTAATCATCTGATTGGGAGAGAGTACTGATCTATTATTCTTTCCGGAATTAACCTCCACACTACCGTTAACCAACACAACAGAAGTGAAAGCATCTTCTTTATATGCACAAACATTAAACTGCGTACCGAGTACCTTTACTTCAAACCTGTTGGTTTTGACAATAAAAGGACGAGAAGGGTCTTTCTCTACTTCCAGAAAGACCTCACCTTCTACAAGTATTTCTCTCTTATCTTTTTTAAAGACAGCCGGATAAAAAACACGTGTTCCGGCATTGACATACATTTTCGTTCCATCCGAAAAAGTAATGTCCGCCCGCCGACCTTTTGGCACGATAATCTGATTGATTTCCTCTTTTTTCTCTTTCTTCTCTTCTGTTATTTCCTTTTTTACGACATGCTGTTCCGCATTCGATTTTCCATCCATATCATATTTGATCGATGATTCATCTTTCAATTGCATCTTATCATCGCTTTCGATCAAAACAATCTCATCGTCGGCCAAAGACGATGTGTTGTTTTCAAGCAAGGCAAGCGACATAGAAGTATCACTCTTCGTATCCATCCAAAAATAAAGGCCTACAGAAAGAAATACAGCTATTGAAGCTGCCACAGACAATATATAACGGGAACGTAATCTGAATAAAGTACGTGGCTGAGTCGTCCGGACTTCAATCTCCTTCCACGATGCCAGTGCCTCCAGCAAGTTATCAGACTCTGCATCATGAACTTTCCGGAGTAGGTCTTTCCCGGCCTGCTCAAATGATCTTTTATTTAATATGTTTTGCTTTTTATCCACAAGTAACCTCTTTTATCCCTATTACGGGAGAGGTCTCATTTGGTACTCACTTTTTTTGAATAAAATCAATCTTTTTTCAGATATAATTTCTTAAGACTGGATAAAGATCTGAATAACAGATTTTTACTGGATTGATAATTTATACCCATTATCTCCGCTATTTCTTCATGCTTCAGTCCATTTACATAATATAAATAGATAATTTCCTGCTGATGGGAGGACAGCAGAGAAAAAACCTGCATGAGATGTCTGGCACGGTCATCTGCTTCCGAATCGTCGAAAGAGAGTAAAGGGAATAACTCGTCTGTTATAAATACTTCTTCATACAAGGTGATATCATCAGTCGGTTTTTCCTTTTCCAATGCATCATACAGCTTGTTACGTAAGGCTTTGATCAGATACCCTTTCACATTTGGAGTTGGAGAAAGAGAGGGATAGTTCTGAATCAGTTTAATGAAAATATCCTGAATGCAATCTTTTACCAGATCTTTATCGGAAACCAGTTTGGAGCCATAATTATACAACAAAGAATAAAAGCGACAATAGATTTCCTTGAAAGCCTCCTTATCCCCTGTCAAACATGATTCCCATAATTTCTCATCGGATATTTGCATATAAACAATTGCTTATAATTTTGTTATAGCGTCTCAACTATAATTGGTGCGCAAAAATAGATACATAGTATTTCACTCATATTACATCAAAATTAAGTAAGCATTAGTATTAAGATTGTATCATTCATAAACCCATAAATAGTATTTATCTTAAAACATATATCTATCTCTTAAAAGAGTTAGGAAATAGTTCTGTTAGAACTGAGGCATATATCGTTAGTTTTTACTAACAAACAATGATTTTGAGCGCTTATAGCTCTCCAGCTATTAACAGATGTTTCTTAAAACATTCATTCTTCCTGTCTATTTAACCTATTATAATAAAAATGAACTATATTTGCATGCGCAAGGGATTTAGTTCTAACAGAACTAAGGTGAAATTTTAAATATAATTGATTTAGATTGCGTACTAACAGAAATAACATCCGGTTCTATAAATAATTTTCTGCCTTACTAATCTGTTTACGAAAGCTATCGGTAATATAATCGATAACTATCAGTAATATTGTCGACAGCTATAAATAATATTACCGATAGCCATCGACAACCAGTTAGTAAGGCAGAAAATTATATACAGGACGGTATCTGAATAGAAGCCGGACCCTTATAAATCTATATAGCTATTATATCGAATTATTTTACTTTAATATGGTCGAACCCTTCGCCATACACACCGATGACGGCACTCTGAGAAACAAATGCTTCCGGGTCTATATCTTTAATCAAGCGGAAAATAGTTGTCGACTCACGCTTCTTGGCCAATACGAACATCATCTTCACTCCCAACCCGGTGTACATTCCGGTCCCGTCTATCACCGTCACACCACGGTGGAGATCTTTATTGATGCGATGTCCAATTTCTTCATATCTCTTGGAAATAATAAAGAACTGTACAGACTGGCGGGCACTGTTTACCACCTGGTCAAGCACAAAGCTGGATATATAAAGTGTGGCAAAACCATAAACGACCTTTTCCCAATCATGCAGTACAAAATAACTGGAAGAAATGATAATCATATCCGTCATCAGAATAACACGTCCTAAAGTGATATCCCTGTATTTATTTATAATAGCAGCGATGATATCCGTTCCTCCCGAACTGCCGTTGGCCGAAAAAGCGATACCAATACCGCTTCCGCAGAAAGAAGCACCGATGACACAAGCCATAAACGGTTGATCTTGCAACAAATGCAGATTAGATGTAGCACTTTGAATAATGGGAAGGATAGTAGTCATCACCAGTACGGCAAAAATAGTTTTCACACTGAACTTCCATCCCAGAACAATAAGAGAAGCGATCAGCAACCCGCCGTTAATTGCAAAGTACGTATACTGCACATTTATTCCGGTCGCCCAATACACGATAGAGGCGATACCAGGTACCCCTCCGGTAGTAATATCATTAGGCAAAAGGAAAACGGTCCACCCAATAGCATAGAAAAACATGCCAAGAGCGATCATTAAATAATCGTGCATCTCTCTCAGCATTAACTGCCTTGAGGTAATTGATAATGTTGGTTTCATTTTAAATGTTTATTATATATCCATATTATAAAGATCACCTATCTGCCAAAAAAATTGCAGCCCCGCAAAAACGAAGCTGCAAAATTAATGAAGATTAAATCAATTTAGCGGTATGATTTCGATGAATTTACAAAAACATATTGTTAAATTTCAAATACAACAGGACAACGACATCAATAACTCCATTTATCCTGCCATTCGATGATCGGCTGATCTCCTTCAAAACGGATCGGAAGCCAGATGTAGCGCCCGTCGATTGCATTCTCGGGCGTCCAGCGGTCACCCATATAGATGAACTGTCCGGACTTACCGGGAGCCGGCAATACATAGGTACTCTGGGAATGGAAAGAAAGGTCGGAGCCTTCACCGACAAACGGATTCTCTAATTCTTCCCAAGGCCCCCAGATAGAAGGTGCGACAGCCGAACGACCGGCATTCGGGGCCCACCCCGTACAACCGGACATGATCAGATAATATTTTCCGTCACGTTTGAACATCGCCGGTGCTTCCATGAAACGTCCGGGGAAAAAGCGGGCATATGTAGCGGAGTAATTGGTATAATCGTCTGTCAACAGGGAGATATGCAATGTGCTGTTCTCTTCTGAAGAATAAATATGATAAGCCTTGCCGTCGTCATCAACAAAAAGGTTCATATCACGGGCCATCTGTCCGCCTTCCATATCACGACCCAGCAGATTCAGACTGTCCGGATGAGCCGGCAGACTTCCGCCAGTGAATTTGCTCCTATCAGACTCAGGAACTCTCTGTTTATGAATATCTTGTACATTTGTCGGCCAGGAACCTGCATTCGGACGCACGGCACGAAGGAATTTATAAGGGCCTGCCACCTTATCGCTTACGGCAATACCACTGAGTGCACCGGAATACCCTGCTCCTTTAGGCTCCAGGTGGAACCACATCACATAGTTGTTATTCTTTTTATTATAAATTACTTTAGGGCGTTCCAGGATACATCCTTTCGCTATGCTATGTGTAGAATCGTCGGTCACAACCGATAAAGCAACGCCTTCGTCTTTCCAGTTATATAAATCTTTAGAAGAGTAACAGTGAACTCCCACCAGCGCGTTATTTCCGGCAGTCCCTTCCGTTTTATGCTCGCCGAACCAATAATAAGTATCGCCGTCATGCAGGATTCCTCCGCCATGCGCATTGATATGCACACCGTTATTATCCGGCCACAGTTCGCCCGGGGTAAATGCACCGCCAGCCTGTTCCGAGCCGGATTTTCCTTTACATCCTGCGAAAGCGACAACAAACAACAGGAAGCAGAGTTGTATAATTCTTGTCTTCTTCATATAGCTAGACATCACAAATACGAATACATTTCTCCAGGGAAGCGATCTTATCCTGCTGGCGGGGAACGAATTCCTGCCCCACAAATCCTTTATACCCGGTTTCTACCAACGCTTTCATAATTGCCGGGTAATATAATTCCTGGGTTTCGTCAATTTCCGCCCGTCCGGGATTACCGCCTGTATGGATATGAGAGAAGTATTCATGATACTTTCGGATATTTTCGATGATATTTCCTTCCATGATCTGCATGTGGTAAATATCGTACAAAAGTTTAAAGTTTGGCGACCCGACACGGCGACATAATTCTACCCCCCAAACGGTATGGTCGCATTGATAATCTTTATGGCCTACACTGTTCAACAGCTCCATCGTCAGGACCACATTATGTTTTTCCGCCAGCGGCATCAGACGTTTCAATCCTTTCTCACAGTTTTCCCATCCCTGAAGGTCAGTCAGTCCATTCCGCTTTCCGGAGAAGCAGATCAAATTCGTCAATCCGGCTGCTGCCACCTGGGGAATTACCGCTTCATAACTGGCAACCAGTTCGTCGTGCAGTTTAGGATCGTTAAATCCACGGTCAATACCCAGACCGGCTCCCTGGCACATAGCGACAGTCAGTCCGTGCTTTTGTACAACCGGCCAGTCCTTCGGGTCGAGCAATTCGATCGATTCGATTCCTATATTTTTACATATTCCGCAAAATTCTTCCAACGGATAGTCACCGAAACACCATTTACTGACGGAATGGCGTACATTCCCTTTCAGCGGTTCTTTCGTTTCTGCTTTTTTCTTTTTAGCGGGATTTGCTGCTTCCAGACCTGATACGGCAAGCGCTGCCCCGCCTACTAATGCGGTCTTAATGGCTGTTCTTCTTGAGATGTTTTCCATGTTATTCAGAATTGATAATTAATTAGATGGTACAAATATAAAGAAAGACTGGATCATAATAAAATAAAAATGATTAAGGCGAATGAGGAAGTTAAGCCACAAGGAGTTAAAAGATTCATTTTTGGGAAAAAGAAACCAAAAACCCCTCTAATATCAGAAACACAATTTATTTCCATATTAGAGGGGTAAAAAACAGGAATTAATAACCTTCATTTTGTCTCAATTCAGCTTCCAAATTAGAATCAATTGCCGATTGAGGAATTGGTAATAAATTATTATACTCCTGAATAGATGCCGCAGAAACATTTCTTCCATATTTTTTGGTACGTTGATACACCATATTCATTCGAGAAAGTGTCATAAAACGTTGCTCTTCGCCGAGAAGTTCTCGTGCACGCTCATCCAAAATATAATCAATATCCAACTGATTTTCATTGATCAAAGAAGCTTTAGCTCGTTCACGAACAGTATTGACATCCTTTACTGCTCCCCCCTTATTCCCTGCCTTCAGATAGGCTTCAGCACGTAAAAGATAGGTATCGGCAACTCTGAAAATATACCAATCAGGCACGAAACCATTATCCGGTTTACCGTCTATATGCTTATCTGTCCCGAATTTAAAGAAACGTGGAAAATAAGAAGTCATGGTATCCGATGCGGATGTCCACCATTCTTTTTTAATTTCATCACCAGGTTTTAACCGAACTTCTATCTCTGTTCCGTCAGTGAGAACCACTGGAGTCACATAAGTCGTATCATAATCTTTTACCTCTACCCCTCCTTTTAAAACATATGGAGCGTAAAACTTTCTGGCAATATTGACCTCCGAATTACGGATGTCACCACCACAATTATCCCAAATGTCATAAATCATATAAGTAGTCGGGCGAACGAACGCTACACCACGCCCGGTATTGTCACGTGCAACACCATCATAACCAAATTTAGCTTTTTGCCAGAAGTTTGGCCAGAAATGACGTTCGAACAGGGGACGATCCCATTTATTAGTACCACCGGGAGTATTATAAGCAAACTGGATAGCCCACAAACATTCTCTATTACCTGCTTCCAAATAATTCTGATTGCCCATACGGAACAAATCCCAATAAACGTTCTTTCCGGCTTCACCTTTACGTTGTCCAAAACGCTCCTTCATCAAGCCATAATCACCGTCTTTCCCATCTATCACCCGAGACGCAGCTTCGATCGCTTTATCATAACTTTTCGTCCCTCCATTGTCTGAATAAGCCAAATACAATTCAGCCAACAAATGATCTGCCGTAGCACGGACCACACGACCATCTTGTGTTAATTTCACCGGTAGATAAGTTGCCGCAAATTCGGCATCCTGAATGGCAAATTCATATACTTCTGCACGTGTTACGCGTACAAAATCCAACCGGGGTTCTGTAACAGGTTTATCTACGATAGGAACTCCTCCAAAAATATTAGCCAGACAACGATATGCAAACGCACGAAAGAAACGAATCTCAGCTTGGATTTCTTCTTTTTCTCCTTTAACATTCCATACAACGTTCGGATTTTCTGTTTGGAATAATAATTCATTACAATTCTTAATAATACTATAACCCGAGTGCCACCATGCACTTGCTATGCTATTGGAAGAATTCACCTTCTTCCAATCATTAAATTCAGGTTGTGAAACCTCTGTATCCGGAGTTGGAGCAGTAAAAACATCCAGGCCAATTCCCATCAAAACCCAGTCATTTCGACTGTCATTATTATTATAAAGTGCACGCACTTGAGAATACATCTGATTGACGCCCGTTCTAAATTGATTAATATTCAGGAACGCATTATCCACCGTCAGAAAATCTTCTGGTTTCTCTCGCAAAAAACTATCATCATTGCATGCTCCCAAAAAGGAACATAATAAACTAAGCATATAAATTATTTTTTTCATAACTTCCTGATTTTTTTATTTATAATTAAAATGAGACATTTAAGCCAATGTTATATGTTTTAAAGCTGGGGCTGCCTTCTCCTATCCTCTGTCCGGCTTCCGGATCTAGCCCGTCCCATCCAGTAAATGTCAATAAATTCTTTCCACTGACAAATATTCTGGCATTAGTGAAAAACTTTGTTTTGTCCAAAAGTTTTTTATCAAACACATAGCTTAATGTAATATCCTGTAAACGGAGAAATGCTCTGGATTGATAAAAACCATATCCGTAAGAGTCGGAATAATTCGGACGAGGCACATCATTGACCGGAGTTTTCGGGGTCCAATATACCTTATTACTCAACCAATTCGCGTTCGGCATTTTTGCAGGATTCATCCCCTTTGAATTTTCGCTCAATAAATAATTATTCTTTCCTCCACCTGCAAGCCAATCCAAGCTAAAAGATAACATGAAATTCTTATATGTAAGAGTATTACGTATATTCATAGTAAAATTAGGCTTAGAATAACCAATAATAGTCTTATCTTCCGGATCAATTTTACCATTACCATTCCTGTCAACAATTTTGATATCACCGGGTGCCATATTATATGTTTCCATATATTCCTTATCGCTTTCCTGTACGATGCCATCTGATTCATAACCATATATCGCACCTAAAGATTTACCAATGAACCAGCTGTTGCTTAAATCATCGTCTTCTTTGCCGTCTCCGTCATTATCCAACCCATATAAAGAGTTAATTTTATTTCGGTTTAGCCAAAAAGAAAGATCTGTTGTCCACCCAAAGTTCTTCGTCTCGATATTACTAGAATGCAAACTTATTTCAACACCCCAGTTAGCGACTTCTCCCATATTGTCCATAATACTAGTATAACCGGAAGTTATCGGAAGACGGCGTTCTATCAATAAATCATTTGTCTTGGAATTATAATATTCGAAATTACCTGATAAACGATCATTAAATACACCAAAATCCAATCCTAGATTAAAGGCCTTTGTACGCTCCCATCCCAATTTTTTATTTGCTAAAGAACTTTGATATAAACTTTTCAGATAGTCATTGCCGAAAATATAAGCACCGGAACCCACTTTAGGAAAGGTACTGTAACTGGATATAGACGGATTTCCATTTTCACCATAAGAAAAACGCAATTTCATATAACTCAACCAATCAAGCTGCTTAATGAATGATTCCTCAGACAGTGTCCAGGCAACGGCGGCAGAAGTGAAATTACCATATTTCTCTCCTTCTGCAAAAGCAGAATGTCCATCTCTTCTAAAACTTGCTGAAACATGATAGCGGTTACGCCATACATAATTAGCACGTAACATATAAGCTAATGAGGATGCATAAGATTTCCATGTATCAATGCCTCTTTTTTCCGCATTACCCATTTCCAAAGAATTATATCCCAAGACTGTAGTTCCAGCCTGTTCAAAATCTTGACCGGTAGCTTTTACGCCGGAACTGTGTGAACGCTGGCGTTCGGACATAAAAGTAAGGTCTATTTTATGTTCTCCAAATGTTTTGTTATAATTTAATATTTGGTTTATCAACCAGCTATGGCTATCAGAATCTTTAGCATAACCGTTGGCATTTTTCAAAAATTGCGAAGGATTCATCAATTCGCTTTCTCTCAGGGTATTTACATAATGTTCTTCATGAGTAAAACGTGCTTCCTGGTGTTGTCCTAAATTGTAGGCCCCATTGATACGCCAACTTAATCCTTCTACCCAAGGCAAACGGATATCCAGAAAACCTTTTAGACTGGCATTGTAATATACATCTTTGTCATCAATAGCAAATGCTTCCCACAGAGGATTTCCCCATGTAGTATTACCGCCGGGAAAACGTTCCTGCCAGTTTTCATAACCTTCATATTGAGAGTTCATAAATCCCCACGGCCCTATATAAGTTGCACTATACATACTGGGGGCCATACCGGAATAATCTCTCCGGTTTCCCGATACATTGATTCCGGCTTTAATCCAAGTTGTCAAATCAGCCTCCAATTTAGCGAGAACAGAAGCTCTCGAAAAATCATCGCCAATCATTAAGCCTTCTTGTTTCAAATAATTCCCGGATACATAATAATTAAATCTTTCATTCGCACCGGATATACTCAACTGATAACTTTGAGTGGGAGCACTTTGCGTTGTTTCGTCATACCAGTTAATTTCAGAACCTGCCATATAAGCATCATACTCTTTTGGTTTCAATAGACTTTGTAGTTCCAGATCAGAACCGGTCATTCCACCAGCAATAGCTTTATCTATTACGAACTGATTGTATTCATCTCCATTCATCAAATCGGGTTTACGAGTCCATGATTGTATCCCGTAATTCATACTGAAATTCAACTGTGGTTTTTCTGTTTTTCCACGTTTTGTAGTAACAATAATAACACCATTTGCTGCACGGGAACCATAAACGGCTGTCGAACTGGCATCTTTTAAAACATCCACACTTGCAATATCCTGTGGATTCAATTGTGCAAAATCTCCACCAATAATGCCATCAACAACTAACAAAGGCGATGTTCCCGCTTTAATAGAATTTTGACCACGGATCGAAAAACTCGGAGTAGCCCCCGCCGAACTGCCCATACCAATATTCACACCGGGCAGAGAACCTTTCAGCGATTCAAGCACATTATTATTGGGCATCATCATTACAGGTGAATCTTCCAATTTGATCGAAGCAACAGCACCTGTCAAGTCCTTTTTTGTAGAAGTACCATAACCTATCGCAACAACTTCCTGTAAAGCCAAGCTACTTTCCGACATCGTTATATCCATAACCGACTTTGCTATTTTTTCATCAATAGTCTCCATCCCTATATAAGAGAAGCGGAGCATATCGCCAGATTGTGCCGTTATCGAATAAAAACCATTCGCATCGGTTATAGTTCCGTCCTTACTGCGCAGGTTTACAATATTAACACCGGGTAGCGTGATACCTGCTTTATCAGACACTACACCTGTTACTCTCTGAATGTTTTGGGCAATACCGTCACCAAGTGTGCATAATAGTATCCCCAAGATTAATAAAACTCTGTTCATAGTATTAAATTTGAATTTTAAATTACCGGAAGCAAATATATCTGATCGACCGACAGGTCTGTTAGAACAAATGACTTTCCCATTAAAACAAAATGGTACGATTTATGACATAAATTCATAAATAGCTGTATATGATTGCATTGTTCATTATTTCCTCTCAAGAATCCGCTCTATAAGCCGTGTGAGGACAGGAGTTGTATCCAACTTTCCACTTAATTCTAAAGAACAAATAATCCAATTTCCTTTTCCCTCTCTTTTTTCACCGATAACCGCTTGGTCGCAATATGTTAATACCGGAGTAATTCCTTTTGCATTGAATAAACGAAAATGATGTCGTTCTGGAGCCAGTTGCACGGAAGAATAGGTATACTTCAAATCTGTCGAACTACAGCCTGCCAACCAACGATGGTTTGCATTACGGAAGACTATCCAACTTTTACTGTCAACCGAATCGACGGATGCTCCTACAAGAAGTTCACTTAAAACCGGAACAGCCTCTTTCAAAATTAACACATGCCCTCCTGCTTTTACCGCAGTTTTTATTTCTTCTTTCCTTGAGTGAACCGATAAACTATCAGCAACAATAATAACATCTTGCGGACCGATCGGTCCTTGTTTAACAACATTTCTGATACCGAAAGCATGAACGATAGCCTCTGTATTCTTACTTTCTCCGATTTGGTATATACGAATCCGTCTTTTAGCCTCAACGGCTGGTTCAACGGTACATAAAACGTCTTCATCATGAAAGATTTTTCCTTGTTTATCGAACAACCCCACACGCAAAGCCAAAGAAGACCGATGTTTCACTTCCGGCATTACAACCGGAATAAAACCTTGAAAAGTACTACCTTTGCTTATAGAAGGAATTTCAGCCGGGACACATCCGCTGTTAATCACTTTTCCATTCAATTCAAGTGTATATTTCAAAACCAGATCAGGATTTGTCGGCGTATCATTACAAACCCAAACTTGAAAAAGATGTTCCTCTCCACTGAAGAAAGTACTCCGCTCAGACTCCACTTGTACAGACAAAGGTGTCAAAGCATCCCGGTAAGCAAACCAGGCTGGTTTAGGAGTACGCTCGCAATCCATAATAGCCTTCATCCAACCATTTGGCCAGGCATCAATAAAAAGATGTATGGCAAACGAGTTCATACGAGGCATACGCCTGAAAGCACGAGCGACCTTTTGTATCCCCCAGGCTTGATGCTGCTGACTTTCTCTCACCCAATCATCCATGGTCTTCTGTGTCTCAAACCAATTCCAATGCATCTGAAATGTCTGTTCACCCGAATATTTTCCACGCATATAAACAGGACTCCATGAGCCGTCGGAACCGTTTTTTAACCATTCTGCCGGATATCTCCTTTTCATTAAACCGACCGGATCAAGTCCTTCCGCACCAAACTCTCCGCACCCGTACATCCAGTTTTTACTCACCGGCATCCAGGCACCACGGCACATATCCGGCAATTCTATACCATGCCCATCATACCAGATATTATAACAATGATTATCCGGATAACCATTACTGGGAGCCTGATAATCTCCGTCAATATATTTTACGGCCCGGTCCGGATTTTCATTATGGACAACGATATCCAATGCATCGAACAAACGCTCATAAGCGTACCTGCTGACTGCATGAGCTTTCATTTCCGCCATTGGCTCATTCAGATAACTCATCAGAATCACAGAAGGATGATTACGCAATACCCGTTCGATATTCCCGGCCTGCTTTAATATTTCGGTATATTGTTTCTGGTTTATATAAGCAAATAAAGGCAAATCCGCCTGCATCATCATGCCTAAACGGTCGGCATATTCATACACTTCTTTTTGCACGATGCGCTGAGTGGTACGAATAAAATTCATGTTCGTTAATTTAGCCAGCAGTAAGTCATCTGTCAATTGTTTCCAGTCACGCCTCATAACGTTTTGTTGTAAAAAACCCATAGTATTCGTTCCCCGAAGTCGTATCTCTTTTCCATTCAGATACATTCTTCCTTTTGGCGAACTATCTTCCGCAATAACAAAATGACGCATCCCGAACTGCTGTTTCCTGTTATCGAGTAACTTTTTTTCTTTATTATATAATGCAACCCTCATCTGATACAGCCAGGGGGTATCAGGTTCCCATAAACGCAATAAGTCTTCCGGAATAGACACCAAGGTACGGTTTAGTACCCGACCTCCTTCTACTCGTATTTTTTTTATCTCTTTTTCAACTACCCGACTTTCAAAATTTTGGCCGTATAAACTATATTCTAACAAAAAATCATCCGCCTTTTCTCCATGGTCCAAATCGACTTCCACCCATAGTTCTACTGCAGATTGTTCCGGCAAAGGGCGACAAAACACATCTGCTATATAAGGTTCACTCCGTGCTTCAATATAAAGTTCCTGATATATTCCGGAACCTGCCGGACAGCAAGTCCATCCGGAAAAAGGATCATCCCAGCCGGGACTGTTACTGGCTGCCAATTTATTCCCCCAGTAACGCGGAGTTCCTTCCCCTCCTAACATGGAATAATCATTTCTGATCTTCACCATAAGTATATTTTTACCCGGGCGGGCATATTTTTTAATATTAAATTCAAAATCATCCAACATTCCTTCATGGAAACCCACATGATGTCCATTGATATACGCATCCGTATAATAATCTGCTCCGTTAAAATGAAGCATGAGGACCGGCTTCGAAAAAAAATCGGCAGGGATATCTATTTCTGATCTGTACCAGGCTGTAGAAACACCCTGAGGACCATGATAATAAGGAACTGCTATATCATTCCATTCTCCTTCTCCTTGCAACAACCGGTTAAAATCCCCACAATCTTCCGGGAGTTCATAACGAAACTGCATACTGTCTATCGGAAGTTTCAATCGTTCTTCGCAGAAATCAGGAGTCAGGTCCTGCAAAAACGATAAATACCGGTTTCTTAATTTTTCCAAGGCATCATTCATCTCTTCTGCAGTTGTTATTTTCTTGCAGGAAGTAAAATGAAATGATTTGTTTCCGGCCCAGGGCAATAATTTGTCTACCGGTAAATCTACCGGAGCAATAGTATCCATCGGTCTTCCGACAATAGTCTGCTGTCCCCGTTCGGCAATAGCGGCATAAAAATCTTTATCCACCAGGTTATCCTGAGCTTCCGTCGCAACACTGGCACAAAAAAGAACTGCCGATACGACTCCACAGTAAATACTTTTGTTTAACATACTAATAGATTTAATTTCTATCCCAAAAGTAATACTGCTGAACCAAACCGACTGCTACAAATCAAAAAGCGGATAACACAAATTCCGGTTATTCATAACACAGAATCATCTTTATCCTCCATTTGGGCGACATACTCCGAAGGCAGCACTCCGAATTCCTTCTTAAAGCATTTGGTAAAATAAGAAGGGTTATTAAACCCTACGCTATAAAGAACTTCCGTCACCATATATTTTTTGCTCCTTAACATAGCCGCCGCACAATTTAACCGATAAGTACGTATATAGTGATTTGCAGAAAGCCCAGTAAGCGTTTTCAATTTCCTGTATAACTGATCATGCCGCATATGTAACTCTTCTCCAAGTTCACGAACAGACAAATCCGGTTTATCTTTATGTTTATCTATCGCAGCATTAACCTCTTTCAAAAAACGATCTTCCAACGATTCAGCACCTCCTTCCTTTTCATCATGCAACACTGAAACGGGAATCGCTATCTGATATTTATATTTTAAAAGTTTCCTGCTGCGTAACAGATTCGCCACTTTCGTTAATAACAACTGACTGTTAAAAGGCTTCTCTTCAAATAAATCGACTCCGGCATCCCAACATTCCAGACGGGTTTCGACAGAATTTTTTGCAGAAAGAATAATAAAAGGTACGTGAGATGTCAACATATCTCCTTTTATATTCCGGCATAAAACAAGCCCGTCCACCTTCGACATCATCAAATCCGATAAAATAATATCCGGCAATTCCATTCTGACAATCTCCATAGCTTGTTTTCCATCTGAGGCTTCCATGACCTGATAGAAAGGAGAAAAAAGTTGCCGCAAATAATCTCTCATCTCTTTATTATCATCTACGATCAATACACGCACAATATTCTCCTTTTCCTGCAAAGTCCCGTTTTCACCATTTTCTTGTAGGTCGGTACTATTCTCCATCTCATTAACAACCACAGGCAAGGAAAGACGGAAAGTGGTACCATTCCCAGGTTCACTGATTACCGAAATATCTCCCTCCAGTAAATTCACATAATGTTTTACCAGAAACAATCCGATTCCTGTTCCCCGGTTATCCGGTGCAATACGATAATACCGATCAAATATATGTGGCAAATCAACTGCCTGTATTCCTACTCCCGTATCAGCCACAATTAATTCCAGTTTACCATTATCAATTGAATAACTGACAGCTACCTCTCCTCCTTCAGGTGTGTATTTAATAGCATTTGAAATCAGATTTTCCAAAATAGACTCTAACTTATTCCTGTCAGTATGTATCGCAGAAGTCACTTTATTTTCAATCAGAGAATGAATGTTAAAAAAGAGTCCTTGCCGTTCTGCATATTCCTTAAACGGAGTAATAATCTCATAAAGAAGTTGATGTGCAGAATAGACCTCAACAGACAATGCCGTGTCTTCTCCTTCCGTATTCCGGTAGTTCAATATTTTATTGATCTTTTTCAGTAACAGATCACCATTCATATACATGGATTGCAGCCTGGAACGAAATGTTTCAGGCATTTCCGGATGTTTTAACAAATCGTTCAACGGAGTAAGCAATAATGTTAAAGGGGTCTTCAAATCATGAGATATATTGGTAAAAAAACGAATCTTCTGTAGATAAACTTCTTCCTCCTTTTGTCGTTCTATATCCTCCAACCTTCTGATATAACGCTTCTTATATCTCTTCCGGAAGTTAAATATGAGATAAGTCACTACTGATAAGACCAATACACAATAAACAACTCTGGCATAAATTGTATTCCACCAGAATTCTTTTTTAATGATAACCAACTCTTTTTCTCCCGAAAAATTATCAGGATCATTCAGCCGGACATGAAATGTATATTTCCCGGAAGGCAAATTTCCATAAACAGCAGAAGAATTATTTAAACCGGTCTTGTTCCAATAATTTTCCAATCCTTCCATACGATAAAATAAAACATTCTCTCCGTAAACATAGGGAGAAAAGGCAGAAAGCAAAAAACCGATATTAGCATTACCGGGAGGCAATATCAAGGTATCAACATAATTAATCGCCTTGTTTATCCATACCTTTCCTTCCGGATCATCAGGAACGACAGCCTGTCCGTTCATTTGTAGAGAGCGGATCAATGCTTTTCCTTTTCCTTGACTTTCTTTTACTTTAGCCGGGTCAAAAGAAAAAAGTCCTTCGGATGTTCCGATTAATAAGCCATCCCTATTATTGGAATATATCCCATAATGGATAAACTCCGTCAAATACCGACTGACATAAAGTTTCAACGGATTGAAAAACAGAAGCCCTTCATGAGAACAAATCCAAAAATTACCATCCGTACCTTCCACTATATCTGATAGGAAATAACCATCAAGTTGGCTGATACGCTTGACCTTACGCTCCGAATCTCCCTTTTCCAAATAAGCCAGTCCATTCGTCATGCAAATCCAGACACGTTTATCATCCTGAAATAAAGCAGTCGCTTGTACGGGTTCTTCACCGATAAAAGGGAAATGTTCCATATCTGTAATAAATCCAGACCGATCCAGATCAAAATGAAACAAACCGGCATTAAACGTAGCCATCCAATACCCTTTATCCTCTTTATCCTTTTGGATGCAACGAACATTCAGTTGCAACAGGGAATCACCGGGAAACTCCAGAGGACGAACCTGCTTTCTATCTTCATTATATAACCAGACACCATTTGCACTAGTGCCTATAAATAATTCACGTTCGTTAAAACGGGAAATGGAGTATATACGTTCATGTTCAATATCAGATGGAAAAGCAGGCATATATTTCCCCGTTTCCATATCATACAACCGCAGACCTTCTCCCCATGTGCCGACATACAAAAAAGGAGTTACTGAATCTGCATATAAGGTCCATACGGAACGAAAAGATAGATCGATCGTTTGGAATCTCATCTCCTGCATATCATAATGACAAAGGCCGCTACCATGCGTTCCCAGAAAAAAACCGGACCGGTATTTATCTTTACAAACAGTCCATACCACATTGGAAAATAAGCTGGGTACATTTTCCTTATTTTTAGATTGGCTGAAGAGAGGAGAAGCAAACATAAAGCGGGCAACTCCTCCCAACCATGTGCCGACCCATAAATTGCCGGAATGATCTGTTTTCAGTGAAATAATATAATTCAGATTTATTCCGGAAACAGGTAATTTCGATTGTTCTGTCCGGCTATAAGACAACGTATTGGAATCGACCTCGAAAAGTCCATTTCCCTCCGTCCCGATATAAACTTCGTCGCCACAAATCTCCATAGAACGGACAAGACCTATTTCTTCAGCGAACAACGAGCCGTCCACCCAGCGCTTTCCTTTTTTCCGGAAAACCACAATGCCGGAATTTGTTCCGACCCAAAGTTCTTTCCCATTTCTCAAAAGAAGAGAATGGGAGGATTCAGCCCCGAATGGCATTGCAGCTTTTTCAACAATAACAGTATCCTGCGTGCGATGTATAATTGCTAACTGATTCGATTGAGTTGCGACCAATAATATACCATCGATCTCCGCCAACGCATTTATAGAGGGGAAAGAGTAAGTGACCCGATGAAATACGATTCCATCAGAATCTGCCAGTAATGTCCTGTAATCTTCCACATACCACAAAGCACCGTCATCCCCTCCGAACCAAATCTCCCCTTTTCCTGTTTTCAACATAGTATTAACACTTTGTATCTGGGCATTACAACCTTTGACAGAGCGAATACTACTCTTATACTTATCGAAAAGGAACAGTCCCTTATCGCGCGAGCCTATTAATAAATGATAATTATCCAATTCGACAATAACGGTAAGATTATTAGAAAACCCCGGAGTATTCTGCGCATTATAATTGGTAAAAATATTCCCATCGAAAATAGACAAACCTCTATTCGTACAGAAATAAAGATATCCCTCGGCATCCTGTCCGATAAAATCGATCGTATTCGAAGCCAATCCATCCTGTTGATTATAGATCAGCTGCCGGAAATCTCCGTTAAAAGCAAATCCGTGAAGACAGCCCGACAATAAGAACAAACAACAAATTACAAATTTCATATGTATCCTCTGTAACATAATGATATCCCCTTCTATCTTTTTTGATATTGATGCAAAAATAATATAAATACAACAGGAAATACGAACAAGACAAATATGTACTATTGTTTGACCGAGAATTTGCTATTCATTTCCGGTAAAGAAAACTACTTTTGTACAAAAACGAGAAAGAGTTATGTATCTTAAAAATTATCCGGTTATAAGCTGTTTATTGATCTTGCTCCTGTCTTGCCGACAGGAAGCGATCTTATATGTAGACCAGTCAATAGAAACAACACCCAATGCCAACGGTAGCATCGAATCTCCTTTCCGGGACGTTGAATCAGCCTTAAACGCAGTTCACAAAATACGCGGAAAAGACGGAACGCAACAAATCAAAATAATTTTCCGCAAAGGCACATATTATTTCGATAAAGGATTTCTTATCGACCAATCCTTATCGAACCTGATAATTACAGCCTACCCGGAAGAGAGTGTTATTTTTTCGGGAGGGAAACCGATACCGGTAAATCTCATCCGGCAATCCCGGATCGGAGACAATGAAGTACAAGTTATCGATTTAAAAAAAGCAGGTATCCACGATTACGGTAAAATTAAAAATACCGGCTTTTCCCGACCATTCTCCAACTCGTGGGGAGAATTTTTTATAAACAATAAACCCATGCACCTCTCCCGATGGCCTAACAAAGGGATGATCCGAATGGGTAAAATCATTGATGAAGGCTCCGTGCCCCGTAATAATGATTTCAAAAACCGTGGTGCAATTATGGAGTATGACTCCCTGCGGGTATCTTCCTGGGAGTTCACCGACGATATGTGGATTAGTGGTTATTTCAAATATGGGTATGCTGACGATGCGTTGAGAATTGCCAGCCTGAATAAAGAAAAAAAGACAATCACCACCGCCGGACCTACTTTATACGGATTCTATTCCGGCTATGCCTGGAACAAATGGTTTGCCTTTAATATAAAAGAAGAGACAGATGAACCCGGCGAGTATTTTCTGGAACGAACTACCGGTAAACTCTATTTTATCTCACCGGACTCTGAAATCGGTTCATTACATTTAAGTATTCTGGAGGAGCCATTCTTTGATATCTGGCAAGCCGAAAATATACAGATAAAGAATATTACTTTCGAATATTCACGGGGCACAATCCTTTCGCTTAGCGAAACAGAGAATGTTTGCATCAGCGGCTGTACCTTCAGGAACTCAGGAGATTTAGGTGTAATTATCGGAAACGGAATCAGTCCTTTCAAAGAGTACCTGCATGAAGGTAATGGAAAACCAGTACGCGGCACAGCCGGAAGCCTGCAACAACATCTTTACGCCAATCAGACTTTTAACCGGCAGGGTGGACATAACAACCAGATCGATCATTGCATTTTTTATAATCTGGGAGCCGGAGGAGTTTCTATGGGAGGAGGTGACAGAAAAACATTGCAAGCCGGAAACAACATTGTTAGCAACTGTCTTTTCCATGCAAATAACCGCATTGCAAAATCTTACCGTCCTGCAGTGCATATAACAGGAGTCGGAAATCGAATCGTACATTGTGAAATGTATGATTCACCAAGTATGGCAATCCTGATGCACGGAAATAACCATCTGATTGAAAATAATTACATTCACGATGTTTGTCTGGAAGTAGAAGACCAAGGCGCTTTTTATTATGGCCGCAATCCTTCCGAATGCGGAACAATAATACGAAACAACCTGTTTGCCGATATTCCCGACACATATAGCACCTGTGCTATCTACCACGATGACGGAGCCGGTGGATTAACCGTGGAGAATAATATTTTCTATCGGGCCGGCAAATACGCAGTTCTAATGGGAGGTGGATCCGATAATACTTATAAGAACAATCTTTTCATCAACGGACAAATCGGAATTCATGCCGACAACAGATTACAGAACTGGGGAAAATCATTAATTGCCCAAGACGGCCTGTTTGAAAAGAGGTTGAAAGAAATTAATTATAAGGAGGAGCCTTATTCTTCCACTTATCCGTATCTGAAAGATTACATTCCGAATGACAGTTTACCGAAGCGAAATAGAATTACCGGCAATCGGTTCATAGGCATAGGGAAGACATCCGATAATCCCCAACTGCTTATCTGGGAAAACAATACGGTTAAAAAGGATACTTTCAAATTAGACTCCTATTATTCAATGGAGATGCTTTTAAAAGAGTTATCGGATAAGAATTACCGGACAACCGATTGTTCCGTATCAATAGGCATGCTCCAATCTGAACCATTGTAAGATCAAATATCGACCAAATAAACAAATGCAGGGAAGATGTGTTACCACTCTTCCCCGCATTCTTTTTTACTCCTTATTTGTTCCAACAGCGACCTTTACGATAATGCACTTAGACCGTATTACCAGATACAGGATGTCCGCTTTTATCTCGGCAGCGATACGAGGTCGTCATTAGCATCACATGAGAAGAGTAAGCCTCCTCAAAAGGCCTCACAATTAATGACTTTCTGAAAGGTCTCCGCAAATTAAGAAAAGCCCATTAATATACCAAATCAAAATCCGTCATCAAACCATAATCCAACATCTGATACTCATCACCTGGAATAGGTTTTTCTATACCTTTCCAATGCCACGGAGAAGCCAGGCCCGGAGCCGGATCGCGATAGTGCGGGCCTAACAGGTTCTTATGGCTACCGATCACCCGGACATCTACTTTATTCTTACCCTCCTTCAGATAAGGTGTTATATCCAGACGATACGGATCATAAGCGATTATTCCGGCTTTCTGATCATTTACATACACTTCAGCCAAAGTACCTTTCCAGTCATTCAACTGAACGGCATACGGGGTTGAAAGAGACTTCACCTCATATTCTTTGGAATAGCTTACTCCCCAGGAATAGAATGGTTGTTTCTGTGCCTTCCAGCTACCTAACGTAAGATTCTCAACCGGAGCACTGATGCTCCATCCTGTTTGTTCAGGAACAACAGCAAAATCACCCACTATATAAACCGGCTCTATCTCTGCAAAAATACTCATCGGACTCACACTCAGTTCTACGGTATTTATACCTGTTTTCACCTGACTGCCTATCGAATAGACACCAAAGGAGCGGTCCAGCCACCATTCTCCCGGTATCGGTTTCACCTGTTCGCCGTTGATCTTAACAGTAAACAATTCGGGACGTTCCGATACCAGTTTCATGTTTGAATAATCGAACTTGTCATTTACTTTAAAACGGTAAGTTGTTGTGAAACCTCCGGTTTTAAACGTATCCCGGTCTAAAATATTCCGTTTATACTGTACCGAAGTATTCCAGGGATTACCATTCGCAAAACCATATTCGCGGAAAGCGATATCGGCAGCCTGTGCAAAATAGACATTCTTTGTAGTTTTCCCGTTTACACTCACATCACAGAAATCGACATTCAGCGCATTGTCCTTCAAGCGGGTAACCTGAACCGGACTAACAGCCTGAACCGGAGTAGAGCCGGCAACAGCCGGTGTTTCCGGATAAGATTTCAATGAACCTTTCGAACTATATAACAATAAACTTCCGGCCGGTTCCAGATGGAACTTCATGGTCAGTTTGCCATCCGCCTTTGTCGATGGGTACGTATAAATATTCCCACTCATGGCATCCATTTGCACAGCCGATTTTCCGTTAACGGTAACCGTACCGTCCACTGCCTCATCCATGGAAGAATTAACCAGGAACAATAATTCCCCGTCGGTAAACTGACGACGCTGGTGGAATAAATTACCACCACTAAATGAGAACTTGCAATCTGCATCAGTAAATGTGTTTTGGATAACCTCGTTCGTCAACCGGGGAACAGACGTTACAGACTGACCGCCAAGCAAAGTCTTCCAGGCAGCATTCTCTGCTCCGTCAACCAACGTCGGAGAAGAAAAAGTTATCACACGGCCACCTTGTTGCACAAAATTCTGTAATAAATCAAATGTCGGCTTATTCAATGTCTCCATCATCGGAGGCAATACAACGGTCGTATAAGCGACCTTACCTACAACGAACTTGCCATCGGTAACAGCCCCATGGTCTTTTATGATATTCTCAGAACCAAGGTCATATTCTACCTGGCCTTTTTCCAGAGTCGTGATAAAATCCTGGAAAGCCTGGCCTACTTCCATCAGTTTCGGACTGCTCTTCGTATGTGAATAATAACTCCACAAAGTGGCATTCGGCTCTATAATCAATATATCATTTTGCTGGGCCCCTTTACTCATCAACAGTGACAGGCGCGCAAAATAATCATTCTGCGACTTATAATCGGCCCACCAGGGTGAATGATAAGTAAATACCGGCGGATAGTCGTATTTACGGGCACCGGTCAGTGTCATATGTGCCAGATGCTGGTTCATAAAGTTCACACCCAGGACATATTCCCAATCGCCAAGCCGTTTGAAATCCTTGAAGGTTTCATCCCAGCCTCCGCCACCATATGTTTCACTCAATGTACGGGAATATCCCATCTGGTTAGCCACACTACGCAACTCTTTTACCGAACGGACATTACCAAACTGCGCTACAGGACTTTTCTCATCAAACTGGTTGAACAGCATATCGATCGCAGGCATCTGATGCCAGGCATACATGGCCATATTATCCGGTCCGTCATTCATATAAGGCCATCCGTGTTCCCAATAGTGACCGGTCCATTCCAGGTTGTTTTCTTCACAATACTGGTGGAAAGGTTTTGACCAACGGTCGATAAACAACTGCAACAAAGTCTCCATATAATTATGGCGCACCTTCTTCCAATCACCTGTTTCTTCCTCCAGCAACGGCAATAACGGTTTCAGGTCATATCCCCACTTCTGCTGAAAGACTTCAAATAAATCGGGCGTCCAACGTAATCCGCCCGGACTGCTGATGTTCGGTTCATCAGAAAAGATACCTTTGATGGATGAGCCGAAATCTTCTTTGAACTTTTTCTCATATCCGTTCTTCATCGTTACTTCCAGGAACTTTTCCGTCACTCCCGGAACCAACAGGTCCACATATGAATAACCTCCGTACCAGTCAGACTTACCCATATAAGTTTTCTTATACAGATAATATTCGCCTTTAGTTCCTTTATAGTCAGCTATTTGGTCTGTAATATCTTTCCAGGTATCGTTTTCCTTTTTTAAACACATGTAATAAGGGGCTGTATCCTCCGGCAGTAATTCGGCCTTTGTCAAAGCCAATCCCTGGCCCTGATTATAAGACTCAGGCATTTCCTGTGGCACATGCCCACCGGCAAACCCGCTTGGATAGGAGTTCTCATCATAAATCCAGACATTCATACCTATCTCTTTTCCGAACTCTACCGCATGTTTATAAAGAGAGAACCATTCATCTCCCAGATATTCTGTAATCATACCCGGACGGGGATGAATGAAAAGACCTCCAAAACCGGCCTCTTTCAGCTCGCGCATCGTACGCTCTACTTCGGCCTCGGTCACTTTACTATTCCAGACTGCCAGCGGGGCACTTCTAAAATCGGCAGACGGATCCTTAAAATCCTTTTCTATAGTGGCAAAAGAATCCTGGGTTTGCACGCTGGTATCCTGACAACTAACCAGACCGAATGATAGGGCACTTCCTGCAATAACACCGGATAAGTATTTTACAATGTTTTGTGCTTTCATATACTTAAAGATTTATTAGTTTGTACAAAAGAATAGATTAAGCCTTTCTTTTAAATTATAAAATTGACAATTTAGTTGATAAAAATGATATTTCACTACTGCCTGTCATTCCCTACAGAACACAGGTAATCCGATAATCCCCTGATTGCATTTCCAACTGATCCAATTTGTCCGACTTTACATCATTAATCGAAACACTTTTAGCTTTGACAGGCAACAAAACCGTAGCTTTACAGCCAACAGGAATACTCAGATCCAGGGTAAAAGATACGTCCGTCTTTTCCCATTTTACATCTAACATTCCGAAAGGCGTTTCTTTCGCTGCTTTCACCCATGAAATGCCTTTTACCAGTTGAGGCTGAATAAATACATGCTTGTATCCCGGATTCGCTTCGTCTGGGTTGATACCTCCCAAAGCCTGGTAAAATCAGGAGCCGATACCGTTATAACAGTTGTGGATATGGCTACGCTCTCCGTTCCAGTGCTCCCAGGTCGTAGTCGCTCCATTATCCAGCATATACAAATAGCCCGGATACTCTCTCTTCTTCAACATTCCATAGACAAAATCGGCCTGTTTATTCTTTACAGCCCATTCGGTTATTACAGGAATCCCCACCAGCCCTGTTGCCAGATGTCCGTTAAAACGGTCTTTCGTAACACGATACAGGGTATTTCTGACATCAGACTGTTCATCTTCCGGTGTTGCACCGACCAGCATCGGATAGATTAAATCGATCTGCGTACCTGTAGCATAACTCTTCTGCCCGGAATCATAAAATGTTTTATGGATAAGCGCATTCAGATCTTTATATTTAGCCGCATACGCCTGTTTATCCTGTTCCTTTCCCAATACATTCGCTATCTTACACATCGTTTGATAGCAAACCGATATATAGCAATTATCTACGACATCTACCGATAAAGGATTTGTCTGGTCGATCCCGGTCGGAGTAGCCCAATCACCCAGATACCAATTCCGGTAATCGGTGTTCGGCCATGTTTTCAGCAGACCGTTCACGGTATATTTATCCACATACTCCAGCCATTTTTGCATATAAGGATAATAACGTTCTATCAAACGACTGTCTCCATAATTTACATAAGTAGCCCAGGAAGCTGTAATGATAAATCCGCACCAGTACGGACCTCCTCCTGCCATATAAGGATTAGGGGCCGTATGAGGCATACCTCCGTCTTCTCTCATGCAATCCGCCCATGCCTGCATCCAGTTCATGTATAAAGGAGTCAAATTATACATTGTCTGAACGGTCTGCGTCGAGGCATTCCCGTCGCCACCATACCCCAATCGTTCGATCTGGGGGCAGTCCACCATATAACCACCTAAAGTCAAACAACGAAGTGTGTAGTGAATCATATCGTGAATTGCATTTAAGTCCTCATCCGAACAACTAAAAGAAGCACTTCCTTTATAATCTGTATGGATCAAGCAAGCTGTTATATCGGTTAGGGCCGGAGCCTCATTCAGATTCGTCAGTTTCAGATACCGATAGGCCTGGTAATTGAACTTATTAACGAAGCTCTCCCCTGCTTTACCGGAAGCGATATAATAATCTTCATAAAGTCTGTCTCTGAACTGCCCCTCTTCGTTCAAAAAATCACAATAGCTAATCCGTATCTTCTGACCGGAAGCCAATGCCGGAAACTTAATTTTCGTCCACCCCGTAAAGTTCGTTCCCATATCGAAGATCCAGGCTGTGTCACCGGATGCCTGGCACGATACCGGATGGAACTCTTTCTGAATCCGGTTCAACTCAGCCATTTGCGGTGTAGCCTTATGGACCGGTATCGAAGCTACTTTCACTTTTCCCCATTCAACGCTGTTCAATGTAGAAGCCGTTAAATCCGGAAGCAGTTCGGAAGCCGTTACAACCTCACCGCCAAACTGATGCGGTCTCCAGTTTCCAGTCGAGACATAACCGCTTTTACGAGCCAGCCAGGAATCGTCCGTAACCAGAACCGTAGTCCAATCTCCTTCGTCTCTGCTTTCCAGTTGGGCGCGGACAAACGGACCACCTTCCACTACACCCGGAAGTCCGTCGCGGTACCAGCCTTTACCTAACCAGAAAACAATCTCATTACTACCTTTCCGGACAAGTTCGGAAATATCATAAGTCACGATCAGGGAACGTTTATCGAACTGAGAAACAGCTGGCGTCAATACAGCATCGCCGACATGTTTTCCATTGACATATACCTCATGGTAACCCAACGAATTCACATGGAGCAACATCTTTTCTCCAAGTGTATTACATTGGAATGTTTTCCGGAATAGCGGCGATTCCATTTGACCTTCGGCCTGGTTCATGCCGATATATCGGGCAGTCCAATCTTCCGGATGCAGTAATCCCACTCCAAAACAAGCAGGTTCACTCCATGCAGACACATTCCCTTCTCCGTCCCAGACGCGCACTTTCCAATAAGAAAAACTCCTGGAACTTAAAGGACTTCCCTGGTATAAAACCCCATTGGATTTGTCCGACTCCATCTTTCCCGAATTCCACAGGTCTGCTTTTCCTTCCGACAAATACTTTTTATCCGAAGCGACCAGTATCTGATAAGCTGTTTGTTCGACACCTTGTTCCTTTGAGTTTAACACCCAACTGAAGTGAGGAGAGGTATTGTCGATTCCCAACGGCTCATTTAAGTTCTCACACTGCAAACCATCGATATCCAACGACGAACGGGTACTACACGAAACGGCTAACAGCGAGACAAACGCAAATAATGCTTTTAAATAAATGCCTTTCATATCCGTAATTATTTATTTACCTCAAACTTATAAGTACCTGCAATCAATTCTTTAGGAGTATTCTCTCCTTCCAGATGTAATGTAGCCGTTGCACCGGGAGGCACAGTTACTTTATAAATAACTTTATCACCCACTCTTTCCCAGGCTGATTTTATCAACCCGTAGGGAGAATTATAAGAAGCTTTTACATAGGTCAGTTCTTCTACAAAATGAGGCTTCAGGATTACATTCTTAAAACCAGGGTTCTGCGGATCGACATTAATCCCCGCCAAGGCCTTATAGAACCATGCACCGATCTCACCATACATTATGTGATTCTGCGAATATCCCCAGGCAAGGCCATTATAATCCCAATTCTCGTAAAGGGTTGTCGCCCCCTGGCGTAACCAGTTTCCCCATGAAGGATAATCCTGCTGGGTCACCATACGGTAAGCCTGTTCTACATTTCCCGTCTCCGTCAATGCATTAAGGATCGTTTTACATCCCATAATACCCACATCCAAATGATCTTTGTCCGCTTTTACCCGTTTGGTCAACTGTTCCGCAACCTTTTCTTTACAGTCTTCCGGGACTATACCCCAATATAAAGGCATACTAAGCTCCGTTTGATAGCCGTTGGCATAAATACCGGTTTCCCTGTTCAGGAACTTTTCATTAATCGCATTCTTTATCTTTTCGGCTGCCGCTTTATAATGTTCATAATCCTTTTCGAAACCAAACAATTTGGCCGTACGGGAAACGATGTCTGCATTTTTGTAATGATAAATAGAAGCTGTCAGTTCCTTATCTGCAATCGACTTATGAGGGACCCAGTCACCCAGACAGTAATCTCCGATCAACCCTTCCGGATACTTATTCAGCCAATAATCCGTATGCATCTTCATTGCTTCATAATTATCTTTCAAGCAAGTCGGATCACCGTAAAACTCATACAGGGTCCAGGGAATAATGGTCATCGAGCAAGTCCAGTCAGCGATATCGCCTCCCCAACCTCCGGAAGGAATGATACAACGCAGCCTGCCTCCGTCATACATATTATCCCGATGGTCTGCCATCCATTTTTCATATAGGGTAATTGCATCAAAACTATACAAGCCCGTTTCAATAGCCAGATGGGCGTCACCCGTCCAGCCATTTTTCTCACGATGAGGACAATCGGTCGGATATCCGACCAGATTCGATAAATAAGAATAATTCGTAGCCCTCAGCAATCTGTTGATCAACGTATCCGAACATTCGAAAGATCCGTTTGCCGGTGAATTCGTATGAATAAAATGAGATGTTATATTTTCTGTCGTCAGATGCAGAGGCTTATCCGAGGAGACTTCCACATATTGGAATCCCTTATAATTAAAACGGGGTGTAAATTCGTTTTCCTTACCGTCCAATATCAACACATCCGTCTGGAACAATTCATCTTCAGGGTGAACCCCATATTTCAACGGCTCGTTTACATTTTGATAAAACTGGATATTATTATCATCAAACAATCGTTTCCTGCGGGAATCCAGTTGTTCGCCATGACGTATTTTCACTTTTGTTCCGGGCGCACCCTTCGCCTTAAACGTCGTCACACCTGACCAGTTTTGCCCAAAGTCGTACAAGTAAAGCGTATCATTCAACTTTTTCAGATCAACAGGCTTGCAATATTCCGTAGCACGAATCGGATGCATGGTCTGCGATGTTATATTTGCACCCGGCCAAACAACTTCCGTTGCGTTTTTCCAGGAAGAATCATCATAAGAAACCGTATTCCAACCCGGCAGTTCTTTCCTGAAATCATAATTTTCAGCTACATAAATAGCATTGAATGTAATGGGACCGCCTTTCACCTTGAAACTTTCATCGGATGCCAAAATTTCTTTTGTCCCGTCCGTATATGTTATATGCAAATTCAGGCAGAAAGAAGGACGCTTACGCCATGGAGCTTTATCAAAGGACCATTCAGCAACCGGCTGATGGTTATACCAGCCATTTCCGAGAATTACCCCCACGGCATTATCTCCTTTACTCAAAAGATCGGTGACATCATACGTAACATACAATAACCGCTTGCCATAATCGGTAAAAGCCGGATCTAAAAAATGGTCACCGACCTTCTGCCCGTTAATGGATAGTTCATATAATCCGGCTGCCACTATGTACGCCCTTGCCGATTGGACGTTCTTGTCTAATCGAATAGCTTTCCGGAAATAGGGAGTCTCACGGGACTCTATATCCTGTCCATCTGAAATAAATGTTCCCTCCCAGTTTGAAGGCGTCAACATACCTGTTTCAAAAGAAGAAATTACTTTCCGGGATTCCTGCTTGTCTTTGTCCCAAACAGTAACACTCCAATAATATTTCGTAAAAGGCTCCAGGGCTTTCCCTTTATAACCTGCCATCGTTTTTCCGTCTGCCTTTTTCTCCTGCCACAAGATCTTCTTTCCTTTGGACAAAGCGACAGAATCTTTTCCTACAGTGATCCTGTAGGCGGTTTGAACGGCTCCGCCCCTGCTATCTTCCAGATGCCACGAAAAACGCGGAGCCTGGCGGTCGATACCTAACGGAGCAACCAGATGCTCGCATTTCAAATCTGTAGGCACACACTCTCCGGCTTTCTCCTGCGCCTCTAGTCCACAGATGTTTACAGAACATAAAAACACAATAACCATCCCTCTAATAATCTTATCCTTTTTCATCTCCTAATGAATTTAGTTAACAAATTATTCTTTGTCATGCAAAGATACGTATCAAGTATATTTCAAATGAAGTTCGTATTTTTCCAGACCTTCCACCTTATATACTTTGATTCCATTTTTCTCAGTCCGTAAGAACGGTAGTTTGATTTCTTCCCGTGCATCCAGCCATAATTCGACAGACACTGTATCCGGGATCCTCAACCGAAGGGTCCGTTTCCCTTTCTTTCCCTGCGAATAAAAATGTACTGCCCCTTTTGCTGTGTATACATCAAAATCTACTTTCTCCAGACTACCGGGCTGCGGCTCTATCTTTATTTTACCAGATCCTCCCTCTATCGGATAAATACCGGCTATCCCCTGACTGAGAGCGATCAAAGGATGCATGGCGCAATGACTCCACTGAGAGCCTTCATCCGGATAAGCAGTCCAAAACTCCTGTAATGTGTTATTTTCCCAAACAGAGCTCATTCGTCCCCATTTCGTTCTCAAGTCAGACAGAACGGATTCAATCTTCCTGTATTTAACCAATGCCCACAGACGCCACACGGCATTACACGGGTATGATATCCCCAACTCTGCAGGAGTCTGTTCCAATATTTCCAATGACTTATCTATAGAATTACCCGGGCACAGATCATAGATCAATGCCGTAGACAAAGAACGGTCACAATAACGTATCTCTCCTTCTTCCTTTATCCAGGGTAGATTATTCACATAAACTTTTCGTTCCTCATCCCAAAACTTACGGATACATCCCTGAAGTATCCTATTGCCATAAGCTTCAATCCTGTCAGCTTCTTCCTTATCTCCAAACAAACGGCACAAAGGAGCCAAAGCATTCCTGCACATTGCTGTAATATAAAGATTTAACGCCAATTGTTTATGGCGGTTCTTTTTATATGCCTCATGATCGATGTAAACCGAACACATTCCTAAGTTCTCTACCGGTACCAATTGCTCCTCTTCATTCGTCAGCGAACAGAGAAAAACAAAAAACTTAAGAAGTCTCGGATAGACTTCTTCCAATCCCTTTAAATCACCGGTATACATGTAATAATGATAAGCATCGAAACAAAATCCGATACTATGATCCAGAATAGGGCCCCAACCGGTCAATTGCATCTGCCGTTCCATCGTACGTGCCAACCGATCCCAAGCAGGCCAACTATCCATAAAGTATCCGTCTATGGAAGATCCCTGGCTGAATGTATTTATATACCGGAAAGGAAGCAAACAATCTCCCATTGTCTGAAAAACAGCATGTAACTGATGACTACCATCTCCGCTGTATTGTTGCCTTTCCCGCGCCATTCCATCGACCAATGTTTCCTGAGCACAGTTGTATAATGTATTTACTGCAGCATTCACAACCTTTTGAATAGTATCGTCTGCTATAAATATAGCAGGTTCTTTTTGCCAGGGATATATTCTACGGCGCATACCGACCGAAGATATCCTGACCGGACGATTAAAGTTACGAATATGTAACTGAAGCCATCTGAAACTCTCGAAATCAAATGTTTCAAATGTATTAACCCCTTCTTTACAAACAAACCGGGTCCAGGAGTTAAAATGAGAATTTATAATAGCGGGACCTCCGAGCCGATGTGCTTCATGTACCAACAATTCCACAACAGTTCCTTCCGGAGCGTCAATAGTAAAATAAGGCCACCCGACACCTTGTTCACTAAAAGAAAAGGTCAGTGCTGCTGCATTGTCTCCATTCGGTTCCACCAGCCACTCGTCTTCAGACTGCCTGACAACCGGTTGGTGTATAACATCGAAAGCATCGCTGACCAACATATCAAAATAATCTTCTGCCGGTCTTTTCCAGTGGATCCACATAGATTCTTCCAATTTAGGTTGGGGCACCGAATATTCCCGCATCAAAGGAATACTCCTCCGACGTATCTCCGACACGTTTTTATCCCCGGATATCTCCCAGGCATATTCCGGGATCCCATTACAGACGGACGGATAACGCCCGTCATCACTCGCAACCAACGCTTTTACCCAATCTGTATTCTGGATAAAGTCAGGCGTATCCCATCCATACGGATAAAGCCGGGCATCAAAAGTTTCCTGTAAAGAACGCAAAAACCATCGTTTGTATTTTCCGGGCTGCCAACTGCGGGATAAATAGCTGAACCACGAGTCATCCGTCAGTATTTTTTGCCCATCGATATCCAGATTCAGGATAAATCCGGGCTTTCCCATCGGAGAAGTTCCATCACCGGTTCCAAAATAACAGACTTCGACGGCTATTGTATTTTTTCCTTCGACCAAATATCCAGCCAGATCCAGCGGATCGGCTTCCTGCCAGCGGGGATCAGACGGAGCAGGCCCCCATTGCACTCTTTTCCCGTTCACAAACAAACGATATCTGCTGTCCGCCAGTATCCATCCATCCGCTTTCAACGGTTTTTCTTTCAGTATGACATCTTTCCGGAATAAAATAAAAGTGTTTTGCAGTGTCCGGCCGGCCGGATACCAGATCCATTTCGCAGGAGACAGATTCAAAGCTCCATTCCGGTCTTCCTTCGCAAAGGAAGACATACTCACGAAAAATAAAAGTGTTATAAATAATACCTTATGAATTGTCATACTACAAAATCATTTTATCCGGATGAAACAAATATCTACAACTTATCTAACTTTTATAAAAGGACTATAAACACATGAGAATCTACTCACACTATAATCCGCGCAATATATTAACCGGACCAAGTAAACCAGCGTCAGTCAACGGGGTACTTCCCCTCAACATATCGAAACGGAAAACATCATGTGTTTTTGTAAAACGCTTCTCTACCGGCAATTTCCAGTCTCCAATCACCCGGTTCGCCCATAGATTGACAATATCAATCTCCAAAACATTTCCTGTATCCTTTATACAATCCGTAATATCGACACGCCAGGGAGAGCACCACAAAACACCCAGTTCTTTACCATTTAAACGAACAGCCGCCACATGCTTGACATCACCCAAATCGAGAACAAACCTTTCACCTGCATGAGAAAACTTTTTCTGCACATTCCCCATGTCAAATACCTTCCGATAAGTAGCTTTACCCGAATAATACTTAATCCCTTCCTCCTGACTATCAATCCAGTTAGAAAGCTTATCAAAACGTACTTCACCGGGACCACCCCAGTCTTTATCAAATAAAACATGCCATGAGTCGCTTAGCTCTTTGACCTTCTCATATTTCAAGAAATTAGGAATTCCTTTGCCGGAACTGTTCTTAGATATAGATTTGCGGAATACAATAAAACAAGAGCCATACGGCGCCAACTCCAACGACAAACCGGTAAGTCCGCCCTTCTGCTCAAAAGAACCCGCCTCTTTCATCTCACCCGTTACCGGATCCCATATCTCCGGTTGTTTTCCGGTAACTCGAAAGGAAAAGTCTCCGACTTCGGTGCTTCCTGTACGATTAATCACAAAATAAATCTCGGACTGTCCATCCACCCGATGGATATAATCGAACTTTTCAGGCTCACGTGTCTGACCCGCATAAGAAAAATCAGGTTGTATTCCATCCGCAAGCAAAACTTCACGTGCAGTCTTCCCCCAGATGATACGTCCTTTACCAAACTTCCGTTCCGTACGAGTTTTCCCATCCAGGTCACCCCAAATTTCTGCGGCAATCTTCCGTACCTCTCTGTCACAATCCGGATACCCGTTCAGTTCTGCCGACCTTTTAGGAGGTGCCCCAACTACAGTAGCCCCATCCCTAATCAATTGCCGAAGTTTCTTGATTACTGGCAGAGACATGGCATCCGAAGGATCGGATAAAACCTTCAACTGCTGATAATGCCCTACTGCCTCACATATCTCTTCTACAGGAGAAACACAATTCTGAAGATATAAAAGACGATAACTCATACCATCAGGTAATACGATCCTTCCATCTTTGACGGACATACGTGTCAGTAGTACTTCTGCATTCGTATAATCACAGTCATAGCCTACCCCGAGAGTCGGCACAACATATTTAGGCGGAACCAGTACCGGCGGTCGTTCACCTAAAAAGAAACAGACATCGCCCACAAACTTGCCCTGCTGCAATAAAGACTGACAACGAGACAAATAAGAAAAAAAGGCAGAAGACTGCTCCCACCAGGTTATGTTAGGAGTAAAATGCTGACCGGCACAAAATTCAAACCCGGGCTTCCCATCTTCCGGAGGCTGACAAGTTGCCTGATGTAACATAAAACGGTTTATACCTTCACAAAAAGCATCATTTGCATAGGGTTTTAAATCATAGGGGCCCAATGACCAATGTGTACGGTCCTGTTCCATCTGTGTGAAAGCTTCCGCCTGCGCTTCACGCCGGCCATATATATGTGCAGCCGAAGCTGTTTGTTTCAAATTAAGTCTGGCACTTTTACGAGAATTCATTCCGTCTTCAGGTAATTTGTAATGTACCCAGAATTCGCCTGCCGGAATATCACAACGCCCCAAGTTTTTTAGTGCATCCTGGGGAGGTGTATCATTCGGTCCTCCAGCCTCATTACCTACATCCATACCATTTTCATGACATAATTCATAGAAATGTCCATAAAAATTCTCTGCGACACAATCTTGTATCGTTCTGTCAAAATCATCCCGGAAACGAGCCGAAAATACAGAATCATTCACTGTATATCCTGCCAATATAGCCATATATGGCTTTAAATCATATCCTCGGAAACGCCGGAATTGTTCCGGGAAGTCCTGAGTCCATGTAAGTTTTCCGCATTCCCAGCTATCTGACCACAAATAAGCCAATTTACCGCCGGCCTGCCGGGTCTCTTCGATAACCAATTTACCTAGATGGTCAAAATGATCATCCAAAGCAACCGTACTCAAATAATCTATTTCGTATCCGTCTCCTCCTTCAAATGTATCGCCTTTAGGATATGCATGCCATTTACTCCAGGGATGTCCTGTCAATGTATATCCCGTTCGTAAAATGAGCCAGTCGCCTTCCGGAATATCCCAATGCAATCTCCCGTCAGAACTTATACAGTCCGTGATATCTATAGCAGTTTCCGGATGCACTGTTTTAGTTTGGCGTTCTATTTTAAATGCCTGAACCCATACATCATGGTAATAATTATCGACAGTTTCAGGTTGAGGAAATTCTTTAGAAAACGTTACAGGTCCGGTAACGATCTGTTCACTCTGAACTACTTTCTTCATCGCTTTATCCGGCGTAACCCAAGGTCCCATCATGGTCCAGCCTCCCGCCAGGTTAAATCCTATTTCAATATTCAATCGTTTAGCTTCCCGGATTGCATGCCGGTAAAGGGCACGCCATTCAGGCCCCAGCCATTCAACACCTAATAATGCCTCTTTTCCGGCATATCCACCTGTACATATCAGATTAACGCCACTGATCCCTTTTGCTTTAAACTCTTCCAGGTCACGGGTAATAGAACCTTTATTTACACGATTATAGAGCCACCACCAATAGACCCTTGGCTTTGCACGATCCGGTGGTGAGACAAACAAGTCACTAAGATCGCCTGCTCGCTGACCTACAACCGAATTGCAGCAGAGAAATATGACCAGTAAAAAGAAGATAGACTTTAATCCAGTATGTTTCATGGTATTTTTCTAATAAAAATATTAACAAAACAAGGAGATTGTTATAAAGAACAATCTCCTCACTACTATCTATTTATCAATATCCCGGATTCTGTTCCAGCAAATAATTGATCTGTCTTTCTCTTAACGGGAAAGCGAATACCAAACGGTTTCCCGTTACCTCAAATGCAGAAGGAAGAATCCACTGATACTTTGCCTTCATCGTCTTTCCAAATTCGGTCATTGTTTCTATGGCTTTACCCGTACGAATCAAATCTGTCCAACGATGGTTTTCAAAGGCCAGTTCATGACGCATTTCATCAGCTACATCCTCTGCAGTAACGCTGGTCAGCGGCTCCAATCCGGCACGGGTTCTTACCTCATTAACATAAGGTAAAGCCTCTGCATTTCGATTCTGCGCTACCAAGTTTTCTGCCAGTAACAACAAAGCACCTGCATAACGGTAAACCGGGAAGTTATCTCCTGCACGCCCAGCATACTGATAAGGAGGGTGATAATACTTCCGGATGAAGTAGTAGAAATTTTTACCAGTTGTCGGAGTAAAATCCGATACCGTCTTGACTTCTTCGCAAGTAAACTGTTCAGCGTCATCTGTCTTACCTTCTGCTACAGCAATGGAAGCATCCAAACGCTTATCACCCGGTTCGTAAGACTGGATCATCTCTTCCGTAGGAACGCACCAGCCACCGCTTGTACCTGCATAGTTCGAAAAAGTGATACCCATCAGGAAGTCATTATTACTACATTTCGGAATCAAACGCCAAGGAATATCATTATGTACGCCTGCATTAGAGCCATCTTCGATGTACTGTATTTCAAAAATAGATTCTTTCGAGTTTTTATTGGCAGGATTAAATACAGCTTCATAACTGTCCAAAAGACCGTAATTCATCTGTGTGATATCTTTCAAATCCTGTTCAGCAGCTTTGTAATCACGAGTAGGCTGTGACATATAACAATAAGCACGCAGCATTTTAGCAGCTCCCATCGTTGCCCGGCCACTCTGCGGGAAAGTGCTTGCTACCGGCAATCCCAAAGAAATCGCTTCCGAGACATCGGTAAGTACTTGTTTATAAACATCTTCTGCCGGAGATTTAGCAGCAAAAGCTTCTGCTTCGGTAGTAACCTCTTGCAACATAAGAGGAACACCGCCCCAATGCTGTACCAAATCGAAATAATAGAAGGCTCTCAGGAACAAAGCTTCTGCTTTTACCGTTTTCTTTTCTTCTTCCGTCAATTCGGAAGCATCCAGTCTACCCAAAATCGTATTTACCTTGGCAATACTAGAATAAACGCCTTTATAACGGTCCGGACTCCAACCGACAGTTTCGTCATCTAAAAACAAAGCTAGTTTTTCAGTCGAGTTATAAGGACCTCTATCACCGCTATAGTAGGTATAGAATGTATTATCTGAACGCATCTCATCCATAAATATACCACTCAAGGCGATATTTCTCAAACCTGTATACGAAGCAACCGTAGCTTGCTCGAAATGATCTGCAGTCTTATAGAACGTTTCCGTCGTAATAGTTGTCTCAGGAGTCAGATTCAGGAAAGAGTCACTGCAAGAAGAAAGAGACAACACACTTGCCGCAAAAATATATATATTTAACTTTTTCATATTCTAATGCTCTTTAAAATTTAACATTCAAGCCAATTGTATAAATTCTGGCAACAGGATATGTTGTATGATCCACTCCCTGATATAATCCGCTTGTATTCTTATTTACTTCCGGATTCATTCCCGGATAAGAACCTACAGTAAACAGGTTTTGAGCACTTCCATAAACACGTATTCCCTTGATATAAGGATTTGATTTCATCGGAATCGTATATCCTAACGTGATATTCTTCAATGTTATGTAATTATTCTTGAATACCCAACGAGAATTGGTATATCGGAATAATTCCGTCGTACCTGTTCTTGTTCTCGGAATATTACCGTTACCTGGATTATCTTCTGAGCGCCAACGTTCTGCAACTTCCTTACGAACATTGAATACACCGTCTATATTTTCCGTCCATTCATAAGTTCCGTCTATAATGTCTCCACCTAATGAACCGGTAAATACAACACTTGCATCAAAATCTTTCCATGAGAAAGTATTAGTCATACCAAAAATACAATCCGGATTCGGGTCGCCGATAAAAGTACGGTCATTATTATCAATAACATTATCGCCATTCAAGTCCTTCATACGAACAGTACCGACCATAGAAGAGGCATGTTTAGGTCCGGCTTCATATTCTTCCTGAGTCATGAAAACGCCATCATAGACGTAGCCGTAGAACAGACCTAATGGTTTACCGACTTCCGTACGGTTGTAATCTTCCTGATTGTTATTACCGCCAATCGGCGTATTGTTCGTACCCAGCTTCATTGCTTTATTACGGTTAAATGTCAAATTCAAGCTGGTATTCCATTTAAACTTGCCTGTCATATTCTTCGTTTCCAAGCCAACTTCATGTCCCCAGAATCTGAATTCACCAATATTGGATTGGATGTTTTCGAATCCGGAAGAATAAGGAATATCAATCTGATACAACAAACCATCCGTTTTCTTCCAATAGTAGTCATAAACCAAGAATACACGGTCATTGAATAATCCTAAATCCACACCGAAGTCGAGCTGTTTGGTTGTTTCCCAGGTAAGGTCCGCATTACCGATACCACTTGTTCCACGTCCGGCAGAAATTCCGTTATTGAAGACATAGTTGTAAGTTCCGATTGTAGCCAAATGATTATAGTTACCGATATTATAGTTACCTACGATACCATAACTTCCACGTAATTTTAAATAGCTCAACCTATCGAATCTCTCCATGAAGCTTTCATCCGAAGCAATCCAACCGGCAGAAACAGAGGGGAAATTAGCCCACTTCGCATTCATACCAAAACGAGAACAACCATCCCGACGGAAAGATACAGACAGTAAGTATTTACCCATATAATCATAATTGGCACGTGCCAGATAAGAGATCATTGCCCATGAACTTCTATCACCTTCACCGACCTTTGTTGTGGCGGCATTGAACCAACCCACTTCATCATCAGGATAATCTGATGCATTGATTTTTGCATTTTCAGAGGTCGTCTTCTGAGTTGAATATCCGAGCAAAAGATCAACATTATGCTTATCCGCAAATGTCTTATTGTAGGTCAACATATTCTCGATCAACCAATTCACATATTTACTGGTACCATAAGAACCGACAGCCGGTTGAGGAGGAGCAGTGAACATGGCACCATTTGCAATAGAAGGAACCCATGATTCGGTTTGATCCGATCCCAAATCAGCATTTGCGCTGATACGATATTTCAATCCGTCTATAATTTTGACATCTGCATAGGTATTGAGAGTACCTCTCATTCTCTTTTTCGGATCGTCGCGTTCATTCAGCACGAGATAGAAGTTCGGATTGGCAAACATACCCGGTTGTGAATAAGATATCGGATATGTCCCGTCATCATTCTTGTATTTCAACTGTGGATCCATCAAGAAGGCAGAACCAATTATATTACGTCCGCCGCCCAATCCGGGAATAATCTGCCCGCTCATATAAGAACCTGATAAATTCAAGCCAAACGTTACACGGTCCGAAGCTTCATAGACATTATTGGCACGTGCCGAGAAGCGTTCCGAATAGGTATTGATAATAACACCATCCTGCTTATTGTAGTTCAGGTTCACAGCCGATTTCACTTTTGTAGTTCCTGACTGCAAACTCAGGTTATAATTCTGCGTCAATGCAGTCTGCAAAAGTACATCGTACCAGTCCGTACCATTCTGCAATGAAGAAGGATTCTGATAACATTCGGGAACTCCTCCGGTATAGCCTTCATACTTAGCCTGGTCTTCATAATACTCTTTTTTGAACTGGGCAAATTCCTGTGCATTCATTACATCGGGACGTCCTCTTTTTGATACTTGTGTTGCACCGAAATAAGCACTGAACTCTACATCAGTTTTTCCTTCTTTTGCTCTTTTAGTCGTTACCAGGATAACACCGTTGGCAGCCCTGGAACCGTACAAAGAGGTAGAAGCAGCATCTTTAAGGATTGTAATATTTTCGATTTCTTCAGGACTTATCGACTCCAGTCCTGTACCTTCATTCGGAGTGATCGGGAATCCATCTATTACTACAAGAGGGCTATTACCGCCATTCACTGAAGCAGCGCCACGGATACGGATAGCCATACCACCACCGGGTTCACCGTTTGCCTGTGTAATCTGTACTCCAGAGAATTTCCCCTGCATTTTCTGACTGATATTCGGAACTGGGATATCTTCCAGCTCCTCATTATTCAATTTGCTCATGGAACCAGTTACCGCACGGGCTTTCTGAGTACCATAGGCCACAACAACAACCTCATCCAGAGCTTCTGAATCTTCCGAGAGCTTTACTGCAAAAGTAGTTTGATTACCAACCACGATGTTTTGTGTATTATAACCAAGATAAGAAATTTGTAGTGTTGCATTACGAGAAATATCCAAAGAAAATCGTCCGTCTGCATCTGTAACAGTTCCGTTTGTTGTCCCCTTCTCCAAGACATTGGCACCGATAACCGGTACTCCCTCTTTGTCTGTTACAACACCCGTAATTTTCTTTTGTTGCTGACTAATTGTTATTGACACATCCTTCAAATTGGAGTCATTAGCCGCATATACATTTGCTCCTGAGAGCATGCTTAAAAGTAATAATGGAAGTGTGGACTTTAATATAGGAGTATATTTACCACCCCCCCGTTAAACATTTTTTCATACTTATTTCACATTTGTTATGTTATTAAGAATAGAGTATTTTATCAGTCTTACCTGATATGTTTAAGATTATCAAAATTGTACTTTGTATAAATTTGATACTAGTACTTTCAATTACAATTAGGGCATAGGCATATTACATTTAAAGTTAAACATGATAGATTCTTTGTATTATATGGCTAGTATATTTACAACAACAAAAGTATTCACTCGAAAATAAATATTGTTTAGAAAAATGACTTTAAATGTTATAAAAATGACAGAATGGTTCTTTTTGTACAAAACGCCCTATACACTTAAGTTTTATAGACAATAAAAGACTTTTATAAAGGACAATAAATAACATATATTTACACACAAATAAAGATAGCCTGCCGGTATCGTTAGATGGGATACCTACTATATTGATACCCATACAATAGACATAGGTATGCTTACACAGACTATGTACCAAGCCGGATTCAAACGGGCACAATGCAATTATCCCCATCGGTCAACAGGTCGGTCACGTCGTATGTATAATATCCCAACACCTCGCATTCCGGCATAGCTGTAGTTGCAAAGAAGGTGAATGGCTTTTATATTCATTAGTCTGCCGTAGAAAACAGGCGGACGATCAGATCGAAATTGGAATCGCGGAAAGAAGTTTCCCACGGGGTCGTATCCGCTTGTTCATTGCGGGACTTGAGCATTCCGGAGGCTTTTTCCATCTCGCCGCGGTAAACGGCTGCACACCACTGGGTAATCCGGTTTTCAGGGAAATCCGTTTCCCAGGAGGCAACCATACGGTCCGCTTCCACTTCTTTTCCCAGCTCACGCAAGGCCAGTGCAGTCAGGAGATTGCCGGAACCAAACCGGGAACGTGACGTTTTATAACCGGCCACAGACGACAAGAGTGTCGCTGCTTTTTGATTATCCCCCTGCCCCATCAAGGCTTTTGCTTCCAGATAATCTTCCAGACGGCTATCGATCATATCGTCATAAGGTTTACCTACTCCCAAGTTTTCGGGCCATTCCTTTGAGGCTTCCACATTTCGCATGACCTGCCTGTAGTTTTTCCGGCTCAGCTGTTCCATTGCCTGGTACAGGTTAGCGGCACGATAAACGGCACGTCCGGCATACGAGCCTTCATTCGGAAGGACCTGCATCTTGTTCAGTAAGGAAATGCAAGGCTGGTACTGGCCTGTTTCACATAAAGCCTTTGCATATTTCAGGCCGATATAATAATTAGACGGATATTTCTTTATGTACTTCTTTCCGGTCTCAACAGCCTGCTGCCATTGGTTGTTCGCAGTATAATGATTTATCAATGCAAACCCCGTACGCCATGACATTCCGACCTGCTCCGCTTTCAGCAAGTCTACCAACCGCTCTTCACCACTCTTCAAAGAAGCACGGCTCAGATAGAAGGGGGCATAACCGGTCTCCCCGCAATCATTGAACAAAGACAATGCTTTCTCCCTGTTTTGATTTGCCCAGTAGATCAAGCCTTTATAATAACTGATCTTCCAGTCGGGACGCACGGTTGCGGCCCATTCCAACGCTTTCAAAGAGCCGGGGCGGAAAGGGAAGACCATCTCCGGAGAAACTTCATTAGCACGTTGCAGCACGCGAAGGCTTTCATCGTCATTGCCTGTCCGGTGCAACAGGTAAGCCTGTTTGTAGAGGGCAACCGGATAGTTGCCGGCACAGGACAAGAGAGACAAAGCTTCTTCTGTGCAACCGATCGACTCATACCATTCAGCCAACTCCATATAAGTTTCAAAAGGAAGTTCATTGCGTATCAATGACTGAAAATCATCTATCGGATGCCCGGAGCCGTCGCCCTGATAGAGTTGTTCAAAACGTGCTGCATGGTACAACGGAAGCTCCTCCAGCAGCGGTTCGATAAGCGCTTTTGCTTCCGGCAACCGGGCTGTCTTACGATAGACTACCATTAATACCTGATCCGCACTCAGGTTGCGTTTATTAAACTCTTTGCTCTTCAACGCATATTGTTCCGCCTTTGTCCAGTTACAGTCGATCAGATACATCTCTGCCAGCTTCTCATAAGCAGCACTGCGCACGGAGGGGGAATAAGACGCTACCGAGAAACCGTCTTTGGCATCCGTGTTATTTCCTAAAGCCATATTACACAAGCCATACAAATAATTGGTTTCACCCTGATACGTATTGATGCCAAGTGCCGTCCGGCAATGCGCCAATGCCTCTTCATAACGTCCCTGACGGTAATACAAAGAAGCCAGGCTTGTCAGTGCCGGAAGGAAATAAGGGTCTGCTTTCAGAGAGGCAGCCAGATACCTCTCCGCTTTGTCATAGACCTTCTGATTCATCCATTGTTCACCCTGCGTATAAAGACCATATACCGAGTTCCAGTCGAAATCGGCAGGCAATTGTTTCGGGCGACTGGTGATGTTATCCGAAGGTACCTCCGAATAAACCAGCAGGTCTTCGCCAACAACCACTTTCAGGTTTCCCCGGGCTACAGCCCCATTCAACGGAATGGAATCTTTCCAGGTCTCCAATACGCCACAGGCCAATGGGAAAGAATGCACTTCCTTTCCATCGCCGTCATACAACTTTAAGGTCGTGGAAAGTTGCTGTAACGGGGAGAAATATAATTTCAGATAACCATCCTCACGCAATACATTCAATGCCCCGACACGGCCGGCTTTCGACACGCCTTTGATCCCCTTTACCGGGAACCAGTATTCCGTCCAACGGTCTGTCGCCTGAGGGCCGAAAGCGGTATGCTTATAAGGAGTAAAACCACTGTTGGAAGCAGGCTGGTTATACATACGGCCGGATTGCAATTCGATGTACTGCCCGTCGGTATCGGTTAACAGATCTTCCCAGATACCACCTTCACGGGACAGGCCCCAAAGGAAAATCTTCATCCCCAGTTTCTCATCATAATCCGCATGATGGATAGATCCGAAATCATCATCGTGCCAGTAAGCGCCATAGAAGTCATTGTATTTGCCCAGTACATGATAAGACTTCGAGTTTCCGAAATCATTCTTTTCATACCAGGAAATATCGCGTCCCTGTTCGTCGAGCGGGAAAGAATGGAGTTCGCCGCCATGGCCGATATAGTTCGTGCCGGGATAACAGAACTGTGCATTTCCGGCCGCCCGATAACCGGCATTCATCCACTGGTAATAAGGCTGATCGATGGAAGATCCGTTGTGCCAGGTTGTCGTGGTAGTAAAATAAGCCTTGTCTTTCGGCAGATTCACTTCCACGGTCCAAAACGTACGGGTCACCAGGTCGTAGGAAGAGACGTAGCAGCTTACACTGCCATCGTTCTTCTGTTGCGTCAGGTAATCGACAGGTGTGCTGGAGGTCGGCGCATGGCCTATTATACCGAAATTAAATTCGATACCGCCCGAAGTCCAGGGTCCGCGCATGGCAATATCACGGAACTTCACCACATGATTATTATAGATAAACTCCTTTCCGGAGGTCTTATCCACAGCTCCCCATATCTTCCCTCCGATCTCCGGGAAAAGGGTCAGGCGGATATAGTCGTTTTCAAGCGTAACGACTTTCCACTCCTTGTCTATTCCTTTGGCAGAGAAGCCGTCGAAACGGAAATAGGGATAAAACAAGTCGGAAGGATCGGCCACCGGATCGGGGTCGGAGAACGGGTAGGTTTTTACTGTTTGCAACGTTTCCGTTACAACCGCCTGCTGCTGTGCTGATAATGGTTGCAACATAATTATTGCAACTAAAAGAAGGATTATATTACTTTTCATATAATGATATTTAGGCTAATAATACTGTTGAAATGCCGGAAACAATGTTTCTGACCACTTGACGCAGGGTCGAAATGAAATTCACAATGTTTCTGGCAGGTTCACCCAGGGGCGAAATCAAATTTACAATGTTTCTGGCATATTTACTCAGGGTTGAAATGGAATTTACAATGTTTCCGGCAGGTTTACTCACGGTTGAAGTGGGAGAAACATTGTTTCCGGCACTTCAACCGTAAATCACCTCAGCTATTTTTGTTGCACACTAATCAGTAACCCTTTTCCTTTAGGGACAGTGATCTCATCTCCCGGTTTCCAGGTTGTTTCCGGCTGGAAATTCTCTATTTCCGGTGCATACAACGTTACTTTCGACGGATCCAGGCCAAGCGCCGTCCAATCCACGGAAAGAGTCACTTTAGCATCCGTATCTTCCCAGGTTGCCAGCGAGATCAATGTTTTTTCTCCTGTATGGCGGTAGATAGTCGCCAATGTCTTTTCGCTGTTTGTCTTCACCGGATTATCTTTCACCCAGTAGCCGATCATTTCGCTGTGCTGCATACCGAACGAATCCCATAACTTCCACAACGAGCCATTATCTACACGCGGGCTGCGGCCGGGCATGCCATACAACATGCCCCGCCACGGATTACCGCCGCCTTCCAGCATTTCCCCCATCAGTCCGTAAGGAATACCGGAGACTTCTATCAGCCAGAACTCGGGAGGAAAATCATAATTGAAATACTCGCCGAACCACAGGCGGTCGAGATATGGGAAATGTTCGAGATAAAGGTTCGCACTGTTGGCAAAACCGTCGCGCTCATTATACTGGTTTGCCGAATGCAGGTCAATCATCGCGCCCGGATTCGTGCGGTTCATGATCTTTCGGATACGCTTCATCGTCATGCGATCGAATGCCAGGTCATCGATATACAAGCCATCGATACCCACGTTCTTTACCAGCCAGTCGAGACCTTCCAGGTAATAATTATGCCAACGGGAAACACCGCTGTTCACGATTGCCGCATCTTTCAGGTGGGGCACAAACCAAGCGCCGATGTAGTTCTGGTCCAAATGTTCCTGCAACCAGGAGAATCCACCGCCGGGACCTTCCGAGAAAATCTCATTCCCCAGACTGCGCAAAGCAAACATCTCCACACAACTGTTAGACAGTTCACGAACCGTATTATAAATCTTCACCTTCATATCCCGCGCATGCGCTCCGTCGATATAAGCCTTCATCTCTTTCGTCCGCAGGAACGGATAATTGATAAACGGGTTAATACCTGTCGCGTGATGGATATTGAGCACGTTGGCGCCCAGCTTCTCCACCTTGTCGATAAAGTCATAACTATGATAATAACGCTCGCGCCATTGCTTATCGGTATCGATCGGACGGAACGGGGTGATGGCAATATTGAAATAATAATACAGTCTGTCTCCCTTCTTCACCTCCCGCTTCCCGGAATAGGCATTGATCCGTGTACCGTCGGCAGCCTTGTTGATATCGATGCCGCCGTTCCCGTTATTGCACCAGGAAACGGGCATATGCAGCGGCTTCTGGTGATAGAAATTCGTATTCAGCGGTCGTTCGTATGTATTGTCGTAGAAACGGATCTGGAGGCCGGCATTGACATCGCCCACCCAGGGGCCATCCTGGTTTTTCTCCACGTTCCATTTCCAGCGGAGGTTTTTCGGGCAATAACCGCCTTTCTCTCCCAGTCCCATCATATAACGTCCTATGCCGGGTGCCAGATACGTACGCAGTCCTATATCTTCCACGGAAGCATCTTCGCGGGCAACCAGCGTCACTTTATATTCGATATTCCCATCCGATTCCATCTCTCCTTCCAGGTCCATCAGGAAACGGCTGTTCTGGTTCAAAGCCTTCCAGGCGATAGCACCCTGTTTGCGCTTTGTAATCTCAAAGTTCAGATTCTCCCAGGCACCGCCATCCGCTGCCAGTTCCATCGGAGCCGATAGAACAGACCGTCCGTCGGTTCCGATTCCCGTCATCGTTTCCTTAAAATAACTGGTAATGCCGGCAGGCAATCCCAAGGACGAAAGCGTAACCTCACGCCCCAGGCAACCGATTGTTTTATCTTTCATCACCAGCGGCGTATAAGGAGCGATCACCTCGTCATCAAAACCTATCTGCGAATTGAGCCAACGCAGACGGGAATGGCGCCAGGGTTCATTATCACCGTGGTTCGCTATGACATTCTCAGATACATGCAAGGAGACCTGCACCGTTTTACTTTCCGCATTGGCAGCAGAGACCGTCACCGTCCCCTGATAGGTTCCCGAAGAAAGATGCTCCGGCAGTTGTGTACCGATCCATAAAGCCTGTACCTTACCCTGTTCGACGGAACAGTTCTTCTTGAATACGGTTCCCGTCACATCCATCCCTTCCATATTGAAACAGGTAAACGAAGAGGCGGGTATCTGCTCGCCGGTCACTGCATTAGACAGAGCTGAAAAGTCCACATGCAGATTCTCCACATCCGTACGGGCCGCCCATACGCCCAGCTGGAATACATAATATTCGCCTTTATCGGCCTCTCCCGTAAAGGTATCGTGCCGGTCATCGGCAATCCACTTATAAGGGATATCGGTCGTCATGCGAATCGGATATTTCCGGTCCTCGGTAAACAAAATATAATTCTCGGCAGGATGTTTTTTCAACAGGCGGGCAGTCTCGTCGGCCGTCGCGATCACCTCCATCGGATAAAAACTATTCAACTGGTCGATCGCCTGGAACTGCACGATCCGGGCAGCCGGAAGCGAAGGAGTTTTCTTGCCCGACAATTTATTTTTCTTTACCCAGTCGGCCGAAGCGGTATTCTCGAAAGGAGGATAATTGACAGTCGGATAATAACGGCTACCGCTCATCACATTTTTCAGGTAATAAATGTAATACTCTCCCGGAACAGTCTGCGGCTGGAAAACCACTTCCCCTCTCTCCCGGTTCACAGCGAAACGGCATACATTGGTAATCCGTTTTCCGGTCGTCGCATCCACTACGATCAGATTCTTATCTTCCGGATTCAGGTCACGGCGGCGCCATTCGATAGTAGCCAGTACCGCATCCGCCGGTTTCTCTACAGAGACAACTACCCGGTGATTACCCAGCGAGTCGGCATCCCAGTTTCCCAATCCGTACAATTTGTCGGCAGGCACGGTCTGAGCGTGTAAGTTACTGAAAGTAAACAAACAAAATAGAGTAAATAGCATTTGCTTCATACGCATTAGTATTTAACGATTAATATTGTTTAATTCGATTGATCAATTCATCCTGCGGACGCCTTTTCTCCAAATCAGCCGGATCAGCCTGCTGAATGAAAGCATTCTTTAAGCGAATATTTTCTTCATTAAACAGAACCATCTCCCTGTCAGAAAAGCTATCTCTCAGTAGATCTGGGGGAGTACATAAAGAATACCCTAATTGCAGCAAAAGGTCTCCTGCTACGGATTCAAAGATAGCAATATCTTCCGAAGATAGTTCATGTAGAAACTTATTCGTATTATTTTTTAGGATCGGTTTGGTTACATTCGACCACATCTTACCAGCTACGGCTGTATTTTTAGACTCCCGGCTCTTATAGTATTCCATTACCCGATTGGAATATGGAACATGCAAAAATTCACAAAGGCTACATACCATTTCTTCCGGGTTGGCAATCAGCGTTTCGTAATTCAGCATAAAGAAATGATCTTCTGCAGTTTTCTCTTTTAAGCGAAGTGCTGCTTCCTGATCCTTCCTCCAGTTCTGAGCCAGCGCATAAATATGTTTTTCTCCTACAATCGCCTTTTTAAAAGAGAGAGCAACATCACGTCCGTCACGATAGAGATAGATGTAATAAGGTTGAATACCCGTAGACTCGATCCCTTCAGCATAAAACATATTCTTCATGCTCTTACAAAGCCAAAAAGAAGTTCCGGTTTGACGGGCGGCTGTTTCATAGATCACACGGAACAGTTCATATATTGTCTGTTGTTTGCAGGCGGCCAGTATTTCGTCAGTTCGAATGCTTATACCCTCCCAAGGCACAGGATTTACTGTGACCAGTTGACAAACGTCCGTTGCCAGTCGATAGAAATTCGATCGATCCGCCAGATCACCATATTTGGGTAATAAAGGTAGAAAACGCTGAAGAATATGCGGCGGATGTGGAGCGACAATCTGTTCTATACCATCCAGCATCACACGCAGCAGATTGGAACCGGATCGCTGCGTTCCAATCATTTGTATTCCTTGTATTGTATTCATAGGATTAGAATAAGATAAAACCCGCCACACCTGCTCCAAGGATCAGGTAGATCGGGCTAATTGTGTATTTAAATGAGATAAAGAATGTAACAACAAAAATAGCCGCAGCAGCAACCGACAGCGTAATGGTCTGCCCGATCGTTATCGCCGAAGCAAAGATCATTCCGATAACAGCCGCCCGGATACCTTTCATCGCCGCTTTTACTACAGAAGAATGATTTAACACTTCTACAAAACGGGACAACAAAACTGTCAAGGCAGCCGGTGGAGTAAATATGGCAACAGTAGCCAGCAAAGCCCCCAATACCCCGGCCACTTTATAGCCAATAAAGGCTGCCGTAATAAAAATAGGCCCGGGAGTGATCTGCCCGATAGCAATCCCATCCGCAAACTCAGCCGAAGTAAGCCATTTCAGATTCACCACGAACAATTCATGTAATGCCGGAATAACGACATAACCTCCGCCAAACAGGGTAAGACTTATTCCGGAGAAAGTAGATAAAATCTGAATATCTTTCGGAGCTTCCAGGCTTTGCCCCCCCCATAACAACGTGCAAAGCAATAACAACAACACTATACCGGATACGATCAGTTGTTTTCTGCCTATAAAATTCTTACCGGTAGATATCGTATCTGTCCCGGCAGGCTGACGGAACAGGAAAGCGCCGGCTACTCCACTACCTACAAGCAATAAGAATGTAACCGTAAAGCCTCCGATAAAGATCAGTAATAAAGCAGCCAGCAGACAAATGACCCATTGTATAGGAACTTTCACGGTCTTGCGCGTCATCCCGATTGCTACCGTAACGATCAGGGCCGTGATAGCCGGTGTAATCCCGCTGAATATATTTTTAACCGCCGGAATATTACCATAGGAAAAATACAACCAGGAGAGAAGGATCACCAACAAAAAGGAAGGAATAATGATCCCGATAAAAGCGACAATCGCTCCGGAAACTCCCCTCAGGCGGTACCCGACATAAGCGATCGTATTAACCGCTACAGGCCCCGGTAATACGGACGTCAACAAAATGCCATCCAGCAAATCTTCTTCTTTCAACTTCTTGTCTACTTCTACTAACTGCTTTTGGACAATAGCAATAAGCGACATATATCCACCAAATGCCGTAGCTCCTAATTTAAGGAACGTAAGAAATATATAGAGAAGTGAAGCCTGCCCCATTTTACTTAATTTCTTTAAAATATTTATCCCAGGTTTCCATTGGTACGTATATCGCTCGATAAGGTGCATAATACATGACACTTTCCCAAAGGACCTTACCTTGTTTGTCGGTTACCATGATCGAACCAGTCTTCGAACTGGTCTGTAACAAATTCCCATTCGGCAACAAATAAGCATTTCCCATGCGGGAAGTATATTTGTCAGGAGGTAAAACGGCATTTATAACCGTTTCTGCTGTCATGTTCTTTTCATCCAATTTAAAGGATTTTGCTCCAGAACGTTTGTTATATAAACCGTTATCAAAAAGCATCAAATCTCCATATTCGGTTATATATGGAGAATGCTGGAAAGAGAAATATGCGGTAGTATCCATTTCAAAGTCTCCATTCCGACCGAATTTCCAAAGTAATTCGCCACTTTGGCGGTCGATCTTCCAGATCTGATCTTCAATCGGATTGGATAACAGATAATTTCCATCCTCATCAAAACATAAACCATTCATATGAAAACGATCGTACCGGTATTCATCAATATAAGGATCATTAGCAACATTCCAGACATCCCATGCCGACCAAGTTTCCAAAACGTTGCCGAGGGTGTCTATGACCATGATTCCGTCTCCACCTAGCGTATCAGTCACCATTTTTCCATTCACAGGTATTTCTCCCACCTTTTTAGGACGATATAAAGTATGAATATGATGATTTTCATCCATTAATATATCATGATGAATTACTTGATAATCTTTTTCTTCGTACATTTTATTAAGATCGACACGCCACATGGTTTCACCGGTTAACGAAACCTCTGCCAAAGCAGTCCCTCCGGCAAATCCAATTGATCCCCGGCGCATCGGTTTCTTATGTTCATCCTTCTGCACTTGTTCGGGAGTCATTGTATAATCATCAATAAAGTCTTTGACAAACGGTCGTAGCATAGCCAAAAAAGTACCTCTCGGCGTAATAGAAGCTACACGTACTCCAATATCATCCACCTGCCAAACCCAACGTACTTCACCCTCATTATCGATCAATGCCATGTAGCCTGGCAAACGGCCAAAACAAACTAATATCATTCCATCTCCCAAAGCAGTTGTGTCATGCGGATGCTGCTCATTAAACCAATGATTAACCAACCAAGAAGACTGCTCACGGGTTTTAAAAGTCAATTCTTTTGATTTTTGTTTAAACAAATTATCTATAATAACACGATATGTATATTCAGTATTGGCCTTTAAAAGTAATAAATCAATATGATGAAGCGTGTCTGCATGGGAAGTCCGGGTACGATACGATTTCCCTGTCTTCTTTTCCGTATATTCAATATATACCGGAGCCGATTTTGCCAACAAAATATCGACCTTATTATACATTGCCGTGTTATTGGGAGAAGTTAAAGTAATAGATTTCAATGT
>OGYF01000342.1_pt1 | contig 51747 bp, 39 predicted proteins | sample 1576451 | NCBI WGS metagenome assembly OGYF01 (sample SAMEA3541505, study PRJEB24748) | human gut metagenome | biome: human gut; feature: human-associated habitat; material: faeces | place: China | collected 2012
ATGAACGGCGCGTTCAGGTCCACGTCCACCACCTGCCGGAACTGCGCCGCCGTCATCTCGCACATCGGGATGCGCTTGATGATGCCCGCGTTGTTCACCAGAATGTCGATGACGCCCACTTCCTGGGCGATCTGCTTCACCATCGCCTGCACCGCGTCCTCGTCCGTTACGTCGCACACATATCCGTGGGCTTCCACGCCCGCTTCCCTGTATGCCGCAAGGCCCTTGTCCACCAGCTCCTGCCTGATGTCATTGAATACGATGGTCGCGCCCGCCTTCGCCATGCCTTCCGCGATGGCAAAACCGATGCCGTAGCTCGCGCCTGTTACCAGCGCTACCTTGCCTTCCAGAGAAAAATCCTTCATTTCCATTTTTTTGCCCTCCTGCCCGCGCGCGCTTTCCGCCCGCGGCTGTTTTCTGTGCTTTTACCGAAGCTCTGTGGTCGGGATCACGTCCATGTCGTCGAACGCCTGGTTTTCGCCGCCCATCGCCCAGATGAACGTGTAGTTGCTCGTGCCCGCGCCCGCGTGGATGCTCCAGCTCGGGCTGATCACCGCCTGCTCGTTCTGCATCACGATGTGCCGCGTCTCCCTGCCCTCGCCCATCATGTGGAACACCACGTTGTCCTCCGGCACTTCAAAATACATATACACTTCCATCCGACGCTCGTGGGTGTGCGCCGGCATCGTGTTCCATACGCTGCCCGGCTCCAGCACCGTCATGCCCATGGATAGCTGGCACGTCGGCAGCACGTCCGGGTGGATGAACTGGTTGATCACTCGCTTGTTGCTCGTTTCCATCGCGCCCAGCGGCTTTTTCGCCGCGTCCTCGATTTTGATGAGCTTCGTCTCATACGCCCGGTGTGCCGGGGCCGACACCATGTAGAACTTCGCGGGCTTCGCCGCGTCTTCGCTGGCGAACAGCACTTCCTTCGTCCCCTGCGTGATGTACAGGCAGTCCTTGTAGCCCAGCTCGTACTTTACGCCGTCCGCCGTGATGCTGCCCGCGCCGCCGATGTTGAAGATGCCGATCTCCCGGCGCTCCAGAAAATACTGCGTGCCGAAGTTGTGCCAGATGTCGATGCCCTTGTCGATGGGCACCGTCTCTGTAGTGGGCATGCACCCCAGCGTCACCATTCGGTCCACATGGCTGTACACCGCCACCACTTCGTTTGCCGCATACAGGTTCTCGATCAGAAACTCTTTGCGCGTCTCCTCTGTTGTATAGCGCTTGAAGTCCCGCTGGTTGCATGAATATCGGATTTCCATTGTTTTTGCTCCTTGTCACTTATTGTTCTGCAGCTTCTGTTCCCCATGCCTCAAACTGCGTGAGCGCCGGGAACGGAGAAGGATCATCCGCTTTTTTCAGATGCCTGAGCGTCAGCCATTCCACTGTACGTGCTTTGATGTCAAACGCCTGTGGATGACTCTCCTTTTTCAACTCCAACGTTTCTTCGCTGCCGTCCGAAAACGCGACGACAGCGCTTTCCCACCAGCTGTCGTGCGGGAAGTCCGCCCGCAGTGTCAGCCGCAGTTCGTCGATGCCCACCGGCCTGCCGAAGGAAAGCGTCCATTCCGCGTTCGGGTCCCGGTTGATGCCCCAGCTCTGGTAAGGCCATTCGCCGTGAGAGCCATTTTCATAAATGCCGTCGATTGCATTGTAGGCCGCGAACACAGCCTCCCCGCGTGTTTCCACATTGGCCCTCGCATGCGGGTAAATGCCCGTATCGCCGTGCCGGTCATAGGGATTGAACGCCAGGTTCCGCCGCGCAGCGACCTCTTCCGGGCGGGCGATGCGCGCACGGATAAGGTGACGGCTGCCGGAAAAGCTCTTGGGTGAAAAGACGATGCGGTCATCGCCATGCGGAATCCTGTATTCCACCTCTGGCCGTGTAACATATACCAGAGCCGGCGCCAGCGTATCCTCTAATTGCAGTACATAGTACCCACCCGCTTTGCTTACCGAAAGCATAATGCGGTCGCCCGGCTCGTATTCTCCCGTATAGACCACGCTCGCCTGCCCACCAGCCTCGCTTGCGATTTTTGTGTGCCCGGCCGCGTTCAATACTTTCAGCTTCACTGTTTCCACGCCATATCTCCTTCCTTTTTATAAAGATATCTCCAGCTTCTCACCTTTATAAGCTATCGCGTATTTTCCACTCATATATTCGCTTTGACACAACGGATTGTCAAAGCGCTTATATCCTCTGGTTTGTACGCTCTTCCCATTCACCGTCAGTTCCTCATCCCATCCACATCGGATTTCCTCTCCGTGCGGAGAAGAATAACGCACCGATAGCTGTATGCATTGCGGCTCACAGCGCAGCACCTCACTGATAAAAAGCTGAAAATCCCCATATTCCGCCTTACGCCCCATCTGACAAATCCAGACGTTCTGCCTGCTTTGACATACCAACTCCTCACCAGCCCAACGTCCTTCCTGCGTCCACCGATACCCGTTCTGAGAAAACAGCGCGGCATAACCGTCTCCTTTTTTGGCAAACACCCAACGCCCGATATCATACACCGCGTCAAAACGCTCCCGCGGGAAAAAAGCATGGGAATAAGGCAGCGGACAATCCTGTATGATATTGTAAATGCAGACAACCGTATCACGATATTGCAGCGCTTTGGGGTGGAAATGATTTCCTGCCCAAAAGTCCGGTCTTCCGTCCTCCATTCCAAGCGTGCCGGGATGACTGGTAAAAATCGTTGCATCATCCGCCATTGTCGCCTGCCAAATATGCTGCTGAAAACCCAGTTCTCCCTTACGGAAATCCTGTGCGCAGCTCAGATGATAATCCGGCGTTCTGCGGTTTATGATATTGACACGGCTCATGTAGGTAGAGACGCGGCATGCTTCCGGTACAATATCCTTTTTACGGCAGGCCTGTACATAACGGTATTCGGGATAAACCGCAGGATTCACCATGATGCCGAATTTCTCGCACATTTCGTACATTTTTTCCACTACATTTACATGAGTATAGGCCATGTTATGCCAGAATAATGTCATATCCTCATAGCTGTCATAGCCCTTCCCCAGGCATGGGGCATCCTCTGCGTCAAAGCTTTGTTGTTCCCGGTCCTCCAGCTCCAGCGTATCGTCTAAGGCAATTTTTTCAATCAGCGGCTGCGGCATATATGTACTTGTCGCCAACGCCAGGCTTCCCAAGCCCAGCAGCTCGTCTTCCTGAACTACCTCCTCCCGGCCCCATAAAAGTTTTTCCAGCAAAGTCGTAGGCGCGCCGCGCCGTGCAATCAACATTCTCGTATACGTCCGACCATGAGAGGCGCAATAGTTTCCTTTGTAGGAATTGAGCGCAAGGGAGAACGTCATTACATCCAGCAGCGCAGCCGCTTTTTGTTTCAGTACATTGTCACCTGAAAAATCATACAAATTTAACAGGCTCAGCATATTTTCTTCTGTGTAACAGTTGGAATCCCACTCTGAAAAACCTATGCGCAGCTTCAAATCGATCCAGTCAACAAGCTTCGGATAAATTTCAAGTGCAATTTCTGCACCTTGCTTTCCTCTAAAGCGAAAAATCTTTTCCGGATAAAGCTTTGCAGCAAGGTATTCGCACGTCATAAAAAGCATAACGTGGTTTTCTGTCCAGATAATCTGTCTACCGGGAAATTTCACATTTTCCCCATACCAGTAATCATAATCCAGCAAAAGATCCTCTATCTCGGCCTTTGCATCTGCTCCCAAAAGCGGCGTATCCGGATATAAATACAGCATACGCAGCAAAATGTTGACACGAAAATCCCCGCAGTCCAATCTCACACGCATATGTTCAAGACCACGCACAATCAATTCATCATCTGCATGCAGCCCACAGGCCACTTTTGCAAATTGGTGATAGATGGGCTCCTGTCCCTCCGGCAGCTCCGCGCATAGCGATAAATAATGGCAGTAACGTTCCTGTCTGTTCATTACACGCGCTCCTTTGTCTCGGAATAAAATTCTTTGGGTAAATATGTCCGAGTCGCCGCAAGCATCCTGTTGAACAGCTCTTCGCCCTCCTGACTGGACAGCTTTGCCAGCTGCGGATCGTTTAGAAAAATATTACACGCAAGTTTTTTATCGCCTTCCAGCGCCGCACGCACAATATTCTGCTGGTTAATGGCATGCGGCATCACCAGCCCCAATACATCTCCGGGCAGCGAACCAGCCTCCACGGGGGAAATGCCGTTTGCGCCAAACACTGCGTTTGTCTCTACGACCGCCCCCATCGGCAGATTGCTGATCTGGCCTCGATTGGGGAGGTTCACATTGCTCACCATATCTCCCAATCCCAGCAGGGCCTTCATCAAAAGATGGCCTTCTTCACCGGAATCTTCCAATTCGGGAATCTCTTGGCCGCACGCCAGACACCTCGCCCGTTCCAACCGTGCGTGCAGGTCCTGCACCCGCCAGTCGACACTGGTCAGCCCAAACATCCAGTCCTGTACCGTTTGCGGGTCTTTTAGATACCACTTTGGGACAAACTCGGCCAAATGCCGGTCGCCTGCCGCAGCAACAAGCCCATAACGCAGGAATAAGTCGAATTTTACGCGGTGCGCACAGACAAACGAATCATTCATCCAGTTCCGGTCCGCACCCTCGGCAAAACCGTTCTCATAGTACCGCCCCGCAAACGTGCGGTACAGGGGAAGCAAATCCGTCCCCTGGTAAGAAACCTTATCGAACCAAGTAAAATGGTTAATGCCTAACACATTCACCTTGATTTCCTCACGCGGGACATTCGGTATGCCGCATTGCACACGCAGCATATGGGACAAAAGCTTTTGCGTTCCAAATACTTCATGGCAGCAGCCAAAAGCACGGATTTCCGGAAATACGCTGTACAATGTCCCCACACATACCGACATCGGATTCGTATAATTGATGACCCAGGCGCGGGGGCAGCACTTTTGGATTGCGTACCCAATCGTCCGGTACATCGGCACCGTGCGAAGTGCGCGAATTAATCCGCCCGGGCCTACGGTATCTCCCACTGACTGATAAATGCCATATTCTTCCGGCAGATGAACGTCAGCACGCATCTCCTCGAATGTCCCCGGCAGAATAGAGATCACCACGAAATCCGCCTGTTCCAGTGCCTGCTCCAGCGTATCCGAAACTTCATAGCGCCAGTGGGATACCGCCTGCGGCAACGCACTTATTTTTTCTCCGATAATCTTATTATTCTCAGCTGCAGGGCGGTCAATGTCATACAAATAAACAACGCCCTCCATCTGCGAGTCCCGCGCAAGATCCTTCATAAAGCCCCAAGCCCAACCGCGCGAACCGCCGCCAATGTATGCCAGCTTAATCCCGCTTACTTTTTCATCCTGCATTTTCATCGCAAGCCACCTCACAAATCATTTCGGTTTCAGATAAATAAATGCTACCACTTTTTCCTGTTTTCATACAATCCTCATTATCATCAAAATATCTTTGAAATTTACCTAATTTCAAGTTTCTTAAAGAGCCTTCAAGCGTAGAAATGTTGGTTCTGAGCACAGGCAGAACGGCTTTCCAATTTCAAAATAATTTTGCAGATAAAAGGCTGATTTTTGAAATTGTGGGGGATAGGATGATATGTAATAATAACAACAGCGGGTAAAGACGACACGCCCGCACGAACTAGGTAAATGAATTGGCCATATTTAGGAGGGGTTTGTTTTGTCATTGTCCAAAGAATGGAAAGACCGACTGTGCCTGTTCCGCGAAGAACTGGAGCGTCAATTGTTTCACCCTGTAGGAGAACTGCGCTTCGACGGCTTTACTACTACCGAGCGCCTGCGCTGTGAGCATGCGCGTGAGCATACCCGTATGCCGATGCCCCCCGGTACGGTATACGGCGAAAAATTTGGATACGCCTGGTTTTTCACCAAACTGCGGTTACCGGCACAGGCCGAGGGTGAAAAACTTGTACTTCGCTTTGACCTCGGCGGAGAGGGACTTATTTATATAAACGGCGCTCCTTTCGGCACCAACCGGGCGGACCGCATCGTGCATCCACATCACCACTACTGCGATCTTATCCTAACGGAAAACGCGCAGGTTGGCGAGGAATACGAAATTGCCTTTGAAGGCTATGCCGGTGATGGACAGCGCAAGGTACTTACCGGCCCCGTCGTGGACGAAGAGGAATTCCTCACGCGTGAGCCTTATTCCTATAAACGCCCTGTTGTGGGGAGGAGCTGGTACGGTGTTTGGGACGAAGAGGCCTATCAGCTTTATATCGATATGGATATTCTTGTAAGCCTGCGTGATTCTCTGCCGCCGGATTCCCTGCGCGTGATGGAGATTGACAACGCACTGAAAGAATGCGTGAACATGCTGCGTATGGAGGATGGCCGTGCCTGTATGCAAGAATCTTTCCGTGCTGCACGTACCGTTTTAGCCCCGCTTCTGCAGTGCAAAAACGGCAGCACCGCCCCCCGGATGTATGCGTTCGGTCATTCACATCTCGACCTTGCTTGGCTTTGGACGACTGAAGAAACTGTACGCAAGTGCGGGCGTTCCTTTTCCACTCAGCTTCATCTGATGGATCTTTATCCTGACTATAAATTTCTGCAAAGCCAGCCTTATCTCTACGAACAAACCAAACAAAACTACCCGGAGCTGTATGCCCGTATCAAGGACAAGGTAAAAGCCGGACAATTCATTCCCGAGGGCGGTATGTGGGTGGAAGCGGACAGCAACATGCCCAGCGGCGAAAGCCTTATTCGTCAGTTTTTGTACGGAAAACGCTTCTTTAAAGAAGAATTCGGCGTGGACAACGAATTCCTGTGGCTGCCGGATGTTTTCGGGTACAGTGCAGCTATGCCCCAAATCATGCGTGGCTGCGGCATTCGTTATTTCTCCACCCAAAAGTTGGGTTGGGCTTACAACGACTGCGACCCTTTCCCCTATAATTACTTCCAATGGCAGGGGCTTGACGGCTCCCAGGTGCTGACATTCTTAGACTGTGGCTACGGCGCCTATACCGATTCCCGCTCCGTCATCAAACGGTATGAAGACCGCACATCAAAGGACAACTGCGACAGAATGCTGTACCCATACGGTTATGGCGACGGTGGTGCCGGCCCTACGCGTGATCACATCGAAAACCTGCGCCGCCTGCGCGATCTGGAAGGCGTGCCCAAGTGTGAAATGACAACCCCCAATGCATTTTTCCATGACCTCGAAAACGGTCCTTATAAGCCAGACCACTATGTGGGCGAGCTGTACTTCGCCGCTCATCGCGGTGTATATACCTCTCAGGCTGAAGTGAAAAAAGGAAACCGCAAGTGTGAATTCGCTTTGCGGGAAAACGACGTTTGGAGCGCGCTGCTGGGCCGCCGCAATACAGAAAACCAAGAACGCTGGTATAAACTGCTTCTGTTCAATCAGTTCCATGATGTTCTGCCGGGCTCCGGCATCGCCGAGATTTACCAGCAGTCCCGCGCCGAATACGAGCTTGTCCTGCGCGAAAGCGGTGAATTCCTGTATAAGCTTTTGGCACATCCGCAGAACAACGCCGTCACCGTCTTCAATTCTTTGTCTTGGGCACGAGAGGCTCTTATACAGCTGCCCGCCGGGTGGAAGGGCGCCCGCAGCGCCGAAGGCCCGCTGCCTGTGCAAAAGTGCGGGGACACGATTTATACACGCGTGAGCATTCCGTCTTTTTCCTCTGTGGTTCTAACTCGTGATGCCGCTGCCTCAATTGATTCACAGCAGCCAGCTGAGACTCAGTCTCTTCCTGTCATAGAAAACGAATATCTTCGCGCAGAATTTGCTGACGACGGTTCTTTGGCCCGTGTATACGACAAGGAGCTGCAGCGGGAATGGCTGACGCAGCCTGGCAATCGGATGCGCATGTACCGTGACATCCCGCGCCATTTTGATGCTTGGGATATCGACAGCACTTGTTTTGAAGCTCCTGTTGAACTGACCCAGCCTGCCGAATTTTTGTCCCTGTGCCGCGGGCCGTTGTTTGAAAGTGTCACATACCGCCGCCGCATTGGAAACAGTGTTCTGGAACAAACTGTAACGCTGGAGCAGGGCGCGCGCAGTCTCACTTTTAACACACAGATCGATTGGAACGAAACGCACAAGCTGCTGAAAACCGAATTTCCTTTTGCGCTCCACGCCGAGGAAATGTACAACGAGATCCAGTATGGTTATATCAAAAGGCCGACACATGGATCACGCCGCTATGACAAAGACCGTTTTGAAGTATGCAATCACAAATGGTCCGCCATCGCAGAGGAAACACGCGGTGCCGCAGTCCTGAACGACTGCAAATACGGCATCGGCGGCACCGGCGGCACATTATCACTCAGTCTTCTGCGTGCTTCCAAAGCGCCTGACTTTCATGCCGACATCGGCCGACACTCATTTACCTACGCGGTATATTTCTGGGACGGTGCATTTTCATCCAGCGGTGTGGTGCGTCAGGGTTATGAGCTGAACCAACCTGCAACCGTTATGCCGGGTGAGTATCCGTTGCCCAGCCTTCTGTGCGCCGAGGGAAACGGCATCATCGTTGACACAGTTAAACCTGCCGAAAACGGCGATGGTATCGTCGTTCGTGCGTATCAGTCTCTGAATATGGCAGCGCGCGGCAAATTCTCTTTCAACCTTCCCGCACACAGCGTAACTGAAACGGATATGCTGGAACAACCCAAATATCCCATCGATTTTGACGGTCAATGCTGGACGGCAGATTTTTCCCCATTTGAAGTCAAGACTTTCCATATTTCCGGCGTCGTTTATGCCAATTGAAAAGGAGTAATGCCATTATGAAACTTACTGCATTAAAAGAATATCATCTTGGCAGCCGTCTGGGACAGGTTCGCTCTGTTCCGGTGCGCCTTGCCGACCGTCCGGAGGACGCCGTTCTGTTCGTCTACTCCTCCCAGCCCAACATCGATCCGTGGCCCGAAATTTTTGATTTTCCGCGCGACACTCTGAAAATGGCGCTGTTCAGCGAAAGCGGGATGCTTTTGTGGGAGCGTGATTTGGGCACTGGCGTGATTCCGGGTGTGTGGTTCACTCCGTTCATCTCCTTCGATCTGGACGGCGACGGCACGGACGAGATCTGGTTCGTTAATAACCTGAACCCGCATCTGCCCTTCAGCCTGAATTCCCGTGTGTTGGAGCGCATCGATCCTCGCAGCGGCAAAACAACCGGCCAGTGGGCCTGGCCGGACAACACCATTGATGATACCATGTCCCATTCGTATCGTTTTTACATCACGGGCGGTTATGTTCATGGTACACCTGTGCTTGTCACCGCACAGGGCACCTACCGCAAAATGTACCTGCAAAGTCACGACACAGAGCTGAACAAGCGTTGGGACATTGTTATAGAAGAAGACGGCAGCGCCCGCGCCAGCCATCTTTGTCCGGTGCTGGATTTCAACGACGATGGTGTGGACGAGCTGTTCTGGGGAGAACGCCTCATCAGCCTAAAAGACGGGCATCAGCTGTTTTGTGGCGATGAGGGCCTTTACCGTGGGCATTCCGATATCGTTCTGCCTTTTGTCGATCCACAAACACATAAAAAATACATTTACACCTGCCGCGAGGACTGCGAGCAGGAGGGGCAACCGCGTGTAATCACTTATGATGAAAACGGACGCCGCGTTTGGACAGCCGTGGACAGCATCGGCCATATGCACAATGGCTGGCTGGCCAATATCGGGCCGGAATACCGTAAGGTCGCTATGGCGATGCGCATTACACGCGTTGTTATTGATAACGCCATCCGCGATATCGAACCTGAAGATTTTTATTTTGATGCTGTAACAGGAGAAGCTCTGGAAAGCCCGCTGCCCTTTAAAGGCTCTGAATATATGCCTGTCGATTTCAACGGCGATAACCGGCACGAATTTTACGCCATCAGCGGAGAAAGCGCTGGCTGGGTGCGCGGCGCCGACGGGGCTTATCTGGCTTATCTGGGAGGGGAACAGGTGCGCAGCGGAAAACTGCTGTGTCATGACGGCGAACAAATGATGTTGTTCTACCCACAGGAGGGCACCGTCCGCATCTGGGGCGACGCTGAAGCTCACGATGTTCCTGCCTTTGCAAAGCGGTACGAAGGGCCTTATCATTCACTGATGCAGCACTTTATGGGAACAGGCTACAATCACATCAACAGCCACGTTTCCTGCGGTATGTAATCCATAAATGCAAAGGAGCGTTAACATGAACGATCAAATCCCCACTCCCGAGCAGGCAGCCGGCCTGCTTGCAGACAACATCCTCTCCTTTCTGGATTATTTTGACGTAGACTACGAACGCAGTCTTCTGTCCGCCGGAAAAAGCCGTGAAGAAGCCGCGCGGCTTGTAGGCTGGGACTGGACACATGGCATCGGAGTATATGCGCTGTATCGTCTTGCAAACAAACAAAAGGACACACGTCTTCTGAGCAATATCCGCGCCTGGTTTAAGCGGCGCATTGCAGCGGGCCTGCCTGAAAAAAATGTCAATACCGTTTGTCCTCTGCTGACGCTTGCATGCCTGTATAGTGACCGACCGGCCCCCGAGCTTCTGCCTCTGCTGGAGGAATGGGCTGAGTGGATCATGCACGATATGCCCCGCACCGAGGAAAACGGCATCCAGCACGGCCATGCTGAGCTGGAAAACAAGGGGCATCTGTGGGACGATACTCTGTTTATGACCGTTCTGTTCTTGGCCAAGGCCGGTGTTCTGCTGGGGCGTGAAGAATATGTACGGGAGGCGGAATACCAGTTTTTGCTGCATGCCAAATATCTTACAGATCGCTCCTCCGGGTTGTGGTATCACGGCTGGACCTTTGAAGGTCGACACAATTTCGCAAAAGCTTTATGGGGGCGCGGTAACTGCTGGATCACGCTTTTTGTGCCGGAATTTCTGGAAATTGCAAGCCCCTGCGCCAGCGTGCGGCAAGCTGCGGTGGAAACGCTGCGCACACAGACCGCCGCCCTGATGCGCCTGCAGGATACCAGCGGCCTTTGGCATACACTATTGGATGACAGCACCTCTTATCTGGAAGCCTCCGGATCGGCAGGCTTTTGTGCCGGGATGCTGAGGGGACTGAGCAACGGACTTCTGCCCGAATCTCTGCGCCCTTGCGCGCTGCGCGCGCTGAACGCGGTGCTGGAAAACCTTACGCCAAACGGGGAACTGAAAAACGTTTCCTATGGCACGAACGTAGGCTACGTACTGGACGACTATAAAAAAATTCCGCTTCGCAAAATGCATTACGGGCAGGCGCTTGCTTTGATGGCTGTGCTTGAAGTTCTTTCAGGAGGTCGATCATGAAACAAACTACTTTTTTTGAGGATTCGGGCTGCGTTTGGCTAAAAGGCAATGTCCATTGCCACACCACATGCTCAGACGGACACCTTGCTCCAGAAGATGCGCTGTCCGCTTACCAACAGCACGGTTTTGACTGGATGGTCATTACAGATCACAACATATTTACCAATGTTCATCATCAAAGCAAGAAAGAATTTTTACTGCTCAATGGCATTGAGCTCACCACTGGCTGGGGACCACGCATTCATGTCAACGTTTTTTGGGATAATACCTTTTCTCCATTTTCCTCTGACGAAAAAGTATCACTTTCCAATCCAGAAGAAACGGTTTCAATGCTTCAAAGCTTGAAAGAGCAAGGATGTTTTCTGACACTGAATCATCCCCACTGGTCTTTATTGGAGCCTGATTACATAGACTGCGGCCCCTTCGACGCGATAGAGGTTTATAACCATTCTACCTACCGCTTTGACAATATGGGCCTTGGCACGATTTTCTGGGACCAAATGCTACGCCGCGGATACAGCCTTTGGGGGACAGCCAGCGATGACAATCACAACGGCGCTGCCCTGGACAGCATAGGCTGCGACTCATTCGGGGGCTTCACCGTCGTGAAGGCTCGCGCCCGCACAGAAAGCGCCATATTGGAGGCCCTTTTTCACGGAAGCTTCTATGCATCCGCCGGCCCGGATATTTATGATTTTTATATCGAAAACAGCACGGCAACCATTCACTGCTCTCCTTGTGAGCGCATCTGGTTCAGTGTCGATGGACGCCGCCTCAAGACGGTCACCGGTTCTTATCTCACCACGCTCTCTGTACCCCTGCCGCCGGAAGGGCACTACATCCGCGCTGAATGCATGGATGCCGCTGGGCGTTCCGCTTATACGAATCCTCTGTTTCTCAAATAAGTTAACAGCCGTATTTTATTTGAAAAAGCCCGGAAAGGGAGTACTCATTTTATGAAAGTTGAAGAAAATTTTGCTTCGGCGTCTGTTCCGGTTTTCAAGGCTTCAGAGCGGACAGTTCAAGATGCATTTGACATTGCCTTGGAAAATCTTCTGAAGATAAACACAGTTGAATGCCCTTCTGACCGTTACAATAAAACAGGATTGCTGAATGAGGGGCTTGGCCTTATGATTCGTGCCGGCGCACAGTATTCTTCGCCTTGGACAAGAGATGCTGCTGTAAACTCGTGGAACTGCGCCAGCATTCTTGAGCCTGCAGTTGCCGAAAACACACTTTGGGCCGTATGCGAGCGAAATGAGAATGGTAAACTCATTCTGCAAAAAGACGAACAGACCTGGGACAAAATCATATGGGCCATTGGCGCTTGGAATCATTATCTCGTCACAGGAAAGCAAAGCTTTCTGAAGTACGCATATGAAGTAGTTTCCACAACGCTTCCCGCCCTGGAGGAGACATGCTTCAATTCGCATTTTGGGCTTTTTACCGGCGGCTCCTTTTTCAATGATGGAATTTCCGGATATCCGGAAGATTTGCACGAGCCGGGAAACAAGTCTTCGTTTGTCGGGGACCATCCGCTGACACGTTCGATTATGGCCCTGAGCACAAACTGTATCTATCAGCGCGCCTATATCATTGCGTCCCAAATGGCAGAATTGTGCAGCGATACAGAAGCCGCGGCAGAATATCTCCAAAAGGGTGAAGCAGTCAAATTCGCTATCAATCGCCATTTCTGGGATGAGACGCGAAGCTCGTACGATTATATTATTTACCCGGACGGCCAAAAATGCCATATGCAGGAAGCGGCTGGTCTTTCATTCGTTCTTCTATTTGGTATTTGTGATAATATGCACGCAGAGCGTATGCTAAACAACATTCAAACACTTCCTTACGGCTTAGCATCCATTCTGCCGCCATTCAATGGACTTTTTTCTGAAGAACATCCAGGGCGACACAATAACCTGATCTGGCCATTCATCAATGGCTTCTTCATCACTGCCGCTTCACAATATGGAAAGGCAGAATTTGTTGGTGCGGAAATCCGCCGTATCGCACAGCTTGTCAGAAACTGCGGAAATGAATTTTTTGAGATTTATAACCCCTATACCGGAAAGGTCGATGGCGGATGGCAGACTGGAAAGCACTGGGGCTCCTGCCGCCATCAGACATGGTCTGCAAGTGCATACATTCGTTCTATCCTACATGGACTTTTCGGGCTTTCTCTTGGAGAAGACGGTATTTCGTTTCGTCCCTGCGTTCCAGCAGGTTGGAACGGCGTATCATTAAAGGGTCTGTGCATCCGCAACCTCTCTGTCGATCTGTCTATTCTTGGAACAGGGACAAAAGTGCATTCTGTCCGCATTAATGGAACCGCGCAGGAACATGCATTCCTTCCGTTCTCCAAATCCGGCAAGTTCCACATAGAAATCGCTATCCATTCCGTTTAAGAACTCATTGGATGGAAGCCGGCCAACCCAAAAGGCCGGCGATACGAACCCACTCGTATCGCCGGCCTTTTGCTATATCTGTGACGTATCACAGCAGCCGTTTTTGTTTCCACTTCCCGCTTTTCCAGCGAAGGAGGAACGCGAGCGCACGACACCATTCATCTGCCGCCATACCGATCCATACACCTGCCATTCCAAGGCCCAGCCCGCGGCCAAGAAGGAAACTCAGCATTACACCCACGCCCCACATGGACACCAACGCGCAATACAGAGGATAAGCCGTGTCTCCTGCGCTGAGCAGCGCCCGAATCATCATAATATTCACTGCTCGCCCAAGCTCCAAAAAAACATCAATCAAAAGGATGTCTCTGATCGTCTCCAGCACCATTTCACTTTGCGTAAAAACACCAAAGACAAGGTCAGACCCCATATAGAGCAGCACACTCAGTGCAAATGATGAACACAGTGCCACAATCGTACTTTTCTGCACCAGTTGCTGCGCTTTACCCGGCTCGTGCCCTCCCACAAAATAGCCTACTTTAATTTGAGTAGCCGTTGCCAAGGAGGTGGTAAAAATATAAACAAACGGCAAAATCGAACCTACATACACCTTTGCCGTCACTGCCACCGTACCAAATGTATTGATCAATGCCAAAAGTACAATCTGCATACAATTGTATGAAACCGAATCTCCCGCCGCCGGCAATCCGACACGAAAAAGTTTTCCTACGGCGGCAAAATCCGGATGCCGTAGAGCGGTGACATTTAAATGAATGTCCAGCCTCTTCACCATGATCCATATTAGAAAAGCTGAGCCGGCCACACGGCTGAGCGCTGTCGCCAGCGCCGCGCCCAACACTCCCAAGCGTGGAAAAAATGTATAACCGTTGATAAGCATGAAGTTAACCGCTACATTGACTATGTTCATCCCGATGGAGCCGACCATGATTTCCCGCATCATTACATGGCTGCGTAAAATGGCGCTTGCTCCCATAAAAATCCCCTGAAATACAATCGTGCCCCCCACAACAGCTAAATAGACACTTGCATCTGCTGTCAGTTCCGGAGGGACGTTCATCCATGCAAAAATCTGCCTGCGCAAACCGACAAGGATGGCCGTGAGTATAAGGCTGAGCGCCAGGATAATAGAAAGAGACAAGGTATACAGCTTTTCCGCCTCTTTTTCCCGTTTGGCTCCGATGTACTGTGCCAGAATAATGGTCGTAGCAGTACACACCATATCCAACACCATAAAGCCCATATTCATAATCTGGTTCGCGTTCCCCACCGCAGCCACGGCGGTATCCGAATAATTGCTCAGCATCCACTGGTCCACATTGCCCAGCAGAATACGCAGGCAGCTTTCTACCAGCACAGGAAACGCTACGGTCAGGACCGGCCGCAACGACACTTCCGACCGCTCACATACGCCTTTCATTTTTATGTCAGCCTCCCTGCGCCTGTCCGCTTATCACAAACTCTGCCGCCCCTTCTTTCAGCAGATGTTCACAGGTTAATGTGATCCGGTGCATCTTACTGCCCCAGCTTGCAGTCAGCTTGGCATCTGTCAGATGTCTCGTTTCAAGTTCCATGCGCCAGCAAGCCGTGTCGTAGCTCAGCAGAACGTTTCCGCTCTCTGTCCAAAAGCGAAGACCTTGCTCGTCCGATTCGGGCTTTACTGGAGACATAAAATTCATTTGCAATCGTTCCGCCCTCGCCAGACGCCATGTGTCACACAGGGTGATTTTCCGGGTCGATCGGTTCAGCGCCACCCGGCGCCGGTAAGATTCTACTTCGGCCTCTGCGGGATATGCTCCCCCGATTTCCATCGTGATGGAATCTGTTTCCCCGGTAGAAAACACTACATCTTTAGAAGCATACTCTGCCCCCTCGTGCTGCATTATGCCGTTAATCGTGGGCAAGTTGTGATATTGAGACTGCATCGTCCATATTTTGTACCGATCTCCGGAAAAGAAGTTGCGGCGGTAGACCTCCACTCCTACGTCCACCAGAATGGGATCACCGTTCCAATACACCACAAAATTCCCCACATCGTTGTGGTTATGGCTGTCCCCATTGCCACCCGCTTTTGCACACAGGAACAAACCTTTTTCCAAATCCGGCTGTTCCCGCGCGACCAGGATCCCCAAGTCGGGAAGGATACAGGAGCGCTCAAAACACGGCGTATCTTTTTTCCTTTGCCTCATGGCCGCAGCGTTGGTCAACGTCATCATTGCACGGCACAGGCTTTGCGGAGCAAACAGCCCATGTTCCGTCTGCCAGACAAAACAGTATGCGCCGAAATCTGCCAACGCGTCATCTTGCATGCGCAGCCCGGCGGTAAACAGAAGTTCGGCAGCCGGGTTGCAGCGTGCTGCGCCGTCCGCAAAGTTGACGACATAGTTTTTGGCAATGAACAGCTTGCGGATGTAGTTTGCAAAATTCTTCATCTTTGGCTGCCCGTAAATATCGATCGTGCCATCAGTCGCTCCATACAGCATGGCAAAGCCCTCCAGCAGCATCCCACAGGAGCGTCCCCAATATGTGGCACCCTCGTCACAACCCCCATCCTCGGACACGCCGGCCAGATAAGTCTCAAGCATGTCCATCGCACGGACCACCGCGCGCTTACGCAAGCCGTCCTCCTCCTCGCAGAACAACACCGCTGTAATGCAGTTCATAATGCACCAGGGAGCCCAGTTGTTGATGTCTCGACGTTCGCTGTAGCCCATCCACCAGTAGTCATATCGTGTCAGGAAAGGGTCAATCACCCGGCGTTTCAGTTCCCGCTGCACTCTGCGGCAGATAAGGGGATCTTCTCTGTCCAACCGTTCTTTCAGCAAATAATATGCCGTGGCCAGAAGCATGGCCGTTTCCCCTGAAAAAATATCCAATGTAGGAAGATCCGGATCCGGCAGAGTGCGCTCTCCGTTGATGGCTTCCGGTTCATAAATAAAGTTATGCGCGGGCAGTACCCAACTGCTCTCCTCGCAAATACACCAAAGTCCGTTGATGATATCCTGAATATGTCTGCCGTCACCTTCCATGCATTCCGCCAGTACCAGCGTGCCGAGCGCCCGGCGGCGTGCATCGTACAGGGCCTCGTAACCCGCACGATCACCGCTGGAGTAGTATTCCCTGTAGGCTGAAGCCGGGAGCATAGGATAAGCATAGTTTTCATATTTCTTTGCCGCCTGCAGAGTGATCGTTCGCAATCCGTCGTCTGCGGCATTCCAGAACGCCCGGTCACCATACCGGGCGAAAGGGCGAAAATCCTGTTTGCTCTGCACGGAAAACGCACGTGTTCTCGCACCGCTCTCCGTCTGTTCATACACCAGTTCTCTCAGCATAATTTATTATCCTCCGAAAAGAAAAAGGGAAGACGCGCAATGTCATCTTCCCTTTTTCTTTTTTCGTATTGATCGATGATTTCCTGATTCGGCTTAACCTGCCACAGCCTCGTCCAAGCCTATCTCAGCTGCATAGGTCTCGAACGCAGCAAGATAACCCTCGTAATCCGTGTTGCCCACCAGGTATCCGTGGAACAACTCCTGCATTTTCGCCGTCAGGTCGCCGCTGATATTAGCAAAATCGGTATTGTCGCTGGGCACGAACTTCGTGTTCACCAAATCGCTCATCTCAGCGCCAGTATTGGCCATTTCGGAAATGCAATCATATTTGAACTGATACGTTTCATCAAACTGGAACGGATACTCATAGTCCATATCGACCGGCGGGAAACTCTGGCCATGGAAGCCAATTCCCTTTTCCGGATCGGCAATAACCTGGCCGTCTACGACCTCAAAGCTGTATCCTTCCAAACCTACGGAAGTAGAAACAATTCCGTTCTCACTCGTCAGATACCAGTCAAAGAAAGTGTCAAACACTTCCTGCGGGTTTTCGCAGGCAGTCGTCAAGCAAATCGGAGAATCCGCCGCAAAGTAGGACAGGCCCATCGCCCCGTCGCCGTCCTCATTCTTAAAGGCCGGCATATATGCAATCTCGCCTTCAATACCGCTTTTGGCCAGGCCGTTGATGAACGAGCTGGAACTATCGTCCCACATGACGGCTGCGCCTGCAACACCAGTGTTAAACTTCTCGCGAATTGTGCCATACGCTGTGTTCGTAGGAATTTCCTTATCAATCAGGCCTTCATCGTACAGTGTTTTCATGAACTCCATGAATTCCTTGTACTCTTCGGTGCGGTACGGCACGACCGCTTTGCCGTCTTCCATATACACTTCGTTGCGCGTACCAAAGAACGCCGCAAACATGTCCATCGGCTGCAGTGTAGCGGGCATTGTGAGCGGAATGGTATCATTTTTCCCATTTCCGTCCAGGTCACTGTCGCGGAATGCACGCAGCATTTCGACAAATTCATCCAGGTTGGTAGGCATCTCCATTCCCAGCTGATCCAGCCAGTCCTGACGCACCCAAATGGTCATATATTTGGCGTTGCTTATTGAAATACCGTACGTCTCGCCAAAGAACTGGAATGCTTCTGTCGCGCCGGGATTGTCCGCAAGCACCTGCTTAACGGCCGGATTCGCTTCAATGTATTCATCCAGCGGCAGCAAAAATTCCTGCTTTACAAAGGGATAAAGATCAGCCGGCAGACGCGCCAGATCAGGCAATTCGCCAGACATAAAAGAGGCCGTAACTTTGTCCTCCCAACCATTGCTGGGAATGGCAATCGTATTCAGTTCGACTCCTGTGTCTTCCTTGAAAAGATCTTTAAACAGTTCCGTATAATCGGCATCGTTGTAAAAATCCTTGCTCATAAAGACAATTTCATCAATGGCCGGAGCTGCATCAGCAACAGAGCTGCTGCCAGCCGTGCTGGCCGTACTGCCGGAAGCAGCGGCAGAAGACGACGCGGGGCTGCCACATGCGGTGAACAGTGTAGCGGCCGTAAGCGTCGCCGCCACAAGGGCTTTCAGCCTTTTTGCTTTTCTCATGGTTTTTCCTCCTGAATTTTATAAGATTCTATTCACGAACTGCAGTGAACACTGCAGTTTGAATCAGTTTTATCCCTTGACGGAGCCAATCATAACGCCCTTGACAAAATACTTCTGCAGGAAAGGATATACAATCATGACAGGGATCAAGGCCACAACAATGGTCGTATACTGAATATTCTTCATCAGCGACAGCTCCAAAGAAGTAGAATCCATCGAATTTTCCATAACCAGCGTCCGGAGCACGAGCTGCAGCGTCTGCTTGCTGGTGTCATTGATGTAAAGCAGCACATCTTGATAGCTGTTCCACGCCTGGACCATGTAAAACAAACCAACTGTTGCAAGCGACGCGGTAGACAGCGGCAGCACAATCTTCATCAAAATCTTCATCTCGGACGCGCCGTCGATACGAGCGCTTTCGATCAAAGAACCGGGAATGCTTTCAAAAAAGTTCCGCAGCACAATGATATTAAATGTATTCATCGCTGCTGGAAAAATCAGGGACGCAAAGGTGTCCAGCAGCCCCAAATCACGTACAAGGAAATACTTTGGCAGAAAACCCAAACTGAACAGCATGGGAAAAATCACGATAAAGTTGAAGAACTTCCGTCCTTTGAGCTCACTTCGTGAGATGGGATACGCAATGCCAATGGACAAAACCATCGACACCACCAGATAACAGGCGGTCACGAACACTGAATTTATAAACGGCTGTTGTATCAGCTCATTATCGAATACATATTTGTAGTTGTTCAGCGTAAAGCTCTGCGGCCAGATGCGGAACGATGTGTCCGCACTGGCGGAAAAGGTCAACTGGAAAATGTACAGCAGCGGCAGCAGAATGACCAGCGCAAAAACCGTCATCACGATGTAGGAAAAGATGCGGAAGCCCTTTTCGCCGGCTGTTTCACGAATATGCATTTTTTTACACTCCTTCCGCATGCCTTAAAATACGCCCTGGTCATCTATCTTTTTGGCGATCTTGTTTGTGACGAGAACAAGCACAAAACTGATGAGCGCTTTGAACAGGCTTACCGCCATGCCATAGCCAACTTTCATATCGCTGATACCTGTCCGGTAAGCAAAGGTTTGTATCACGTCCGCCGTTTCGTATACCACCGGCTGCGCCATAACAAGGACCTGGTCAAAGATATTCAGGATCTTACCCAACTGGAAAATCAGCATAATAACAATCGTCGGGCGAATCGTGGCAATCGTAATGTTCCACATCTGTTTCCATTTTCCGGCTCCGTCAATTTTTGCTGCTTCATAAAGAGATGGATCAACTGCAGTAATTGCTGCAAGGTAAACAATGGCCGAATATCCCGCACCTGCCCAGATGTCTGTGATGACCAGTAAAGAACGGATGTGTTCCTTACTGGCGAACCAATAAACCGGCTCCATTCCAATCAGTTCGGCCAATTGAGCATTGATGCTGTCTTGAGGGGCAAGGATAACAAACCAAATGCTTCCAATAACGACCCATGAGAGAAAATGCGGAAAATAGATGATTGTCTGAATCGTCTTTTTGTAAAACTTCATTCGAATCTCATTGAGCATAAGGGCAATGATAATTGGAATCGGGAATCCGAATAAGAGCTTCAATCCGCTGATGATAATAGTGTTGCGAAACGCATTTCGGAACGAAGTGGAGCCCAACAGCTTTTCGAAGTTCTCCAGACCTATAAATTCCACTTTTGATGCAGGCACCTCACCATAGTTTGTGAATGCCCAGGGAATCTTAGTCAACGGCACATATTCAAAAAGGATGTAAAATGCCAGCGGGATAAGCATGATGAGAAAAAGCTGGCGCTGTTTATAAATCTCTGTAAAAAACTTCTGGTACTTAGACTTTCTGAGACTTGGTACCGCCGTATTCGTCATTCCCATAACGTTCTTCCTTTCTGCTTTTTGCACTCTGAGTATAGCAGACCCAGCAAGCCGGGAACAATCCAGAACATCATCGGAATATCCACAAAATTAACACAATTATTGTCTTGCACTGTTCCTTTTTCATTTCTTTTACCTATCTCTTACAAAAAATAGCCATTGAAAAATATGTTTTTTTATGATAGTTTAGTGAAAACAGTTCGTTTGTTTCAAACTTAATTACCAATAAGAAATGAGCGTTTATATGTATGACATAATTGTTGTAGAAGATAAAAAAATCACTCGCGAGGGCCTGATGCGCCTGGTCGACTGGAAAAGCATCGGCGGTTATGCCGCTGCTGCTTTCAGCGGCGCAAACGCTGCAATTGATTATATTGCACACCACCACGTGGACCTGATCGTCACCGATATTTCCATGCCCGACGGGACGGGGTTGGATTTGCTTCAATATGTGTATGAAAACCGCCCCGAAATCAAAGTGATCATTATAAGTGCATACGAAAAATTTTCTTATGCACACCAGGCACTTTCCATGGGAGCCTGCGCCTATCTTCTCAAGCCCGTGGACAGCGCCGAACTGCTGCAGCATGCCCGGCATGCTTTTGACGAGATTGAGAGCCGGGACCGCGCCAAAACGCAGGCGAGTTTTTTGCAGTGGAGCAAGCTGGCCGATGAGATTGCACGCAGTCTTTCCGGTGTTGATTTGGAACATCTTCAAGCACCGCTGGATGCCCTGGGAGAGAATTTTTCGGCGGAAAAAGCGACATTTCTTTACTTCCGCACTTATGGAGAACAGCCGCTCTCCGGGCAGCGGCTGCGGGAAATAGCCAACGAGACCGGACAACCTGTATTCATTTTTCCATCGGGCCAAAATTTTTGCTGCATCCTGTCTGGCATACTGCCTGCATCCGATGAAGTCCTGCAGATATTGTTGGGGCAATGGGCTCTTTGCCCGCCTTTCCGCATCGGCATCAGTGAGCCAGCCGCCGCGGGCCTTTCTTCCTGGCGGGAATGCTTTCTTCAGGCACGAGCTGCCTTTGCCGCGGGCTTTTGGTCGGACCAACAACCCGGCATCTGCCGTTTTTCTCTGACGCCTACTGCCGCAATTTCTCCAATCTCCGCACATTTGGATTACGCCGAGTTAAAAAAACATCTCTGGGCAGACAATATCGAAGCCGCTCTGCAGCATCTTGATGACACTTTGGAATTCTGCCGCGTTCAAAACTGCGAAATCCAGACTACTGAATCCAATTTCGAAGGAACATTGAATCGGCTTTACGCTGCAGGCGGTGTCTCTGTTTCCGACCCCGTCCAAATTCGACGGGAATTATCCGCCTGTGATTCCCGCGCATCGCTTAGGCAGGTGATGCGCACACGTTTGGAAACCTGCTTCAAACTGGCTTCCGAGCAAAAGGCCCAAGTCGTACGCCCCATTGTAAAACTCGCGCTTGAATATTCTATAAAACACATCAACCAACCAGAGTTGAATTTGAAAGCAATCGCTCATAAACTGGGAGTAAGCTATGTATACCTCAGCAAGGCTTTCAAAGAAGATTTTCAAAAAGGCTACAGCGAATATATCGCTCTATACCGGATCGAACTAGCCAAAGATTATCTCCTGGAGCCCCACGCCCATGTATATGAAGTATGTGCAAAAGTCGGCCTGGAACCCAAAAATTTCCATGGTCTGTTCAAAAAATATACCGGTATGACCCCTAAGACTTATCAGGCAAGGAACGTTCACTATGAAGAATAGTCATCTGCGTTATTCTCTGAAGCTGAAGACGAGTCTGATTGCGGTATCTGTTATCATTTTGTCTATGACTCTTTGCGGCTGGCTGCTCACAGGCATTGTAGAAAAAAAGCTGAAGGACGAAACCATTCATTCCGCACAGCTCAATGCCAAATTGATCGTCCGCCATTTGGACGATCAATTTTCCTATATGCAGCAGGCCTATTACGGCGTACTGTTTGATACCCAAATCCAAGAATGGCTTTTGCAGCCTGAATTGGATCCATTTTTTCACGGGATCCGTGAAAAGATGGATACGATAATGATGGCAAGCAACTACAACGTGTTTTCCGTCTATCTCAAAAACTTTCTCAACGACCATATCTATACCACCGATTTTCTTACCTGGCAGGATTCCGGTGGATATGGCGGTAATGCGCAAGCAGGGTCTTTCACAGCGCCAGAACTTATCGTACAAAAAAGCTTTTCCCGGACGTCCTCCAGCCAATTGGTCTCCCTTGTCGGGCAAGTCCATCAGGGAAACTTCGGTGAGCCACTGGGCTGGCTTTCCGTCAACACACAAATCAACGCTTTTTCCACTATGTTACGGGATGATTCCTATTATGAGGACGCGCCTTTGCTCCTGGCCGATCAAAACGGAAACGCCATCGTCACTGGGGAAACAGTATTTCCGAACGAATTGGTGGCCCCTGCAGTCGCCGCCTCCACCGGTGACATTCTCGACTACGACGGCGAGAGTTACCTGGTTATTGCGGCAGAGACCGGGAACTACCATTGGCAGTACCGAAAGCTCCTGCCTGAAAGCCAGATTTTTTCCGATGTATATTACCTTCGCAGAGTTTTGTTCATCATCCTCTTGTTTTTTTCAGCCGTTGTATTTCTGGGCCTATACCAGGTGCTTAATTACATCACCAATCCGATCTACGACCTTTCCAATCAGGTGCGCAGCTATCGCCAAAACCAACAGAAAGGAAAGTGGGCAGGTTCTTTCCACACCGAAAGAAAGGATGAATTTGCATATCTGTATCAGAGCCTGCAGGAAATGACGGAACGCATCGATCATTTGATTGATGAGGAATATAAAGCACAGCTTTATAAGAAAGAAACGCAGCTGCGCATTTACCGAAACGGTATAAATCCCCACTTTTTGTACAATATCCTGGATTCTCTGCTTTGGACGATAAAATTCGGAGACTATCCACGGGCTGAACAAATTTTGCAAAATTTCTCCATCTTCCTGCATCATACCTTGAGTTCCAATAAAGAGTTTGTTTCGGTGCGTTCCATGCGCGAAGAGCTGTGTACTTTTTGTGAGCTTTCCTCGTTTCTGAAAGACGATGGGATTTCCTGGTCTGTGGAATTCACGGAAAACGCGCTGATATGGGATATTCCCAGTTTTTTAGTACAGCCGCTTGTGGAAAATTGTTTCAAGCACGCTTTCAATGGACGCGAAAAAGGTTGTGTGTTTGTTACCGGAGACGTGGAAGATGAAGATTTGGTGTTCCGGGTTCGTGACGATGGAATCGGCATGACTTCCGAACAACGCTGCAAGCTCCTTTCTTATCTTGACACATACGATTTCAACAAAGAAAGCAGACATTTCGGCCTTGCCAGCTTACATCAACGGCTGAAATTGTATTATGGAAACATCTATGGGCTGGATATTCGCACAGAATCGAACGCCGGCACAACAATTACAATCCGGCTTCCAGTGCGTCAGCTGGTTCAAACCGAAAAGGCTGAAAATATTTAAATAATTCTGACGACAGAACAATGATTTTTAAGATTGCATAAAATTTTTGAATCCGCAATAATAAGGGCGTACAAGTGGGAATCCTTGTACGCCCTTATTATTTGTATTTCGTGGGCGGCCATTCCCGCATAAAATTCACGAACATGGAGGGACTTTGCAATGAAACTTTCAACTTCCACCAACTTGATGGACAAGGTCGGCGATTCGTTCGGGGTAATTTCCCCGCGTGACAGCGTTCTGCGCTGCAAGGCAGCTGGTTTCGATGTATTTGACTTCAACTTTTGCGACCAAGGACGTCCAGGGCATCCGGTGGCCCTGGCAGATTGGCGGAAATTTTTGGCAGACTTTAAGTCATTCGCCGACCAAAACGGCATCCTTTTTCCGCAGACGCACCTTCATATGTATGACCCGGCGGACCGCCGCATCGAGGATCATGGCTGGGAGCGCGAAATGCTCCGCCGCACGATGGAAGGCTCGGGCATTCTGAAGACCAAATGGGCGGTCGCCCATCCCTTGCATGAACGCCGCCCCGGTTACACACGAAAAGATTATCTGGAACTGAACCTTGAATATTACGGCCCCCTGGTCGAACAGGCCGCTGCTATGGGGTTTGGCCTCTCTTTTGAAAATATGGTTCAATTCCCCGGTATGGAGTACGAATACGCCTGCAACGCGGAAGACCTTGTGGAACTCGTGGACGCTTTCCATCTGCCGAATGTCGGTATCAACTGGGATTTTGGACATGCAAACATCAGCGTATCCGATCAGGCGGCGGAACTGCGCATCATCGGCCGTCGTCTGAAAAGCACTCACATTGCAGACAATCATGGCCAGCGCGACGAGCACCTGGCTCCTTTTTATGGCAACGTAGACTGGCATCAAATGATGCGCGTATTGAAGGAAATCGGATACGAAGGTGATTTCACTTACGAGGTACAGGCCTTCTCCAATCCTCTCCCGCTGGAGCTCCGCGATACACAGACAATCCATCTGGTGGATATTGGACGGTATCTGATTTCAAAATTTGAGGAGGCTTGAAAATGAGCCATCTGCCTGTCTGGGAGGAAGTTGCTTTACAAGGACGCACGCTTTCTCATTGTTACCAGGAAGCCCGTACCCGGTATGCTCCCGAACAGGAAGCGTACCGCAAGGCGGCCGGATATGTGAAAGAATACCTGCCGCAAGCAGCCCGGGATATTCTTGCGCAGGCCCACGAATTTTTGGAAGGCCGAATGATTCTGTGTGGAACAATGGGCAAGCCGTATTTTGTTGGGAACCCCCCGCGCTGGAGCGATAATCCCGTTGGAGACGCGGAATATGTTTTCATGCTCAACCGCATGGAGCACTGGCCCATATTGCTTCAGGCTTATTACCTTACCGGCGATTCTGTATATGCCCAAAAGGTTGTATCCGAACTGGAAAACTGGATCAACACCTGTCCCCCGCTGGAGATTTCCCTGGATTTTTCCGTTGCCAAGCCCCGTTTTGACGCCGCTACGCCATGGCGTACTCTGGAACTTGGAATCCGCCCAACCCGAAGCTGGAACCTTGTTCTCCAGCTTTTGGCCGGAACCCCCTGTTTCTCTGAAGAAATCTATTGCAAAATGATGCTCAGTCTCTTCGAGCATGCACAGATCTTGTACCACGTCTGCCCGGTGCTGTGGCCGCGTGCGGATCACAACCATTATTTGACGGAATGTCTTGGCCTGCTGGAGATCAGTTGTCTATGCGACTTTATGGAACAGGCGCCCGTCTGGCGCAAACACGCACTGCGCGAACTGGAGCGCTGCGCAGAGAATCAGATCCTTCCCGGAGGGGGACAAATTGAGGGGGCCCCCAATTATCACAATGAATGCCTGTTTCAGATGACATACAGTATCCAGCTTGCGCGGCGTTACGGGTTCTCTTTTTCCAAGCATTATGAAGACCTTGTCCATTCCATGCTCCTGCGGAGCATTTATACGACCCGTCCGGACGGTGTCGAGGTTCCTTGGGGCGATTCGGATGCCACCCCGCTTATCTTTCGTTCCGCCTTCTGTCATTACAAAGCATTTGAAGAACCCGAAGCTCTGCAAATTGTAGCCGGCGCTTTCGGGAAGGAGGGGCTGCTTTGTGAATTTGACCATCAGGTCTGGTCTTTGCGGGACGCACCCACTACCGCAAAATGGCTGTCGGAGCTGAAACCCACGGAACCTTTGATTCCCACCTTCCTGCACGACCGGGAATTCAAACAGGTCATGGCGCGCACTGGCTGGAACGCCGCTGCGGACAGCATTTTCTTTTCCGCCCGCAGCCCCATTCACAATGACCATGCCCACATCGACCCCAATGCGTTTGAATATTTCTCCCACGGTTTCGCCGTTTTGCCGGACGCAGGGCGCTACACCTACCGGGAAGGCGGAGACCGTCATTACTACAAATCGACAGAAGCGCACAATACTCTAACGGTAAATGGGCGGGACGCCTTTGCATATCTTGGCACCTGGGCATATGGCGGCCAACAAGCGGGTGGAATTCTTGCCGCCGAACAGTGCGGCACATTTTCTTACGCCTGCGGATTCCATGAAAATTATGCTCCGGCCGTCCATCGGCGTGCATTAATACTCTCCAAAGACTGTCTGTTTGTTTTTGATGCGGTGGATGGGCTTTCCTCTCAAGACATTGTCAGTGACTACTTCCTTTTCGATACCACCTCGTGTTCCCTTTTGCCCGGTATTTTCCGCGCCGTATCGCCGGGCAACCGATTGGTCTCCACCCTTTCCTTTTGCGGCAACACCTTCTCGGCAGTACTGCCCGGCCGCCTTTCAGAAACCGTGGACCATGAACGGCCTGCCCGGCGCCTCTGCCTTACTGCCGATGGAAAAAATGCGCAGCGCATCCTTTCCGTGATCTGCTGCCGTCCGCTTCAACAGGAGATTGCTGCCCGAAAGCTTTCTGTGGAAGAAAGTGCCGACGCTTTCTTTTTGAATGCATATGTGGAGGAAAAGATGCACAGTTACCACATTGACAAAAGCTCTTGGGTAATCACATCCCAAAATTAAATACTTGAGGTGATACAATGAACTACCAACTGCTAGCCTCCCAAAAGGAATGGGCGGAAACAACATATGAAAAAATGCGCAGCAAGCTGCATGCAGAGTGTCTGCGCATGGGCGGAAAAATCCCCAACATCCCAGTGGACGGTGTTTATCCGGACAACGGTTCGGCCGATTTGTGCGACTGGGTCAACGGGTTCTGGGGCGGTCTGATGTGGCAGATGTATCACGCCACTCATGAAACGCTGTACCGTGACGCCGCGCTTCGCCTGGAAGAACGGCTGGACGGAGCTTTTGATGCGTTCAGCGGCCTGCATCATGACGTCGGCTTTATGTGGCTGCATACCGCCGTTGCACATGACCGCATTGAGCCGGATGCCCGCGCTAAAACACGCGGTCTTCATGCCGCCACACTTTTGGCCGGCCGGTACAACCCCAACGGTGAATATCTTTCCGCTTGGAATGAAAATCGTCCCGGCTGGATGATTATTGACAGCATGATGAATGTTCCGTTACTTTATTGGGCCACACAGGAAACAGAGGATCCCCGCTATGAAGCCATTGCACTGCGCCATGTGGAAACACTGATGCGGCTTTTGGTGCGCGGGGATGGTTCCGTCCATCACATCGCTGTAGTTGACCCAGTTTCCGGAGAAATCGTGGACTATCCCGAGGGACAGGGCTATGCTTCCGGTTCTTCCTGGAGCCGGGGTCAGGCATGGGCGGTCTATGGCTTTGCCATCAGCTACCGCCATCAAAATGACATCCGCTATTTGGAAACAGCCAAAGCTGCCGCTCATTACTTTTTGAGCAATGTCTCCCAAACAGGATATGTTCCGCTTGTGGATTTCCGCGCTCCGGCCGAACCGAAGGAATGGGATTCCACTGCCGCCGTATGTGCCGCCTGCGGCATGCTGGAAATCAGTCTTCATGTTCCCGAACATGAAAAAAATCTTTATATCCAGGGTGCGCTTCGTCTTTTGCAGGCCGTAACTGAAAAATTTGCCGATTGGGACGAAACGCGGGACGGCGTTCTGGGCGGCGGTACAGTTGCCTACCATCGCCAAGAAGGGAAAAATGTTCCGATTATCTACGGTGATTATTTCCTTCTGGAAGCGCTGCTCCGACTTTTGAATAAAGATATTTTTATTTGGTGATACAATGAAATTTTCATTTATACCCAGCCGCAGTCTGCTGCTGCGCCTTCTCGTTTCCGTCGTCGGCATCGCCATGACTTGTGTGTCCGTGTCAATGTTTTACCTGATGGAACTCGGCTCTGACCCGTATCAGGTCCTTTGCGTTGCCATTCACCAACAGCTTGGCATTTCACATGGAACCGCCAACACAGTGGTAAATGGCATCATTATTCTGTTTATGCTGCTCTTCAGGCGGAGCTACTTAAAAGTATCTGTCTTTCTCAGTCTCATCGTATCTGGCCCTTTTGTGGATCTGTTCAACTTTCTTTTGCGGCCTCTAATCAACACCGGCCTTCCACTGGCCGTGCGCGTGTTTTTGGTCCCTGTTGGCTGCTTTATTATGGGCGCGGGCATTTTTGTTTACACTGCACCCGCATTGGGCGCAAGCCCCGGTGATAGCCTGGGTATCATCATTTCTGACGCGGTACATAAGCCTTATTCGATGGTTCGTATCGGCATTGATGCGGGATATACACTGCTGGGTGGTCTTTTGGGCGGTCCTGTCGGTTTGACGACTGTGGCCGCCGTACTTCTGACAGGCCCCTGTATGGGGCTTACCCAAAAATTATACGGACAACATCCGTTTTTCTGTCGTCTGAAACCGGAAACAAAGTCTTGTTGATTCGGAGGGGAGCGTCTATTTTTTGCACGAATTGACCTATTCGGAAATTGTAATACGCATCCTCCTATCTGTCCTTCTCGGCGGAGCCTTGGGCCTGGAGCGCGGGTTGAAAAACAGGCCGGCCGGAATGCGCACTTATATGCTCGTATGCCTCGGTTCCTGCATCGTTATGATGGTGGGACAAAACGCATACGCGCTGTATCAAACGGGAGACCCCACGCGCATCGGCGCACAGGTCGTCAGTGGAATCGGTTTTTTGGGCGCGGGCACCATCGTCGTAACACGCTACAACCAGATCAAAGGGCTGACGACCGCCGCCGGCTTGTGGGCTGCGGCATGCGTTGGCCTTTCGCTCGGCATGGGATTTTATGAAATCGCACTGACGGCCGGTTTGGCAGTTTTTATCGTTCTAACACTGATGCACCATTTGGATTTTTTCACACGGCAGCGTTCGCGGGTGCTGAACGTTTATATCGAACTGGACAACAGGCGTAGTATCGGCGCCTTCCTTCGGTACGCTCGTCGGCAGGCCTTGGACGTAAGTAACATCCAAACAGAATCCGATGCCTTTTCAGAAGAAAATTCAGCCGGACTTATTTTGACGATCAAATCCAAATCGGGTGTCAGGCATCAACAACTTCTGGATACCCTTAAACAATTTGAACACATCCGTTACATTGAGGAGATATAGCATTATGATGAGATTTCTGGGCACCGGCGCAGCTGAAACGCTTCCGAATCCCTTTTGTGATTGCCCTGTCTGCACCGGGATCCGCCGTGACGGTAGCCAACATTATAAAAAACGAAGCTGTTTTCAAGTGAATAACCAGATTATGATCGATTTTGGACCAGATGCCATTGCTGCAGCGCATGAATATGGGCTTGACTTCTGTGCCTTACGCCATATTTTGTTCACCCATACGCACGACGATCATCTCAGTTTCCCCAACCTGAGCCTGCTGGGGATGTCGCAGCGAGTGTTTGATGCCCCTATCGAGCTGTATTTTTCTCCTCAGGCCTACAGCTGAGTATGCCAAAATGTTCAGGCGTATAATCCGGACTTTATTTTTTCCTCCCAGGCAGATGGCACCGCTGAGCTCAGGTTTTCCAATAGAAACGCATACCGGCTGAACGCCATTCCCTGCGGAACATGGCTCAGCATCGGGAACTGTCAGGTCAAGGCGCTGCGTTCTTCGCATCCTGCTTGGGGAAACGAAGAATATGCTTGGAACTATCTTCTTCAACTGCCGGACGGCCGCAAATTGTTTTATGCCTGCGATACAGGCCGGTGCCTGCCGGAAACGCTGCAGGAGCTGGAAAATGAAGCTATCGATATCTTGATTATGGAATGCACTTTCGGTTCTCGCCAGATGGAAAAGAACTGTGGGCATCTGGACGTCTATTCCTTTTTGGAAATGGTCCAGCTTTTTCAAGAAAAAAGTATTATTCGTCCCAATACGCAAATATATTCCACACATCTAAATCACAAGCACACCTTTACGCCTCTGATGCTTCAATCCTTTTTCGACCAGAATTCCGATGTCCACATCACCGTTGCCCGCGACGGCGATATCATTTTGTGAGGGAAGCCTTATGCCTGATTATAAAGATCCTACCCTGTCTCCGGAAGTCCGTGCCCGAGACCTGCTGTCCCAAATGACGTTGCCGGAAAAGATCGGACAGCTGAACGAGATTCTCCTTTCCCGGCATGAACTCGCTGATATTGAATCAGAAATACGCACAGGACGTGTTGGTTCTTTAATCTATGCCACTTCTGCGCTTGCCGGAGATGAAGAACAGTTCTGCGGAAATCTGGAGGATAGGCAACGCTGTCAGCGCATTGCTGTTGAGGAAACGCGCCTGGGCATTCCCTTGATCAACGGCTCCAACGTCGTTCATGGCCACCGCACCGCAGGACCGATTCCCCTTGGGCAGGCTGCGGCGTTTGACGAAAAGCTCACAGAGAAGTTTGCCGCCATGTCTGCCATTGAAGCTGCCACGGATGGAATACACTGGACCTATGCTCCCATGGTGGATATCGCACGCGATCCTCGCTGGGGCCGGATTGCTGAAGGCTTTGGCGAGGATCCATTTCTCGCTGGACGCATGGGAGCCGCTGCTGTAAAGGGTTTTCAAGGCAGCGACCCTGCCCAACAAGGCCGCATTGCCGCTTGCTGCAAGCATTATGTAGGATATGGCGCGGCAGAAGGCGGTCGCGACTACGAAAGTGTGGAGATTAGTGAAAACACTCTGCGAAACACCTATCTTCCGCCCTTTAAAAGCTGCGTAGATGCCGGGGCGCTTACTGTCATGTCTGCGTTTCACGAAAACAACGGAACACCCGTTACCGCAAACCATCATCTGCTGACGGATATCCTCAAAAATGAATTCGGATTTTCCGGTTTCATCATCTCGGATTGGGATGCCGTTGCCCAGCTTGTACATCAACGTGTTGCGAAGGACGGCAAAGACGCTGCTGCTCTGGCCATCAACGCCGGCGTTGACATGGACATGCTCAGTCTGTGCTATATCAAAAATTTGGAACAACTCGTGGCTGAAGGCCGTGTTTCGGAGAGCGTTATTGATAACGCCGTGCTGCGCACCCTGACAGTTAAGTTCCGACTCGGCCTGTTCGAGCACCCTTATGCGCAGTCCGGTACATATGATGAAATTATTCTGTGTCCCAAACACCGTGCGCTCGCCCGAAAATTCGCCGCACACATCATCGTTTTGCTGAAAAACGAAAGTGCACTTCTACCGCTTTCGCCCAACAAACAAATTTTTGCAATGGGTCCTATGCTGTATGAACAGGAAAGCCTACTCGGGACATGGGCAACAGAAAGCTTTCCTGCAGATGTCGTCTCCATTGCGGACGGACTGCGTCGCGCATTCGGCGGCCGCCTTAAATTGGAAAGCTCCGCATTGCTTGACCAATCTGTTGAACAGGCGCGCAGCGCTGATGTCGTAATCGTTGCACTCGGAGAGAGCGCTCACAGCAGCGGTGAGGCAAAAAGTCTGTGTGAAGCAGAGCTCCCCGCCGGGCAGGTGGAAATTCTACGCCGCCTTCGGCGCTTCGGCAAAAAGGTCGTTACACTTGTGTGCGCCGGGCGTCCGCTCGTTCTCACCGAGGTGGCTGAGCTTTCCGATGCGCTTCTGTATTGCTGGCACGGCGGCGTAGAGGCCGGGTCCGCCATCGCCGACATCCTTTCGGGCTGCGAAGAGCCATCGGGCCGTCTTCCTGTCACAATGCCGCGCCACAGCGGGCAGATTCCTCTCTACTACAACCATAAAAGCAACGGCCGCGCCATTGATGAATATTATGGCGATGTCGATTTTCCCAACTATGTTGATACTCTTGGTAGTCCTCTTTACCCCTTTGGCTTCGGGCTGAGTTATACGCATTTCACCTATACCGGACTGCAGTGTGCTTACTGTGACGGCGATGCCGTTGAGATAAGCATATCCGTTCACAACAACGGAACACGCGACGGTTATACAGTTGTCCAGTGCTATGTCAGAGATGAGGTCGCCAGCGTAACGCTTCCTGTTCGACAACTGAAAGGCTATCAAAAGCTATTTCTCAAGGCCGGAGAAACACGCACGGTCTCGTTTCGACTAGACCGAGCCGCGCTTTCTTTTTTCAACGCACATGGTGAATTTTGCTTTGAGCCCGGCCTCTTCACCGTCTGGCTCGGCGAGGATTGTCTGCATGGTCCGCACACCAAATTTGTGCTTTGATTTCGGATCGGCATATGAAGGACGGAGGCTTCACATTGTTTGTACCCAAAGGCTTTGTGATTGATCTGGATGGTACGCTGTACCGCGGAAAAGACAGCATTCCCGGTTCCGCCGCGTTTATGGAATGGTTGCGCCTCACCCATTATCCCTATCTGCTGGCAACAAACTGCCCCTCGCGCACACCTGAACAGATTGTGAAAAAACTCTTAGGCTTTCAAATCAGGACAAACACAGAGCATATCATTACCAGCGACATTCTGGCCGCGCACTACCTTTGCCAAAAGGGGTATCGGCGCGTTTTTCTTGTTGGCGAGCAAGCTGTTCGTCAGGCGCTGGACGCAGAGGGACTTACCGTTACCGACGAAGATCCAGAGTGTGTATTGGTCTCCTGGGACAGAAACTTCTGTTACCAAACGCTTAACCTTGCACTTTGGCATCTGCACACCGGTATTCCTCTGTTCTGCACCAATCCCGACCGCACGATTCCACATGAAAACACTGTCATCGCTCATACAGCACCCATTTGCGCCGCAATCGAATCCGCTTCTGGCCGCACAGCCCACTATCTCGGAAAGCCCGGCTTCGAAATGGCTGAATTGGCGGTCTCTAAGCTGGGCATTGCCGCCTGCGAGCTTTGTGTCGTCGGCGACAACCCAGACACCGACATCGCCTTTGCCGACCGTAACGGTATGCAAAGCGTATTGCTTTCATCTGAACGTTACACTTTATCTTCCAGCCGTATTTCAGTTAAACCCGGTCGGATTGTGCGCTCTCTTGTTGAGTTGATTTCATAGGCCCTGCACATGGAAATGCCAAAAGGAGAAATACAAAAATGACTTCAGAAGAGCGAAAGGTGCTGGCACTCCAAAAGCAAAAGCCGGATAGGCTTCCCGTTATTTTACATCAATGGCCGACATGCCATCTGCAGAAATTCATGGATGGCATGTCGGAATTAGAGGCATTCGTCTTTTACGGCATGGACGCAACCGTCACATTCGGTAAAGGCATTAACTTACAGACTCCGCAATGGCGGGTATCCACTACCACACAGGCCACCCCTAAACGGCATGGTGACACAATGTCGAATCGAAACGCCGGAAGGCACGCTCACGGCCAAAGAGGACGGCGACGGAGTTACCGTGTGGGTGGTGGAGCACCTGATTAAGCAAAAACAAGACATTCATCTTCTCAAAAATACTGTCCACCGCTCGCGATGCAAAGGGATGTGATTTGTCGTGGGTACGATACCATTGGTGACAAAAGAGCATGTGTGACCCGCAGAAATCCCTCCATATCGCCGCAGCCGCATTGCTCCAACAACTCTCTGATATACGCCCGGTGCTTGGGCGCCCTGCGCTGCTCCAGAAAATCCTGCAGGCCATGATAACCGATTGGACGGTATTGGACCAGCCATTCTTCCTCTGCAAACAGAACTTCCCCAAACTCGTTATGTGCGCAGAAAAAGTGCAGAATGCAGACATCCTTATTCATCAAAAGATATTGGCTGGAATGTGCGTTTTCCTTCATCTGCGTCTCCACTCCTCCACCATCTTATCACCAAAACGATATACAAAAAATCGGCCCCGTCTTTACAACGGGACCGACCTGGTGCGGATGAAGGGACTTGAACCCACATGAAGTTGCCTTCACTAGAACCTGATGGTCGCGCAACCTCTGGGAAATAATGATATTCACTCCCACAAAATGTTCTTTGTTATTAAATAAATTTTACGACACCATCTATTCTTCTATTAAAAAACGAATATATGTTCTGTCATCAAAGCTCTTTTGACCTTCCCCCAAGCTACGCGCTGAGGCAAACAGACAACGTCCCTGTGGATCATCACGAAGCAGTTTCTCTAAGCCCTGTTCTGACTGCTTTAACGTTGGCTCCAAGCATGGATATCCATCACTGGCCAGTACAACCTCGTGTTCTCCAGCCTCCAACGGAATTGTATTCACCATTTGCAAAGGAATTTCTTGGCCATTGAGCACGCAATAGCCATATCGCGCTTTAGGTTCATTGGCAAATGCGGAAACAGCTACCATCCACGGAAAGAGGACATCCAACACTTCTTTGTCATGTTCGACAATGCGCGTCTTCCCATCCCGCATCTCTAAAATATCCAGCATCAACCCGCGCATTGCGCAAATGACTGCGTCGCTTTTCTTTACGTTCTCGTACGGCATGCCATCCACCAATACCTGGCAGTCTCCAATCTGCCAGATCGTACGGCGATATGCAGAATACACAACGCACACAGCTTGGAGGCCGCAATCTTTCCGCTCTTCCGGCGGAAAAGCGGGTACGTCTTCATAAAACTGTGCAAACCTCTGGTTTATGGCATTCAGCAATTCCGAAAGCTCTGCTTCACGCGGCAATGTTTTCAAGGTTTCCACCACGAATTCGGACGCCAGCTTTCCGCTTGTTTTACCCTCAAAGCGAAAGTCCGTTTTTGACGAAACCCCATCAACGACCGCCACGAAATCATCGGAAACAAAAAGTGAATCCTCACAACGTTGCTGATTAAATTTTCCGCAGAGCATCGTTTCAATGATTTTCATTTTTCTCCCTCTGTGTCACCGAACAATTCACCATAAACATTTGACAGCGCATACTTACTGGGCCGCTCCGCTTCGCGATTGATCCACGCGCCACATGTAAAGTCTGGCATCGGCACCGGAGCACCACCCATCGCAATGGACTGCTCAGACAAATACGTCACAGCCATCCACACAGCTGTATCATACACATCAATGGGCGGGTTCCCCTCCCGCACACTCTCGATGAATGCACACAGAACCAGATAGTCCATATCGTTGTGTCCGCGTTTTTCAATGCCTTTGGCCTCATACTCTTTCCACAACGGATGACGATATTGTTTTTTGTATTCCGCCATGGGAGTCCATTCGTGTTCGCCATCTGGATTCGAGCCGTCCTGCGGTACATTCTCCTCCAAATAGATCGCATCCTTGTCCTCCATCCACATGCCCAGCGTTCCCTGCACGCGGCCGTCGCGGGAATAGGGGCGCGGCAAGCTGCAGCCATGCGTCAATACAATGGTTTCTCCATTGGCACATGTAAGGATGGTGGTCACCACATCCCCCTCTTTCCAGTCCGCCTCGGCCAAATCTGTACCAGGACGGTTGCGGCGCGCCCAATCGTGCAAACCGCGTGCCTTGCTGGCTGCAGAAATTACCGAAACGATACGGTTCCCACGATTTATACCCATCAGCTTCGCAATGGGACCCAACTGATGTGTTGGGTACAATTCTCCATTGCGATGCAAAAAGTTTACCATTCGGCCATGCTTGCGCTCCCCACCGGTGACAATCTGTTCCCTCAAGTCGTGCTCATAGCCACCAGTAGCATGTACAAGTTCGCCAAACAAGCCCTGCTGCACCATATTGAAAACAGTCAGCTCGCTGTCTCCATAGCAGCAGTTTTCCAGCATCATGCAGAATTTGCCCGTTTCCTGGCTGGTTTCTACAAGCCGCCAACAATCCTGCTCGCAGGTTGCGCCGCCAACCTCCAAGCCCACATGCTTACCTGCGCGCATGGCATCAACAGCAATCTGCACATGTGTCGTCCATGTGGTGCTTACGATAACTGCGTCCAAGTCCTGTTCCAGTACCTTTTTATAATCGCCCGTTGCAATGGCAGGCGTGTAACCGTGCTTTTTGCAAAGCTCCAGATACCGCTCTACCCGCTCCGGATACGCGTCACAGACAGCAGCAATCTCCACTCCTGAAATCAACGCGATGCTGGGTAGCAGCACTACACCGCGCGCGCCCAATCCGATAATACCAATTTTCACCTGTTTCATGATAGACAACCTCTTTTCACCCGGCGAACAAACCGGGAGCATTACTTATTTTTCATCAGACCGCCGTATGCACCAAACGACCAGCACGGTATACCTGCCGCACCTCCACATGTGGGCCAAAACGAACCAAATCCGCTTGCATACCTGGAAACAAGGCACCAATATTCCGTATTCCCAAAGCGCGGGCCGGATTCAATGTCATCATACGAACGGCTTGCCACAGGGGAACTCCCGCCTCTTCATGCATCACACGAATCAGCCTGTCCGCTGTGGCAACGCTGCCTGCAAAGGAAACTCCGTCCGGCATACGGGCAATCTGCCCGTCGCTGTAAACATTTTGCCCACGGCGTAAACTTCCCAGCTTATATGCACCCGCAGGCATTCCCGCGCCGCGCATCGCGTCTGTTACCAGTACTACGCCGTCCACACCCTTGGTTTTCACGGTCAGCTTTAAAAGTGCAGGCGGCAGATGCACACCATCTGCAATCACCTCAGCGGTGAGTTCATCCATTAACAGCGCCGCCTCCAGCACACCTGGACGGCGCACGCCGTTTTCGCGCACAATGGTGGACATGCTACTGTACAGATGCGTTGCCATCGTGTAGCCGTCACGCACAGCCTGCGCCACATCCTCAATTCGCCCATCACTGTGCCCCACGCTCAAAATCACACCCTCTTTGCGGGCGGCTCGCGCAAACTCTCCTGCTCCCGGCAGCTCTGGAGCCGCCGTCCAAATGCGCAACACCCCCTTGGCCCGCTCCAACAGCGCAATGCATGAACCATCATCCGGCATGCGCATAAACTCATCATCCTGCGCGCCCTTCATCGCCGGTGCAATATATGGCCCTTCCAAATGCACACCCAACAAACGGGGACGAAGCGCAGCTTCCGGGGCTTGGTCCATGAAACGATAGGTGTCAAACACCTGTTCTAACTCCTTCAGTGTTGCTGTTAGCGTCGTAGGACACAAGGCCGTGGTGCCGTGGGCAAGATGAAGAGACAATACCTTGTCAAAACTGTCAGCTGTACCGTCCATAAAATCACCGCCGCCACCGCCATGGACATGAACGTCAATAAAGCCCGGTGCCAAAAAGTCGCCTTGCAGATCCACCATGCACTGGGCGTCAAGCGGATTTTGCCCCGGCCCGTATACCGCAGCAATAACATCATCTTCTGCCAGAAGACTGCCGCCGATTTCCTCTCCACCGGGCAACAGTAATGTGCCATTATAGAACAATGTGCGCATCATGCATCTACCTTTCCAATACATTCCAGCTTTGACAACAAGCATCGGCGGCACCATGTGGCGAACACCAATGTAAGCCCCGCTTGGAGAAGTAACAGTTGCTGTGCGGGGCTGAATTCAAGCACTCCAAAATGCAAAGACATTTTTTGCAGCTTTAAAAACAAGGTTGCAGCTCCCTGTCCCCCCAGAGACCCCAATGCCACCAACATCAAGTGATACGATAAATATACCGTTCGGTTGTCCTTTGGCGTATTGACATACGCCATATTGGAAAAGCAGAATGTTCCCCCAGCCAGCACCGCCTGATACACTACCATCGTGACGGGCAAAAGCCAGAGATAGGTGCGTGAGGTTACAAAAGCATGCAGTATCGGGTAAAGCGCAAATAAATAAAAAGCTGCATTGAATGTTTTAAACCATGAAGTACGCCGCAGCAGACGATGCCACAGTGGCATTACTGCCGCAGTAACAACAATATTCATCGCCTGCAGAACACTGAGAAACGTGTAGCTCACTTTTACCTGATCCAACAAATACACATTTGCCGCATACAACGTCATCGTGGAAAAAAACATCCAAAAGAACACCAGTAACATGGTCCGCATAAAAGTCGTATTGCACAAGGGCAACGCCAACAGTCGTCCACCTCCAGCGGCAGGTGGCGGATATGGACTTTCTCTGGGTATCAGCAGAGTGCCCAGTTCAAGCAACGCCAGTATAAAAGCCACCATACGAATAACACCCAGCCAAAACAACTGATTCCCGCTGGATGCCGCAAAATCGGATAAGATGCTGGCAACCAATGCCGCCAACGCAGTAAACATACTGTTGAGCACGCCGGATAATGCAAAAAAGCTGCCGCGAATTTCCTCTGGTAAAAAAGTGATGTGCCACGCCGGAAAGCCACTGGCTACCAGCGTGTTTGCGGCACTGCCCAGAAGCATGCATATCATCAGCACCTGCACAAGTCCCGGCCCTCGCCAGACAAGCGGAAGTACTGTAATTCCAAAAATTGTAAAGAAATGGTATGCAAACCGAAAGCCTCCCAGCAATGCTTTTCTCTTCCGGAATTTTTCCAGCAACAGGGGAGAAAACGGATACAACACACCCGAAATCAGAGGAAGAGCTGTGATATAACCAATCTCCACGCTGTCAAGTCCACTGCACATCAAAAAACCTGTCAAAAAAACAGCAGTGGTCAGCGCAGTATAGACTGCCTTTAGGCATTCGGAAACAAGAATACACAACCGGGCACGGCCAGCGGCGTCGCGTAGGGAAAACAAGATCTGCAAATTTGTGTGCATAAACGCAATCCCCCAAAGGGTACAAAATCAAGCGGACAGCTCCCTTTTACGAGAGAGCATGCCGCATATCACAAATAGGTTTTGAAAAACTCTGCCGCGCGCTTCCCACTGAAGGCGTGACCGCCGGGATGTACATCTGTCCACAAACGGGCTTCAGAATCCGCTGCCATATATATCGCTTTGGTATGCATATAACCGCGCCAAAGGTCCTGGAAAAAGAAGCATTCATCCGCCGTCCCCATCTCCAACAGCAACGGACGTGGAGCAATAAGGCCTGCAACGTCACTCGTATCCAGCCACCGGTACAGCTCGGGCAATATCTGCGAGCCGCAAAAGTTCCCCCTGCGGATACCAAAAGACGCCATCGGGTTCACATAGCCGATGATATCAGCCGCTTTGATACGTGGTTCTACCGCAGCAGTAAATGCGGTCATCGTACCGCCTTGCGAAAGCCCCATCATGCCAATACGCGCAGGGTCCACTTCTGGGCGTGTGCAAAGATAATCCACACAGCATTTCATATCCCACACATTCAGCGTCAATGGATATATTCCCATGACACCGCCTTTTAAAAAGTTCACATTGCAGGTGTCGCGCCCCAAATAGTCGTCTCCGTCACGCCGCTCTCCAAATCCGCGCAGATCCGGCGTGAGCGTCAGGAATCCAGCTCTGGCCATCTGCGCCGCATAGTCATAATTCATCAAAACAATGTCCGCTTTGTGAGCGGGTGTAGAGACAAGACCAGCTACGGGGTCTTTACCAAATTTCCCATGGCCATGGCTGCACAGGATGGCCGGCTGTGAACGATCGCTTTTAAAATGCTTCGGAATCAGGACCTGGCACGGCACCGACATATATTCCTCGGTGTCAAACACAACGCGCTGGCGGATGAAATCACATTCTTCTACACTGTACTCCACCTCGGCATCAAGCGCCACAGGACGTGGAAATTCCCCCATCAGCTCCAACAGCTTCGCCAAAGCGCTCTCATGCCATGTTGAAAACGCTTGTCCCGCATCAGTAAAATGCATACGCGGTATAACTTCAGACGCCTTTTTATCCCAGTAAGCCTGCATGGAAAACTGCCGTTTACTCATGCGAAACCTCTCATTCTTTTACCGCGCCGATCATCATGCCCTTGGTAAAATACTTCTGCAGATACGGATATACACACAGAATTGGAATCAGCGCCACTACAATTACCACATACTTTAATTGCAGGCTCACCATACTCAGCGACATACCGGCGTTCCCTGCAGCACCGGTTCCTTCATTATTGATGAGAACCTTCATCAAATACAACTGCAATGGTTGCAAAGACTTGTTGGGCAGATACACCATAGCGTTGAAGTAGCTGTTCCACTGCTGTACGGCATAATACAAAATAAGAACCGCCATGATGGGCATAGACAAAGGGATAAAAATGCGACACAGAATCGTAAACTCATCTGCCCCATCAATCTTGGCTGACTCGTACAGGCTCTCGGGAATTGTAGATAGAAATGTGCGTGCCATAACGATATAATACGCAGCCGCGCCTGTCGGAAGAATAATTGCCCAGCGGGTGTTATACAGTCCCAGTTGGTTGATGAGCAGATACATGGGCACCAATGTTCCCGTAAAAAACATGGAAATCAAAAAGAAAATCGAAAGCGGCTTTCGCAAAAAAAACTGCTTGCGCGACAGCGGATAAGCAGCCAGCAGTGTGAGTGTAACACTAATAGCCGTACCGCCCACAGTGTAAATAATTGTATTGTAATACGAACGCCAAATATCACCGCTGCCAAAAATCATCTTATATGCCGCCAGTGAGAAGCCCTTGGGGAACAGCTTTACGCTGTTGGAGATAACTGCCGTTGGGTCACTGATCGACATGCTGAACACATAAATAAGCGGGTAAGCCGTAATGCACGCCGCTATAAAACAAAATATATAGTTTACAATCGTAACGGCCCTGTCACCGATACTCATACGTTTCATGAGAACGCCTCCTTTTTCTGTTTACGGCATGCACTCACCATAGAGACACGTCGGTCAGCTTTTTGCTCGCCTTATTCGCCGCAACCACCAGTATCAAGTTTACTACCGAGTTGAACAGCCCCACAGCAGAGCCAAAGCTATAGTTACCCTCCACGAGACCGGTACGGTATACATAAGAAGAAATTACGTCCGCAACGTCCAGAGTGATAGGATTGTACAGAAGGATGAGTTTCTCATATCCTACGCTCATGAGCGTGCCGATGTTCATCACGAAAATCACCACAATGGTGGGCAAAATACAGGGAATTGAAACATGCAGGATCTGCTGGAGCTTGGTAGCGCCATCCACCGTTGCAGCTTCATACAATTCAGGGTTAATTCCTGTGAGCGCCGCCAGATAAATGATCGACGACCAACCGAAGCCCTGCCAGATGCCGCTGGCAATAAAAATCGTGCGGAACCAGCTTGGTTCCATCAGAAAATTGATGGGTTCTCCGCCAAACATCTGAATGATGGTGTTGATAATGCCCGAGCTGGGGGATAAGAAGTTCACCAACAGGCCGCAGATGATAACGGTGGAAATAAAATACGGAATATAGCTGACAGTCTGCACGATGCGCTTAAATGGGCCGTTCCGCAAGTCGTTCAGCGCCAGAGCAAAAATAATCGGTACCGGGAACGCCCAAATCAAACTGTAAATGCTGATGAGCAATGTATTGCGCAGTACGCGGAAGAAATAGGGCGAGGTGAAAAACTGCTCAAAATATTTAAACCCGACCCATTCGCTGCCACTGATTCCCAGTACGGGAGAATAATTTTTAAATGCAATGATATTACCATACATGGGATAATACACAAACACCAGATAATGCACCACAACGGGCAGCACAATCAAGAGCAGGGCTTTATCTCGTTTTATATTTTTCCATAACAGTCGAAGGCTCTTCATCAAACGAGCCTTAAAAGGTAATTTTTTCGGGGAAGGCTGTTTTACGACTGTATTCGCTTGGACGGCCATAGTCAACACCTCGCTTAAATTCAGTTTGTCATCAATAAGGCCCGCCGACGCTCTCAGGCTCGGCGGGCCCATATTTCTCACATTATACTACTGTTCCATTATTCAGCGTTTGCCATCAAACGGTCGTACTGTGCCTGGCGCACCTCCTGCAAACGGGCCACGCCCAGGGCTTCGGCACCATCCAGATAACTCTGCCAATCGGTTTCAACGCTGGCCGTACCAACCACAAATTTACCACACATCTCGTAAACGTAGGTCGACAGCTCACCTTTAACGCCGGAAACAACCTCACTTTCCTCGGCAGTCTGCGCGGGCAGCATCAAACCCGGGGTCGCATAAGGACGTGTCTCATCGGTGTAATCAAGAATGTTCTGACGAACATCATCGGGATAACTAAACAACAGAGCCTCTTCGCGGGCTTCCAGCTTCATGGTGGGCCCATTGATCCAGCAACCATAGCTCTCCAGCACTTCCTTCGGAGAACGGCCGTTGGGGTCATTGGTGACCACTTCGGTCAGCGTGTAAGTACCATCGCTGTTCTTGTTATAGGTCTCTCCCTCAATGCCGAAGTTCAGCAGTTCGGCGCCCTCGTCGCTGAGCAGGTAATTGATAAACGCAATGGCGATATCAGGATTTTCGCAACTGGAGGAAACCACATAGCCGTCCACTGCCATATCACCAATTACCTCGGTAGCCTGCGCGTGCGGGCCCTTGGGCGGCGCCACGGCAACCAGTTCTGCATCTTTCACACCATTGGCTTGCAGAGTGGCAAGCAGCGTAGGAATATTAGACGGATTCGCAGTGAAAACGCCAATTTCGTCGCGTACAACCTTTTCAAACATTTTGGCCTCATCGCCCAGTGTCATAAATTCGGGGTCGATCAAGCCCTCGGAATACATCTTGTTCAGCCAAGTGAGCCATTCACGTGCATTGTCGCTCAGATACTCGTACTGCATCTGGCCGTTCTCGTCTGGATACCAGCCACTGGACTGGATCATATGCAAGCCCCATGCATTGCCCCAGTACGTCGTATACCAAACTGTGCCGCCGGCGGAGTAAGGCACTTCATCGTTGGGATTACCGTTGCCGTTCGCATCCTGCGCCTTAAATGCACGCATCACTTCTTCCCACTCTTCAATAGTAGTGGGGATGTCCAGACCAACGCGATCCAGCCAGTCCTTGCGCACGATAAAGCCATACGGAGAAAAGTAAGCGGCCTCATTCATGGAGTTGATGGAATAGATATGACCATCCGCAGAAGTGAGCGCCCGCATATTGGGAAACTTCTCATAAGCGGCTAAAATGTTGTCACCGTTGGTTTCGATATAATCCTCCAAGGGCAGGATCATGCCTTGGCTGCCAAGCTCCGCAAGGCTCAAACCGTTGGGCAGCAGCATAATGTCGGGCAGATTGCCACCGCCAGCGCTGACACGCAACTTCATAACCTCAACATACTGTGCGGCCGCGGTAACATCCCAGTTGACCTTCACATTGGTGCGCCGCTCAATTTCCTGCCATACAGGCAAATTGTCAGCCAGACTTGCCGCGCCCAAATCCGAAGCGGCAATCGTCAGCTCTACGGGCTCTGTCAGCGGGAACGTGATCGGTTCGGTCTGTTCCGATTGTGCTGTAGAACTTGCAGAGGTAGATGCAGGTGCGGCGCTGGATGACGTTGCACTTTTGCTGCAGCCAGTCAGTGTTCCTGCCGTCAGTGCAAGTGCAAGAACACTTGCAGCAACGCGTTTTAGGCTCTTTTTCATATTTTGTGATCCTCCTTTTGTTTTTAGGCCTTTGCCCTGTGCTCCGGCCCTGTGTTATGCCCTTATTTTAGCAACCCATTCTCCCTCATACAACATTCCATTTTTGACCGTCATTCATTTTTTTCACGCTTGGCAGAAAAAACTGCGCATATGAATGATTTGTATCCCACGCAAAAAACGCCCGTTGCACAATGCTCCGGAATGCGTTTAGTATAATAATAAAGGGCAGATGTTTCTTTGCCTTGTAGAATCCGGTCCTATCCGCTGGATAATATATTTTATTTATATGTAGAGTATTGTAGCGTGGCAGGACCCCCGCCAGCACAATAAAAAGGAGTTGGGAAATAACAATGAACATCCATATTAATCCGACCGCGCAGGAACTGGGCGGCGAAGCAGCACGCCTAACAGCATATCTGCTCCGCGAAGCTATTTTGAAACGAGGTGAAGCGCGTCTGGTGCTTTCCACTGGCAGCTCACAGTTCGAAACGCTGGAAGCCCTAGTAAACGAAGATGTCGATTGGCGCAAGGTAACCATGTTCCATCTGGATGAGTATGTGGCTTTGCCCGAAACACATCCGGCCAGTTTTCGGAAATATTTAAAGGAGCGCTTTATCGCCAAAGTTGATCTGGGCGCTTACCATCTGGTGGACGGCAACCCCGTCTCCATCCCCGAACTGACACGTCTTCTGCGTCAGGCTCCCATTGACGTAGGGCTGATCGGCGTCGGCGAAAATGCACACATCGCCTTCAACGACCCGCCCGCTGACTTCCAAACCAAAAACGCCTATATCATTGTAAACCTGAATGACCGCTGCAAGATGCAGCAGGTCGGCGAAGGCTGGTTTGCTACCATCGACGATGTTCCCAAGCAAGCCATCTCCATGACGGCATATCAGATCATGCAGTGCAACCACATCATCTCCTGTGTTCCGCATAAGGTAAAAGCCCAAGCAGTGGCTGATACACTGCACAGCGTTGCGGTAGACCCCATGATTCCTGCTACGCTGCTGAAAACACACCCCTCTTTCGACCTGTTCCTAGATGAAGAATCCGCTTCGCTCATCGATACGCAAAAAATAGTTGAGTTTAAGCCCAAGCGTAAGATCTCTGTGGTTCTTGCTGGCGCAGGCGCTCGCGGAGTGCGCGTATATGGCGCATATGCCGCAAACCAACCCGACGAAATGGAGATTGTTGCGGTAGCCGAGCCAAACGATGCCCGCCGGGAAAATTTCTGCCGAGAGCACAATATTCCGCCCGAGCGTGCTTTCCGCACCGCAGAAGAAATGTTCGCCCGTCCCAAAATGGCTGATATGGCTTTTATTGCCACTTTGGACGGCGAGCACATTGCTCATGCAACGGCAGCCATTGAACAGGGCTACGACCTGCTTTTGGAAAAACCGATTTCCGACTCCCTGGAAGAATGCCAGGAGCTGTTGCGGCGCACAGAACAGGCAGGCGCAAAAGTAAGCCTCACGCATGTGTTGCGCTATGCGCCATTTTATCAAAAAGCAAAGCAGATTCTTGATTCCGGTATTTTAGGAGATATCGTCAGCGTACAAGCCAGCGAAAACGTAAGTTACTGGCACGCCTCTCACAGTTATGTGCGTGGTATTTTCCGCAAGGCAGAGGAGACAAGCCCGATGATCATGGCCAAATGCTGTCACGATCTTGACCTCATTGTATGGCTGACCGGCAGCCGCTGCAAATCTCTGTCTTCCTATGGTGACCGTTCGGTGTTCCGGCGCGAAAACATGCCGGAAGGTGCAACAGAATACTGCTACGACGGCTGCGCAGTAAAAGGAAATTGTCAGTTCGACGCCGAAAAAATTTATATGACGAACCCCAAAACAGGATATGATAGCGTAGGCGCCGGACAACTGCAATTCTCTGTCACCAGCGATACGACCCGTGAGGGCGTTGAAAACGCCCTGCGTCATGGTCCGTTCGGGCGCTGCGTATATTGTTGCGACAACACCGTAGTAGACCATCAGGTGATATGCGCCGAAATGGAAAACGGCGTTACCGTGGACTTCAGCATGTGCAGCTTTGGTTATCGAGATTATCGACTGCTTCATATTTTAGGCACTAAGGGCGATTTGTCTGGTAATCTTGAAGAGGAAAAACTGACATTGCATCTGCACGGCGGCAAATCTTTTGAGTATGATCTGCATGTGACAGAAACTATTGCAGGCCACGGTGGCGGCGATACCCGTATGATTTCTGACGTGCTTGCCAATGAGCGCGGTGAAACACCGTCTTCCATGACAAGCCTGCGGCAGTCGATGGAGAGTCACTATATGGCTATTGCGGCGGAAGAGTCCCGGTTGAAAGGTGGAAAGTGTATTGTGATGGAAGAATTCCTGCAATAAATACACAAGAGACAATACATTGATAAAACCAGAGAAACCCCGGATATGCCGGGGCTTCTCTGGTTTATAGATATAGCAATCGCCTGTTCGTAGGCAACAAATCCGGGGTGTTCCGAACTGTTTGGCTCTGATATAATAACTTATACTACAGGTACTGTTTTGCGGAAATAGAGGTGGGAGAAGGATGAAACATGCATTGGCGTTTAGCCGAATGCCCAAGCTGTTCAGGAGAATGTTCTGGCGCATTTATCTGCTTTTTGCGGGGATAACTACCATCTTATGCATTGGTGCCCTATTTTGGATTCTGGGGGAAACAATATCCGGCAGACAGGTAGACGTCCAGCGTATGGCCCGGGAGTTGGCATCCATTGCGGAAAGCTGGCTGGAATCCTGTCAAAATATGTCCACAGCCGTGGGCCAGATACCAGAGTTCCAAGAGCTTTCTGCCAATGAAGCATACGACTTGGGCTCAGCTCTGCTGGATCCTACGCTCCTTGGGGCAGCACAGCATGCATTGGTCACTGCCCGCGCCCGGGATCTGCATATTGAACGCATGGCCGTGTATCTGTACAATCGGGAATACGTTGTTACAGATCAGGGCACTGTTGTTCTGGACCGGTTCTATCAGACGCTGTTTGCCACAAATGCTGTTCCGCAGTCGGAATATCTACGCCGCTTGGGACCGGGTAAATTTCTTTTTCTGCGTCAAAATTCTATTGATGCTTCCACACCCGAGTGTCCGGTATATATTACTTCTGTGATCGACCGTGATGGCAAACGATATGGAAATTTATTTGTTTTTTTAGACACCCGAGAATTAAAACGGGAAATTGACGCTGTTTTAGATGAGAAAGCTTACTTCGCCATCTTCGATAAAGACGGAGATCTTGTTTACGGAAACGATTCTTTGTATCTCACAAAAGCCGAAATGCTTGCTGAAACGGCACGAACCGGCGATGCACCCTTACTCCACCACGTAGGAACTTATAGCGGATGGGAGATCTGTATGGCACAGCCTAAAAATCTACTGGCACACAGGCTTTTGTATCGCAGTTTGATGCTCGGGACTTTATGGCTCATCCTTTTGATATTGGGCGCCCCCGCTGCTCTTTTCCTCTGCCGCAAGAACTACGCGCCTTTACAAGAGCTCGCGCGGGTAATCTCTCCTCAAAACGTCGCCGGTACACAGGAGATGGAGTATGAGGCGATGCAGGCCGTGATCGCTTCCATTTTCGCCGACCGTCAAATGCTCAAGGAACAAATTCTGATATACAAGCCATTGTTGATCAGCAGTCTGCTGTTGGAGCTTTTAGATGGTTCGCAACAGAAAAATGTTACAAGGAATGCGCTGCACGCTTTGGGCATTGACCTTTCACTGGAGTGCTGGTGCTGTGTAGCCATTATCACAGCGGAGGCACGCCATGATGCCCTCGTTGCTTTAGCTGAACGGACACGTATCTCCGGCCGTGTAATGTGCTTGGCTGCCACACACAGCCGGTCTGTCTGCGTCTTTTTATTAAATGCAGAGTCCCGTGGTACATGTATGCAGGCAACGCAAAAACTGCAACAATATCTGGACGTAGAGGAGTCCGTGCTCAGTTGGGGAGCCAGTGAGATTGTCACAGATATAGAGCATTTGACTCGTGCCTATCAGCACGCGCGGACTGTTTTGGATTATGCAATTCTGGATACGGCAACAAACGGAACAGATTGGACCACGCTGTCCGCCTCCGGTGTAATGGAACTCCGGCAGCCGGATATTCTAAAGAATCTGTTTTCTACATTTTCTGTCGGGCGCATCTCAGAAGCCCGCCGCATGCTTCTGGAATACTTCTCCTGTATCATCTATGGCGGCTACGCGCAGAAGGAGCACCTGCGCTTTTTACAGAAAACGACGCTTTCCGCTTTGCTGAAACTGCGACAGGAATATGGCATAGATTGCTCCACAGAACCTCTGCGTCAATGGAATGGAAACGAAAGAGATTCCATCCGCCATCTGCACGATTTGTGCATGAACACTTGTGATGAGCTGGATGGCATCATGAGCGCGTGGCTCTCTGAACAGCTTGTGCAACGCGAAAACAGCATCATGGAGTATTTGAATGTCCATATCTTCGACGAAGACCTTTCCTTAAGTAAATTGGCCGTAGAGTTCGGCATCTCGGAAAGTGTCATCAGCCGGAAAGTGAAAACATTATCTTCGGAAAATTTTCTGGATTATGTCAACCACAAGCGAATTGAACACGCTTGTGTACTCTTACAGCAGACAGATATCTCGATAAACGATCTTGCCGCAAACGTTGGCTACGGCAACGACATCACTTTCCGACGCTCCTTTAAAAAATATATGGGCGTCACGCCCAGCGAATATCGCCGGGAACACGCTCCTGAAAGAGAGTGAATTTATCATGATTATCGCTGATATTCTGCGGGAATTGACTTTGGGCGAAAAGGCCAGCCTCTGTTCCGGAGAAGGATCTTGGGATACAAAGGCCCTCTCTCGGCTGAACATCCCTTCGATTCACATGACAGACGGACCGTGCGGTGTTCGTAATCAAAAGCGAGGCCAAAGCAAGGCTGACCCCGCTACATGCTTTCCCGCCCCCTGTCTTTTGGCCTGTTCCTTCGATCCCGAACTTTTGGCCATGGTCGGCAGCGCCATCGGCGAGGAATGCCGCGCCATCGGCGTACATCTTTTGCTTGCCCCTGGCGTCAACCTAAAGCGCAGTCCCCTGGGCGGCCGGAATTTTGAATATTTCTCTGAAGACCCTCTGCTCACTGGTATGTGTGCTGCGGGATACATCCGCGGCGTCCAGACCCAAGGAGTAGGAGCGGTTCTCAAGCATTTCGCCTTGAATAACCAGGAAAACTGGCGTCTTGTCAGCAATTCTATCGTGGATGAAGCCACCATGCGGGAGTTGTACCTTCGTCCTTTTGAAATCGCCGTAAAAAGTGCGAAGCCCGCTGCTGTTATGACCTCTTATAACCGTGTGAATGGAATCTATGCCAGCGAGCACTCTGCCCTTTTGACGGGTGTGCTGCGTGACGAATGGGGCTACGAGGGCCTTGTTGTCAGTGACTGGGGCGCTGTGAACGACCGCGTGGCTGGGCTGCGTGCCGGCATGGATTTTGAAATGCCTGGCAGCGCTGCTGTAAACGATCCTCGCATTTTAAAAGCTGTGCAGACAGGAGAGCTCTCCTCTGCCACTTTGGACACAGCTGTGGAGCGAATTCTCACCCTTGTGGAGCGCTTGAGCCAAAGCGCTCCCTGCACAAAGCAGTTTGATATAAATGCACACCATGCGCTGGCGCGCCGGGCGGCTGCTGAGTCTGTTGTTCTCCTGGAAAACAACGGCCTATTGCCACTGTCTAAAACTCCCGCAATCATCGGCCGCTTGGCGGAGGAGCCCCATTTTCAGGGCAGCGGCAGTGCGCATGTGAATCCAACGGAACAGGACAATTTTCTTGCTGCGTGTCACCAGGCTGGGCTTGTGCCGTCTTATGCGCCCGGCTGGGCATCTGGCGGACATGAAGATGAGAACCCGGCCCTTCTGCGGCAGGCAACGGAACTCGCCCGTAACAGTGAGAACGTTGTTCTCTTTTTAGGGACAGAGGCCTCCGACGAGTCCGAAGGCTTTGACCGAAAGAACTTTCAGCTTTCCAACGCCCAGCAGCAATTGGCACGCGCGGTGATTGAGGCAAACCGTAACACCGTGGTCGTTGTTCAAGCTGGCGGCGTAGTGGATTTGGCATGCGCAGAAGGTGCCAGTGCGGTTCTTTACGCCTACCTTTCGGGACAGTCGGGTGGCTCAGCATTGTATGATTTGATCTTCGGTGAAGTTTCCCCAAGCGGCAAACTGCCCGAAACATTCCCGCTTCGTCTTGAGGATACCCCCTGTTATGATTCGTTTGGTTTGCGCGACACTTTTTACACTGAAAAAACAGCAATGGGGTACCGTTTCTACAATGCAGTGAACAAAAACGTACGATGGCCGTTTGGACACGGGCTAACCTATTCTGACTTTGAACTCAAGGATGTAAAGGCTATTACCCAAAATGCCAGCATCACTGTTTCCGGCGTGCTGCAAAATATCGGCAATACGATGGCAGCTCAAACCGTACAGGTCTATGCATCTGAGCCCGGCACAGAAGTTCATGCGCTTTGCGGATTTATTAAGCTGAAGCTGCGGCCAAATGAAAAACGAACATTCTCTGTAAATTTCCCCTATCGGCAGATGGCTCATTTTGACGCAGTTGCTCGCCGTTTTGTGCTGGATGCCGGTAATTGTCATATCCAAGTGGGATTTTCAAGCCGTGATATTCAGTATGCCTGCACCTTGTACTGTGAACGCTGGACCGGTGATCAGCTGATCGCCGCGTTGGTGCCAACAGAAGCGCGGATAGACAACACGCGCTTTCATCCCAATTCTACGGTTCAAGATCTGTTGGATACTGATATTGGTAAAATGCTTTTTTCCAAGCTCTCCAAAGAATTGGAAGAAGAACGAAAGCGCGGGGAAATTGACGATAATTTTTATCATATGTATCTGGCACAAATCCGGCAGTATCCCTTGCGTACCTTTGTCTTAGCAACGCACGGAAAATTCACCTGGCATATGCTGTCCAGATTACTTACGCTATTGGATGAGCCTTCTCCAGATATGAACGAAGCTGCAGCGCTGTTGCAAACGATCCGGGTTATATAATATCATATTTTTAAGAATGGACTCAGGATTATGCTTGAATTACATGAAATTACATATAGTTCCGTTCTGCTGCGCCTACTGTTGGCCACCATAATCGGTGGCATACTTGGATGGGAGCGTGGGCGAAAAAACCGCCCTGCCGGGCTTCGGACCTATATGTTGGTCTGCCTTGGTGCAGCTATCGTCATGATGACCAATCAATATGTTACACAGTGTCTCGGCACCGGTGATCCTGTCCGCATGGGCGCACAAGTCATCAGCGGTATCGGCTTTTTAGGCGCCGGCTCTATTATGGTGACACAACGCAATCAAATTCGTGGAATTACCACCGCTGCTGGGCTTTGGGCATCGGCATGTGTGGGCCTGGCCATAGGCATCGGATTTTATGAAATCGCGCTTCTCGGAGGCCTCGTTATCTTTTTTGTACTAACATTTGTTCATCGTATTGATGAACTGTCACGTAAGATGAGCAATGTCCTGGATATTTATGTAGAGTTGAGTGGAAAAGAAACGATGACAAAATTCATTAGGAACTTACGGGATGCTGGGTTGGTATTAAGTAATCTACAACTCGAAAGCGATTCTACCAGCGGTGAAAGCTTTGCTTTTATTGCTACAGTAAAAAGTCTGGAACAGCGTCCCAGAGATAGTATTATTGATTTTTTACGCCATGTACAAAATGTAGAGTTTGTCGAAGAACTGTAAATCGATATATGGATATCCTAAAATTAAATCTTATCAAACGCCTTCTTCATCTCAAAATCCGAAAGGAATCCTCGCTGAGCCTGCTCCCTGATGTCCTGCGCTCTGGCGACCAGAGCATTCCATTCATCGGTTGAGATCTTCCCGCGTGCCTTCCGCTTTTTCAAACGGTTGTAAGTGTTTTCGTATTCGA
>OGYF01000349.1_pt1 | contig 50575 bp, 47 predicted proteins | sample 1576451 | NCBI WGS metagenome assembly OGYF01 (sample SAMEA3541505, study PRJEB24748) | human gut metagenome | biome: human gut; feature: human-associated habitat; material: faeces | place: China | collected 2012
GCGGATATGTCAGCAAACCGTAAATCAGACCGCCCATGAAAGAATCGCCACCGCCCACACGATCTACAATGTGTGTGATGTCATAACGAGGTGACTGGAACAGCTGTTTGCCATCATACAAAACACCGCCCCATGTATTATGGTTGGCATTGATTGAACCACGCAAAGTGATAATTACTTTCCGGGCCCGCGGGAAACGTTGCATCAACTGAGTACATACACTTTCAAACTCAGCAGCATTCACTTCACCGGCTGTTGCCGTCACATCAAAACCTTCCGGTTTGATACCGAATACTTTCTCCGCATCTTCTTCATTTCCGAGAATGATGTCACAGCCAGCCACTAAATCCGGCATTACCTCTGATGCTTTCTTTCCATATTTCCACAGATTCTTCCGGTAATTCAAATCGCAGGAAACCGGAATACCCAACCGATTGGCTGTCTGAATCGCTTCCAAGCAGACATCTGCTGCTCCCTGACTGATTGCCGGTGTAATTCCCGTCCAATGAAACCAGTCTGCACCAGCCAAAACCTGTTCCCAGTCAATCATACCCGGTTTAATTTCCGAGATAGCTGAATGAGCCCGGTCATATACAACCTTACTGGCGCGAGCCACAGCTCCGGTTTCCAGGAAATAAATCCCCATACGATCACCACCATAAACAATATGGTCGGTCTTAACTCCGTGTTTATGTAAATCTTTTACGCAAGCGGCAGCAATATCATTCTCCGGCAAGCGAGTCACAAACTCAGCTTCCATTCCATAATTAGCCAATGATACAGCTACATTTGCTTCACCACCACCAAATGTGGCACTCAATTCATTCGTCTGACTAAAACGTAAATATCCGGGAGTTGCCAATCGAAGCATAATCTCACCGAAGGTTACTATTTTTCCCATGTGTGTTTTAATTTATCCGTTAAAAGTTAAAATATCGTTTTGCATTATAATAAGAAATATCTGCTACCATCTGTTTCAAGAAATCCATCTCACTCCGTGGTAACTTTCCGGCCTCTATATCTTCACCAATCAAGTTACACAGGATGCGACGGAAATATTCATGACGCGGATATGAAAGGAAACTGCGTGAGTCCGTCAGCATTCCTACAAAACGGCTCAACAATCCCATAGCCGACAAAACATTCATCTGCTTCCGCATCCCATCTTCCTGATCCAGGAACCACCAGCCTGAGCCTAACTGCATCTTTCCCGGAACAGTTCCGTCATTATACGTATAAGCCAATGTTGCCAGTACTTCATTATCCTTCGGATTCAAGCTATACAAAATGGTTTTCGTCAGTTTACCAACCTGGTCAAGCTGGTTAAAGAAACGATGTCCCACAACCGAACAATTCACTTCCATAATGGCATCAAAACCCGTATCCGGTCCCAAAGCCTGAAACATGCGGGTGGAACTGTTTCGCACAACACTGATATGATACTGTTGCGCCCATCCTTTTTCCCAGTCCATGACAGCCAGTTCGAACAGCAAAGCACCCCGGAAACGGCGGATCTCCGTTTCATCCAGTAACTTTCCGTCCATCACCTTCTTGAAGATCTGCTGAACTTCGGCTTCTGTATAATCATCTGCATAGAAGTTATCCAAACCATGATCAGACAAACGACAACCCAAAGACGCGAAATAATCATGTCGCTTCCGCAAAGCGGTCAATAAATCCGTATAGGATCGGATCTCCATATCAGCAGCCTGTCCTAACTTTTCTACATAAGCCCGATAAGACACCGGATTTTCTACGGCCAACACCTTATCCGGACGCCAGGCCGGATATACACGAGTTCCAAAAGGATGTTCCTGCAAATAACGATGATGTTCCAAAGAGTCGATCGGATCATCCGTTGTACATACTACTTCTACCCGACAACGCTTCATCAGCGCCTGGGCACGAAAATCATCCGTCTGCAGCATATCCGTACAAGCTTCATAGATTTCGCGGGCAGTCTGTGGCTTCAGCAAGGTATCAATGCCGAAAATACGACTTAACTCCAAATGAGTCCAATGGTATAAAGGATTCCGCATCGTATAGGGAACCGTTTCCGCCCATTTCTCAAACTTCTCATAATCACTTCTGTTTCCGGTAATATATTCTTCCGCAATGCCATTGCCGCGCATGGCTCTCCATTTGTAGTGATCGCCACCCAGCCAGACCTCCGTCAGATTCTTAAACGAATGGTTTTCCGCGATCTGCTTAGGATCTAAATGACAATGATAGTCGATGATAGGCAACGAATCCGCACTGTCATGATATAATTCACGAGCCGACTCATTCGTCAGCATAAAATCTTTATTGATAAAACTCTCCATATTCCTGTATCTGATTTTCGTTAACAACAACTCTTCTCTTCCTTATTTATTCCTGAACTTCCAGAATATAAGAAGACAAACCTTCTACACAACCTTTCAGCATGCCTTTCTGCACTGTAAAAGAAACGTTATGCACAACATCCGTATAAGAGCCATCAGGTAAACAAGTTTTAATAGAAATATCACCCGCTTCGCCCAAGTTGATCAAGGCCGCACCTTTTTTACCTCGTGCCACTTCCATCACCTTACCATCAGTCGAGTAATACAAGGTTTCCTTTTCACCCACCATTCGCTGGCGGAAATGATTAGCGGCAACTACTTCCGGATGGAAGAAATTATCATTTCCACGCGGACCAATCCGATTATTACCCCAACGATTCGCAGGAGAAGAACCTGCTGGCCGACTCAAGAACAAAGGAACACCCGAGGCACGAGCAGCCACAATAGTCCAGCCACAACGAATCTGAGCATCCGTCAAGCCCGCCGATTCACCGGCATTACAATAGGTATCATGACTTTCCACCCACGTAATCAATTGTTTCGGATTAGCCGGATGATGCCATGATTTCAAGTCCACACCCGAAAAACTTCTATTTTCCAAAGCTTTCCGCAGCTCTCCACCATAATTACTGGCAGTCAGTCCGATGTATTTGGAATATTCTTTTTCCTTCACGTTCTTGTCTTGTAAAACTTCTCCATAAATGAAAAGCTCTTTGGAAGTATCCAGACGCAAACCATTCACAGCTTCCCGACCAGTAGCTATTTCCCAAAAGTTATTCCGGGGAGATTTTTCATCCTTCGGATCAGAAGGCAAGCCGATATGTTTGGCAGTGTCATACCGGAATCCGCCGGCACCGCAGGCGATCAGTTCGTTTACATATTTCATATAATAATACTGGAATAACGGATTCTCCGTATTTACATCCGGCAATCCGCCTACTCCACCCGTTGTACACTGAAAACGGTCGTTATAATCTTTTATCGGATTCAATCCGTTGGCATGATACAGTTGTTCCTGTCCGCCAACAGCCTCAATGAACTGCTGGGAAACAGCCGTTGTATCAAAAGCCGTATGATTGGGCAAGACATCCACCAATACCGTAATTCCATATTTCCGGGCTTCAGTAGTCATGGCAATAAAATCAGCTTTTGAACCTAACTGATAATTCCCGATCGTCCATTCCACCGGTTGATAATGGTAATACCATTTCCCTTTTCCAAAGATTTCCAATCCGCCATCATCACCCACAAAACATTTGTTGGCCGGTGAAGTCTGCACCATTGTAAATCCGGCATCCGCAATCTGCTTCATATTTTCCTTAATCGTCTGGAAGGACCAGCAGAACGCATGAAGAATCGCCCCATGTTGCTTATCTTTGGGCAGTGTTTCTTGTCCATACAAAGATAACGGCCAAGAAAACATTCCAAGCCACGTAGATATGACTGTGATAAAAAACTTTTTAATATCCATATTTTCTATCTATATTTAACTAACAATGTTTCTGTGTTTCCAAATCTAACAAATTCCGCAGAGTAACTAAACTTGAATTTGCAGAAAAATAAGATTTTCCATACTCCAAATTAAACTTATAGTCAAAATCAGACGGATTGTTTCCTTGGTTATGCTGCAAAATTGTCTCTGCCTTATCCAAGGCTTTTACCCAATGAGCTTCCTCAGTCTGATTTTCATTATATTCATTCCATATTGCCAATAAATCAGAACCTATCTCCTGAGGCAAAAGAGACAACATCCGTTCCATCGCCATTTTCTCTTTCGTATGTTTCTCTTGTTCGTCGGGTAACAACAAAGCTGAAATATCCCCATCATACAACTCGCCCAGATCATGAATCAAACACATTTTCAGGATTTTCAAACCATCCAACTCCGGGAAGTCATTGATAAAAAGAACGGCTAATAAGGCTAATCTCCAAGAATGTTCAGCCGTACTTTCCTGCCTTCCGGAAGATGTCCAAGCCGTTCGCAATACAGATTTCAGCTTTTCTACTTCCTGTATAAAGTCTATATATTGTTTTAATCGTTCCATATCTATTTGACAAACTGAATTGCTGAACCTTTCATTGTCGTAGCATCGATAATCGTCCGTGCCGAAACATCAATCTTATCCGATACAAACTCCGGAATATTATACGACCACATACTGTCTTCTTAATAATCTCTGGTACGTTGGGGCAACATAAAAGGCTTTCCTACTTTGCCATCTTCTGATACGTATGCAAAATATGGCCGTGTATAAAGACCGTCATCCCGCCGACTGCTGAATACAAACCAACGACTGTTGCCACTCCAGGAATGATAGCTCTCTACATCCGGACTGTTGACTTCCTCCAAACACCGGTGCTTGCCAGTCTTCAGTTCTACCCAATACAAATCTGCATCCTTATGCCAGATTGAGAAGTTTCCGTATCCGGATAACGTATATAACAGATAACGTCCATCCGGTGAAACACGGGGGAAGGAAACGCTTTTACCTTGTTGTTCTGCTGCATACAAGGTATCTCCCCGACTGCCGAATGTCCGCTTTTCGGGATCAAAGGAAATCGAACAAAGGCTGTATTTCACTTCCTGATAAGCATCCGGCATCGGTTTTGCCTGGGCTGTACAGAAATAAAGTGTTTTTCCATCAGCCGAAAATGTTGGAAACGTTTCAAAAGCCTGATTAGAAAACAAGGCTGGCGCCGTAATCAATTCATGTTTCTCCGTATCGTAGACGACTACATCCGATTTCTCATCATAGACTTCAATCCGATTCCGGTTATTCGGATGAAAGAACTGTTTCGTGATATTCGTCGAAAAAGCCACAAATCGTCCTTCGGGATGCCAGGAAGGATATACCAAAGACGATATGGTCTCAGGTGTTTCGGTATTGAGTTTCTCAACGGTTCCGTCTTTTACCAAATAGGTTCCACCTAATTTCTGACGCATGTGAAACAGGAAACGGTCTGCTTGCCGATTACAAAAGGAATGACAATTCATACAGTTTTGATTGGTTTGCCGGTTTTCCAATACGGGCAACTCGTCGAATGTTTCCAGATTGCGCTGATAGATTCCCATGTTTTTCCATAATTCATAGCCCGGAGCTATTTTCCGATAAGCCAAATAAGCATCCATTGGTTCTGAAGCTACATAGATATCAAAAGCTTTGTAACCCATCCATTTGCCGTCTTCTTTAACAGACACCGATACTTCCAGGCTTTTTCCTTTTGCCTGTTGTAGCAATTCTTGCCAGGCTTTCAATGGAATCTGGAAAGTACTGTCTTTCAACCAGACCGATATGGAATGTTCTTGGAAAGCAAAAACGGCTACTGCATCTTCCACTGCATCCCGCAGGCCAAAATTCAGAGGAGCCACATTTACCGGAATAGTGACTTCCTTATAATCAGGATAAATAACCGGTGTTATCTCTTTTTGCTCGTCGATATGGGGCAAACTTGGCTGACAAGCCACCAAGCCCAACAAACATCCGATCAATAGGTATAAATATTTATTTCTCATCATTTGCTATTTTATAAGAAGCTTCCAACCTTCCTACTAGTTCTTTATTTAAATACAACATAATACCAATACGTATCACCAAACGACCGATACAACAGCCCGGCAAGTCCTCGATTATTTCGATTAGCTAAAACCTGTTTCCGAAAATCAGCATACCGGCTCAAGACATCCTTATTCAAGGCATATTTTTCCAATCCTTCCGGATTCTTTTCATGGGCAACGAGCAAAGCTTCCTGATAAGCCACGGGTAAATCAGGCAAAAGCGGAGTTCCCCAATAGCGGTCAATCAGATATTGAAAACTGGCCATGTCTTTCTTTAATAAATATGCTCCCATCAAATACTCGAAGGCTGTTCTGGCTTGAGCCGAATTGGCCAATATAGGAAGTTGCATGGCCGTCTCCAGTTGTTCACCGGCCACCTTTTGTTGGGTTGTATCTTCCGGAGACAATAATAACGAACGCTTACTACCTAATAGCGGATCATTTTCTACCTCAGCATCATTGTAAAGAAATTTCCGTTGCTGCTTTGCCCACTCCCGATAAGTCCACGATTTCTCCAACAAACGGATGTATTTTTCAGCAACTGCATACTCGCCATAAATTAAATTGGTCTGAACCAGCCGTTGGAGCAAACGGGCATTATAATTTCCACGGGCACAGGAATTACCTTCGAAAGCCAGTCGCTGCGACAAGGCGATATTTCCTGCCGTAAAATAAATATCACTCAACAAAACCGAAACATCTTCTGTATGATTCCAATTCACTGCCAAAGCCTGCGGACCTTTGAACTGATAATCAAACATGGTATCTGCCAGTTTGCCTTGTTCGGCCAATGCCCGGGCAAGGATATTCATATAAAGGAAATTCGTTATCTTACCCTGGCAATCAGCTTCTATTTTCTGCCATTGCCCGGTTCGGGAATAATGATCCAGCATCATATAACGGCGCATCTTCAATTCTCCAAAGCGAAGCGTCCCGACATAAAATACAGCTAGCAAACAGACAAACAAAGCCACTGCAACCAGTCTTTTACTCTTCGTCGTTTTCAATGACCAGTTACTTCGATGTACAATCAGCGCATAGCCAGTCAGCAGCCATACGCCCCACCATGAAAAATAAATAACCGATTTAGGCTCTAATAAATGATGATAATAAGCGTCGGGTAAAAAGGCAAAACGGAAATCACTGATAACGGCTGTTCGCCATAAAACAAACAACAGACCGGCTGTTATCAATAAAGGGAAAAGCGCCAGCCATTTCTGCTTGTTTTTACGGACAACAAACTCATATAAAAATACCCAGACGGCAAATAATACGGAAGCAGCTCCTACCCACCAGACTAAAATCAATCCTCCTACCGCTTCAAAAAACAAGCGAAGCCGATCTGATCGAATAGACAGACAAGTCCACGCACTTATGAGAACAAAAGCTATCGACAGGACTCCTTGATACAGGTAGTTAAAATCAGCAATTACCCAAACCTGAGCCATGGCAACCAACCAACCTGTCATTGCCAAAATAGATGATCCACTTAGTTTACGTAAAATTTCACCCTGCACAAAAGCTATCAACGTCAATAGTATGGCAGTAATACAAGCTCCCGCGTATGGATAGGAAAAAAACTGAACCAAGAACTCAGACAACCACAACGTCAGACCTCCGGGGTTCGGCAAGTTTTCCCAAAAGAAAGCCGCTTCAGCTAAAAACAACTGGCTCTGTTCGTTGAAAAAGAAAAGATAAGGATAGCAAACTTGTAGGAAAACGAACAAGGAAACTCCGGTTAATAGCCAAAACAACAATAATTTACGACTCATATTATATATTAGTATTTTTCATGTTTACAAGTGTCACAGCGAAATGTCACAGCAAATATATGATATTTATAGAAACGAAAAAGCGGAAGTCCCCTTTATTTTTCTCCAAACGGATATGATCTAATAGGTTGGCCTACCAGCAAATCTTTATTCGCCGTGGGCGAACATACGTTCATCGTCGGCGAATACATATTCGCAGTGAGCGAATATATATTCAGCGTCGGCGAACAAAATATTTCCAGTAGGTTCTTTCATTAAATGACATAAGGCAAAGAAATAGTTCCGCCGCTGAAATTACCTATTCATAGGTATTGATGAAACTAACGATATATCGTAACTTTGCACACGTTTGAGAACAGTATATTAAGATGAGACTATCAGAACTTCGTACAGGCGAAAAAGGAATTATCGTCAAAATTATGGGGCGCGGAGCTTTCCGCAAACGTATCATAGAAATGGGATTTATCCGTGGAAAAGAAGTACAAGTCATTCAAAATGCCCCGTTGAAAGATCCTATTCATTACCGGATTATGGGATATGACGTTTCTCTCAGACGCCAAGATGCCGAACTCATCGAAGTTGTCAGTGCTGCCGAATTCGCAGCCGAACGTGAAAACCTCATTTTTGCCGATAAACCGGCAACTGACTACATCACTCCTTCAGACGATGAATTAAGAGAAATTGCCTACAATAAAGGAAAGACTATCAATGTCGCTTTGGTAGGAAATCCCAATTGCGGTAAAACGTCTTTATTCAATTTTGCATCAGGAGCTCATGAGCATGTCGGGAATTACAGCGGAGTAACCGTTGATGCCAAAGAAGGCGTATTCAAGCAAAACGGATATACGTTCCGGATTGTCGACTTGCCGGGTACGTATTCTTTATCGGCTTATACTCCGGAAGAATTGTATGTACGAAAACATCTGAACGAAAACCAGCAACCGGATATTGTTATCAATGTCATTGATGCTTCCAATCTGGAAAGAAACTTATATCTGACAACCCAGTTGATAGACATGGACGTGCAAATGGTCATTGCCCTCAACATGTACGACGAACTGGAAAAAGCCGGTAATAAGTTTGATTATGAATCGCTGGCACGTATGATCGGTTGCCCAATTGTTCCGACCATCAGTAAGACAGGCTTTGGTATCGAAGAGTTATTCAACCGCGTTATCAAAGTGTATGAAGAAGAAGATCCTGTTGTCCGCCATATACATATCAACTATGGAGATATACTGGAAAAAGGTATTGCCAACATAAAACGCAGTATCCATAAAGTAGATAGTAATATGCCTAAAAGTATATCAAGGCGTTACCTGTCTATCAAGTTACTGGAAAACGATCAGGAAATAGAATCTCAGATACGGAAGTTTCCGGACGGTGAACAAATCATCCAAGAACGGAATCGCAACGCCGCTCAAATCGAAAATCTTTTGCAGGAAGACTGCGAAACGGCGTTGACAGATGCGCGTTATGGCTTCATCTCGGGAGCTTTGCGCGAGACCTTTGAACAAAACAAAATCAAGGAAGCGACCAGTACCCAGATTATCGACCTCTTCGTTACTCATAAAGTATTGGGATTCCCTATTTTCCTTCTTTTCATGTGGATCATGTTTGAAGCCACTTTCCGTTTAGGCGATTATCCCATGCAAGGCATTGAATGGTTGGTCGAAATGATCGGTAATTTTGTCCGTACCCATATGGCAGAAGGACCGCTCAAAGACTTGCTTGTCGATGGAATCATAGGTGGTGTCGGAGGCGTCATCGTCTTTTTACCCAACATCCTGATCCTATATGCTTTCATCTCCTTTATGGAAGATTCGGGCTATATGGCTCGTGCCGCTTTCATCATGGATAAGATCATGCATAAAATGGGCTTACATGGCAAATCATTCATCCCATTGGTCATGGGCTTTGGCTGTAATGTTCCGGCCGTAATGGCTACCCGAACCATTGAAAGTCGTAACAGCCGTATGATCACGATGCTGGTAACGCCTTTGATGAGTTGCAGCGCCCGACTTCCGGTTTATGTATTAATCACGGGAGCCTTATTCCCGAAAAATGCCAGTTTCGTATTACTTTCGTTATACGTCACCGGTGTTATCCTAGCCGTTATCTTAGCCCGGGTATTCAAACGTGCCTTCTTTCATGAAGAAGATGTTCCCTTTGTGATGGAGTTACCGCCCTATCGTATGCCTACAGGAAAATCCATTCTGCTCCATATGTGGGAAAAAGCCAAACAATATTTGCACAAGATGGGAGGCATCATCCTGGTTGCATCCATCATCATCTGGTTTTTAGGTTACTTCCCAAGGGAGACAGCACGTACAGCTGATTTCAAACAACAAATAGCTTCCATCGAGAATACCCAGATAAGTCCGGAAGAAAAGGCCAAGCAATTACAAGAGATAGAACACCAGATGGCTATGGACCATCAGGAAAACTCTTATATCGGCCGTATCGGTCAAATCATTTCACCCGTCATGGAACCGCTTGGTTTCAATTGGAAAATCAGTGTCAGCCTGTTGTCCGGAATGGCAGCCAAAGAGATCGTTGTCAGTACGCTGAGCGTATTATACACCGGCAGCGACGACAGTGAACAAGCACTGACGGAACGATTGTTACAAGAAAAGAATCCAGACGGGACAGACGTCTTTACGCCCTTGGTCGGACTCAGTCTGATGTTGTTTGTCCTGCTTTACTTCCCTTGTATAGCTACAGTGACAGCCATCGTGAATGAATCCCATTCCTGGAAGTGGGGCGCATTTGTCATTCTCTACACCTGCTGCCTGGCTTGGGTTGTCTCCTTCTTAGTTTATCAAATCGGAAACATAATTATCAACTAACCATGTGGCAGGAAATAGCAGTTTATTTGATAGGATGTGTCACCATCTTTTGGATGGGACACAAAATCTATCGTTTTTTTACCCGTCCTATTTCAGACAAATCAAGTTGCCAAAGTTGTCATACTTGTCCACTCAAAAAACAAGGATGCCAAACTTCCTCACGCAAAGCCAAGAAGTAGGACGATTTTTCCCTATTCTCAAGATGTGATCAAAAGAGATCATCTTTTTTCCTTATAGATTTCACACCCTTCACAGGAATAATCAGGTAATCAAAGCAATGAGTCCGTGTGTGAACCCCTAAAAGAAAAATCAGAATAGGAGAAAAAGATGAAAAAAACTCACATTCTACTCCACTTTTATTGCTCAAGAAAATCAAAACATAGGAGAATTGAGAACGAAGGTTTAGGTAAATCATTTTAATTTTTACTTTACGTTAACGTGAACGGTGAAATCAGAATGATGCAGGTCATGTATCAATTGTTCTTGCAACATTAATACATGGTTTCCTTGAAAAGTAGCAATATGAGTAAAGGAGTAAGTACTGTTCTCGAGACTGAAACCTGCATATATACCTAAAAGAAACTTACTAATGAATAAAGCCTACAGGATGGATACCTCTTTTCTCAATTTTACAAAATGATTTTAGAAAACAAGCATTGAAAAGAGATCACACATATGCCCGCATACATGTTAATATCATATATAAAAATTACACAACAACAATACTTTTCAACTCCAATATTAATACTTAACAATATATAATAGAGAATAAACACAATCATAAACTTAAAACTCAAATTAAAATCAAATATTTTTCGTATCTTTGTAGATACATATAGAGAGTTTATATCAAATAATTTAAAATCGCTCTTTGACTTATTTTTGTAGTCTAAAAAGTTCAAATGATGTATCACGACAAAATTCATCACTGCCATAATCGGCACTTACTGTAACAGGATTAACTTCTGCCGAATTTGAGGCCTTACTGATAACTTTTAAATATCACAGACGGGGAGTACTATAGTCATTTTATGTTTGATGGAAAAGTCCATCAAGCATATCCTATAACCTAAAGCCCCGTGTTATACCATTCATTCAGAATAAACTGTTTTCATTCTGATATACTTGAAAACCAAGCCTCTTCAAGGACTTTATGTTATTCAGATTGAGAATACCTAGCCTCAAGTTAATAAGCAGATCCACCTTCTTTCTGAAATTCTAAGACGTATTCTAAAAACTTTAGGAGAATTATCTGACCGTAAATCCAAGTATTTGATACATATTCTCAAAGAATGTGAGGACATATTATTGGTTGGTATAGAAAGTTCTGTTCAGTGTCCTATGAATGAATAATCTTAGAATCGTGAGGTTGAGTTCCACCATGAAGGTCATATTCATGGCAAAAATATATGTGATAAAGCCCCTTTTCTCTTCCTGAAAGAATAAGATATAGTAAGAAGGAACAGGTTCCAATTTTATACGCCAGAAGGTATTGATGTGTGCATGTCTAAAAAGAACTTAAAGGGAAAGATCTTATATCTGAATAGAAACAGGAGAATAAAAATATTTCCGGAATAAGATTAAAATTTAGCATGCCATCGGAGGAATCAAAAAAATGCCGTATGTTAAGGAACGATTTATATGTCATAAATTCAGGTTTGAATATATGGTGATTCTTATTACATGTGGATAGTACAACTTTAGAATTAGTCACAAAATAAGCCATATAGAAAATTATCTATATAAAGTCTATTATTTATTCTTAGAATAATTATGCAACAGTGCCCGAAAATATCAGTCATCATACCTGTTTACAAAACAGAGCAGTTTGTAGAAGAATGCGTCAACAGTGTTCTTCAACAGACTTTTTTAGACTTTGAAATTATCTTGGTAAACGATGGCAGTCCGGATAAAAGTGGTGAAATTTGTGAGAGAGTAAGAGAGAGGGATAAACGAATTCGAGTGTTACATCAAGAAAACCAAGGGGTAACTCGCGCACGAGCTAATGGTGTATCCTCTGCACAAGGAGAATGGATTTGCTTTGTAGACTCAGATGATACTTTACCAGCTAACGCTTTGGAATTATTAGTTAGCGCAACACATAATCATACTGATATTGTTGTAGGTTTTCTAAATGAATGTCCCTACATTCCGGAAAAGATGTCGGTGGAAAAATATAGGGAAAATTGTATTACTGGTAGATTTATCAACTCTGCACCATTTCCTAAACTTTTTCGCCGGATATTATTTAGCAATTCCTTTATTTTTGATATTCCTCGATCTATTATTAAAGGAGAGGATATGTTAATGAACATACGTTTGGCTTTTATGACAGATAAGGATGTTTATTTAATTCCTCATAAAGTTTATAACTATCGTATTCATGCTGAAAGTTGTATGCAGTGCTTTCAACCAACAACTGATTACGAGGAGAACTATCATATAGAACGTAAAAAATCTATCCCCAAAGAAGTTTATAAGCAATATCAACCATATTGTATTCAAAGCCAACTTCAAGCTCTACGAGAGATTTTGAAATATAACTACAATAAAAATTGGAGTTCATCCGTTTTTGTAAAAGATTTAAAAAGAGAAATTCAAGAAGCTCAATACTCTTTACATTGGAAAGATCGTATAATATTGAAGTGTAAGTGTGGTTGGGTTTTACGATTTAAGAAATAGATGACTTTAATACTAAAGGAATTTTAGGCATATGATTCAAAATTTTATAGATAAGCATTTTTATCATCTTTTTGTTTTCACCTATTTAATAGGATTAGTTTTTTATGGGACTATTGGTTTTGATAGTATAGATGAGATTTGCGCTATGATTTTATTACTCATGTTCATTTTTGTTACATTTAAAACATCAGGATGGTATGTTAATAAAACATTTATCACTGTCATTTGTATATTTTTATTCTATTTAATTTACTCTATACAAATAGGAAGTAATTCCAAACCAGCTATTATATCAGATTTCATTATACAATTTAAACCTTATCTAGCGTTCTTTTGTGTGTTTTATATTTGCCCGAAGTTCTCTGAATCACAAAAGAATCTATTGAAGGATATCATCTATGTAATTTGGGGTATTATGATTATTATCGGAAGTATTTCGATATTCAAACCCAATATATTCGTCCATACTGTTGGACATGTCGCTTACTTTGCAGCCATTATAACATCAACTGCATTAGTTTTTCTTTTTTGTAGTAAAAATACACAAAAAGAAAAATTTATCTTTTTACTAATTTTAGCAACAGGATTACTATCTGCCCGTTCTAAGTTTTACGGGTTCTTCGTAATCGCTGCAGCATCAACTCTTTTCACCAGATTTATCTGTGATAATATCAAATTTAGTTTTAAAACTATTTCTTTAGCAACTGTATGTATAGCAATTATGCTAGCTTTAAGTTGGCAAAAAATGGTTATGTATTTTGGTATAGGTGGTTCTATTGATAATATATCAAAAGACTTTATTGCCCGTGCTATGCTTTATAAAACATCAATTGATGTTTTTACGGATTATTTTCCGTTTGGTTCAGGATTTGCTTCCTTTGCTTCATACCCTTCAGGAGTTTATTATTCGGATATTTACGCACAATATAATATTGACTGGGTTGCAGGTATTAACAAGCATAATTACAGTTACATTGCTGACACATATTACCCCTGTCTAGCCCAATTTGGTGTAGTTGGAGTATTTCTATTCGCTTTATTTTTCCTATACATATTTAAAAAAGCTCTAAGCCTATATAAGCAAAGTCAACAAGATAAGCATTTCATAATACCTTTTCTAATTATTGGATACTTCTTAATTGAAAGTATCGCAGATGCCACTTTTACTAGTCATCGTGGTTTCTTTATTATGATGTTATTAGGGCTTACTTTATCCGAAAGCAAACATTATATACAAACAACTCATATAAAACAATACAATCATGACTAAAGTTTGTTTTATTGTATCATCATTATGTAATGAAGGCCCGGTTAATGTTATGTATAACATTATCCAATATATGGACTTTTCTTTGTTTGAAGTTTCTATTATCACTTTAATTCCAGAAAAGAAAAGTAGCCGTTTAAAAGATTTTAAACAGCTACCAATCCAAATCTATCAGCTAACAAAAGAAAAATTTCTTAGACCTTGGAGTATGTTTTTTCAACTAAAAAGTAAAGTTGAAGAAATAAATCCCGACATACTACATTCACATTGTCCACGATCTTTATATTTAAGTTATTTTCTTCCTAAGAAATATAAAAAAGTCTATACAATACATATTTATCCGGGATTACAACAAGAAATTTTATATGGTAAATGGAAAGGGAAAATTGTAAATATACTTAATCATTATTTCACCTATCGAATGGATTTAGCAATAGGCTGTGCTGAAAGTGTTAGTTCTTTATATTTACAAAATAAAGGATGGAAAATACACTCCATACCTAATGGATGTTCTCTTCCTTTATGGGAAAAGGATAATAATAAAAAAAAACAAATACGAAAACTTTTAGGATTAAAAGAAAGTATCCAATATTTTATTTTCATTGGTCGTTTTTCCTATGAGAAAAACCCAGACTTTCTAGTAAAGGCCTTTCAAGCTCTACCTCAACAAAATATTGGTATAATACTACTTGGCACAGGTCCTTTATGGGAACATTTAAAGAAGTATGAAAATGACAGAATCATACTTCCTGGATTTAAAACCAACGTTTATGAATATTTGATTGCAGCAGATTTCTATATTTCTGCATCTGATGTAGAAGGATTAGCTAATACAATCTTAGAAAGTATGACTGTTGGATTGCCCATGTTATTATCAGATATACCTTCTCATAAAGAGGTTTTAAATAAAATGTCTAAATGCGTAGGTTTTATATATGACCATCATGATATAAACAACTTACATCAAAATATCAGTAATATAATTTCTTTAAATAAAGAAGAAGTTTCTGATGAAATCCGATCTGTATTCATTCGATACTATACAGCACAACGAATGTCAGAGTCATATCAAAAAGCTTATCTTAATATTCACAATTAATTCGATTAAGTATGCAACCTAAAATCTCAATTATAACAGTTACAATGAATCACTTACATCTCTTAACACAGATGTTAGATTCCTTATATAATCAATATCCACCACATGTTTCCTTTGAATTAATCATAGTGGACAACTGTTCTACCGATCAGACAAAAGACTTTATACAAAAGTATTATCCACAGGTTAACTATATAGAGAATACTAAAATAGCAGGATTTGCGGAAAACAACAATAAAGGTGTTACTTATGCAAACGGAGAATATATATTAATATTAAATCCGGATATTATAATACAACAAAACTCTATAGATTTACTTTACTTGTATTTATCTAAAAATGAGCAAATTGGAATTATTGCACCTCAATTATTGAATACAGATTTCAGCATTCAGTATTCAATGCGAAAATTTATATCACCATCTATACTCTTTGCTCGAATATTTACACGAGGTGATGATCAAAGTGAAAATAGTAAAGTGAAAGAATATCTTATGTCTGAAAGATCATTTTCTGAACCAACTCAAGTTGATTGGTGCTTAGGAGCTGCATTACTATTCCGTAAATCCTTCTATCAACAACTAAAAGGTTTTGATGAAAATTTTTTCTTATATGTCGAAGATATGGATATTTGCCACCGTTGTTGGAAATTAGGGAAACAAGTTGTCTATTTGCCAGAAAGTAAGATGATACATGCTCATCAAAGATCTTCTACAAAACTCAATAAGAAGACTTTAATGCATGTTCGAAGTATGTTCTATTTCTTTTGGAAAAACAGATTCTCTATAAAAAGAAGTGTTTAATCAATATAGCACAATTATTTTATTATTTTCGTGTATTTTTTGTGATATATTTATTTTTTATATAGCTAATAGGAGATAAAAAATAAATAGAAAAACACCCCATAATATTATATAAAATTGGAATAAATCTTTCTTTCAAACTCTTTTGAGGATATAAATATTTTAACCCCTCTTCTTTCATTAAATCTAACAATAATGCTCTTTCCTTAAATAAGGAAGGTTCTGATATTCGTAATAACACAAATATCATAAGATTTGTAACATTTTCCTCTAAAACATGGGATATAACCTTTTCCTCCTGATTTGCAAGTTTCCTTAAACGAGATGCAACCATTATTAGATCAGTAGCTTTTTTTCTATTAAATGTATTTACAATAGAAGTTACTCTGTTTCTATAGGCATATAAAGGTTTAGAAATATACATAGCCCTCTTAGCAAAAGTAGATAAAGATATAGTAAATTCAATATCTTCATAATACATACCTTGAGTAAATTTTACCCCTGATTGAATTAAAAAACTTCTTTTAATTAAAGAAAAACAAGCATAAAACTCACGGTTGTAAACATTTTCCAGCAAGAAATAACCATCCCCTATTTTATCCTCAAATAATTTTCGTTTATTTTTATATTTTGATAAAGATTTCTTTTCACCAGATTCTGTAACATTCCAATATTCAAAGCGCAATATATCTAAATTATTTTCAAATGCTTTTTTCAATAAGATTGGTAATACATTTGGATAAATAAAATCATCTGAATCCAGAAAAAATATATAATCACCTTTTGCCTCCAAAATACCACGGTTTCTAGTTGCTGACAAACCTTGGTTTTCTTGAGTAAAAACACGAATATTCATGTATTTCTTAGATAATTCACATGCAATTTGAAAACTACCATCTGTAGAACCATCATTGATCAACAAGACCTCAAAGTCTACAGTAGATAATCCTGATTGATATAAACTTAATACACATTCTGATAGGTATACTTCTACATTGTATACAGGTATAATAACGGACAACTTCATATTTTTTATCCAAATATACGCAAAATTTTCTTGCAAAGAATCAGCAGATATGGACTTTTAGTTCGAATAATCAACTTAAATATAAGCTCTTTAATTGATTGAGGTTTAAAATCCAAAAAGGCCCCCATTTCTTCCATCACCTTTAACAAGTTGTCTTTTCTATTACTGGAATGATATGCATGATCTATATAGCGGGCATAGGACCAATATTTCAGTAAGGAAATAATCTCTGTGGATCTTACATCATCCATATTAACATAACATAACAAATCCTCCATCATTCTTACTCTTCTCAATGCAACAGCCGAATAATACGATGGCATTTTAGAGCTTAATGAACTACCACTATGCAAATCATTTAAATAGTAGTTATAAGGTCGTTCAGCAAAAACATAAAGTTTCTTTGCATGCTTTAAACATGCATAACAAAAAATAGCATCTTCATGTATAGCAATGTTCTCATCAAATAAAATTCCATTTTGAGTTATAATATTTTTCCGGATACACATTGACCACATATAACCTAATAATCCTATCTTAAAAAGAGAGTATATAATATCCGCTAATGATGCATCATGTTCTGTATCTTTTTGAATAGGCAAATATTCCCCGACTAACTTCTCCTGATCTTTTTCTGATAATATTTTTGCCCCCCAGAAACACATATCATACTTTCCTATATATGGCCCTAACATCTTCAGCCACTCTCCATTAAAACAATCATCAGAATCTACAAAAAGAACATATTCTCCTATCGCTTCTTTCAAACCTTTATTTCTTGCAGCAGAAACACCTTTATTTGACTGATGAAATACTCGAATACGAGTATCCAGTTTTGCATAATCATCACAAATCTGCCCACTTTTATCCGGTGATCCATCATCGATCAACAGAACCTCAAAATTTGTATACACTTGAGATAAAATACTATTTATGCAACGTGATAAAACTTTTTCTACCTTATAAACTGGTACTATTACCGATATTTTGGGAGCATATTTCATTTTGAAAAAATATTTTTTATAGTGTCATCTATTGTATAGTTTCCAAAACATTTCATTAACCATTGTGATCTTTTTTCCTGATCTATCATTTTTTGCTGTTGTGTCTTCTCTTGACTCAAAAGCTGTTTTAATTCATCAATATTATAAGCCACATCGACTGGAAGATCTCCATAATCAAATAATAATCCTTGGTCATTATTCTTGTAATCTTCTAGATCGTATGGAAGGCCTATAATATCACGATTCAAATATAAGAAATCAAATAAGACTGACGAATAATCAGTAAGTAAAATGTCTGTTTCTTTTAAAAAAGGATAAATATCAACCTCAGCTGGTAAATTTAATAATCCTTGAGAAGTATAAACGACTTTATCATTATGTCGACTAAAGCCAGCATAATGCACTTTTGTTATAAGAAAATAATTTTTTCTTTCTAAAAACTGAATAAACTCTGTAATCTTATACTCCTCCTTTTCTCCTAAGAAACATAATGTTGATTTCCGAAATGTTGGCAAATAAAATAGAATACACTTACCAGCTTGTTTTTGTTTTCGTATTTCTTTTATATAGATCATTTCAGATAACATTAAAAGCGGTATCGAATGCAATAAATAGAAATTTCTTGGATACATACCGTGAATAAAATGATCAGGATAAACTTGAAAGGACTTACCAATAAGGTTATCTCCTAAGACAGAACAAGTCATCAAATAATTATCCTTCAAGTCCCAACAAGGATGAAAACCATTCCATAAACCAAACTTCTTGATAGGCATACCATGCCATAAATTTACCACTTTTGCTCCTGAAGTAAGGAAAGAATAAAAGTCGTCAATATACTGATCATATATAAAATATGATGCACGTAAATGATAGTATAAGCTGCTCCATGAATTTTTCTTAAATGCCAAATAACCATGAGCCCTTAAATAAGTAATATGTTCTTGATTATTACTTATCCAAACTATACGTTTTAACCCTAGTTTATTTTTATACTGCTCTAAAAATAAATATATATAACGAGAATTATCTGAAAAACGCTTTCCAGCCCAACCTGTACAAAGGACTATAGATGGATCTCGTTTAAATATAAATACCCACAGCCGGGTAAAAACAGATAAAAGTTTTTTTATTTCAAAAACTATTAGTTCTCGCATATTCTTTATATTTTATGATGAAAAAATCTTTGTATGGGAGATCGTAACAAAGACTTTTCATAGTCATTACAAGCTAACAACCACAAAAAACAACCACAAAAGAAAGAGTATAACAATATATTCAATATTATTATTAACACACTATCCATTGGATGATAATAAATACTTATTGCTGTTACTCCCCCAGCTAATAACATAGGTACAGTAATTTGAAATACTTGCTTCCAAAACTTCATTATATCCAACCGGATTTTCTTCATATAATACCAGTTCAAAATAACACCATGACCAAGAAGCAATGCTCCAGCAGTAGAAATCGCACAACCTATAATTCCCCAATATTTGGTCAACTCATATCCTACAAAAACACTTATCAAAGCAACTGTTACGTTCAGAAACGAACGAAAACGCTGTCTGTTTTGCGCTTGTAACACTGATATCCCTAAATTTTGAATCAACGGTATTGTTTGAGGGATCATGATTAGAACAGTTAAAGGATAAACCATCTCATAACCATCTCCTGCCCAATAAGAAATAAACACCTTCCCAAACAGAATAAAACCCAATAAAATATAGGCCATTACAATATACTGAATACGCCCAATTTTGATAAACAAATCCGATATTTCGGTCATACTTCGTCCTTCTGTTACTAGCTGTGTCATTTTAGGAAGAAAAACACCTGAAATAGCCAAAGAGAAAGCCATGTAATAATTACATAACTGAACAACTAATGAATAAATAGCAACATCCTTTGTACCACTTAACATGCCCAGTATAAACTGCCCGGTACTCCAAAAAGCACGATCAACGATAATTGTTAAAAATACATAAAAAGAATAGATTATTACCTCTTTCAGTAAAGGGCGATCAAACCCCTTAAATGCTATTTGTATATGTAATCGCCCAAAGCAGTACCAACAATAAACTAACAATGTACCCAAATTTAGGACTGTTGTTAAAACGACCATTCCAATAGCCTTATATCCCATTAATAACAAAGGAATCATAATACAAGGCTGTATTAATATACGTGCCAAATTCACTAGCTTATGAAAGACAAACTTTTCATAAGCAACTATTATTGATGGGAATATACTAAGAGGAAAAGTTAATACAACATTAAATACCATCAACAACACCATAACTTTAGACTTTGACAACTCTTCTAATGTCATGGATTGTTGAAACAACAGATCTACATTCAGATATAAACAGATTCCGGCTATTAGGGCAATAATTCCTATACCTATATACATAGCCAAAAACATTCCAAACAAAGAGGATTGCTCTTCTTCTCTTGACTCTGCTCTATACTTTGCGGTATAACGAACAATCGCATTTCCAAAACCAAAATCCAATATGGTCAAATAAGCTACAACAGAAGCTACTAAAGAATAAAGTCCATACTCCGATTGCCCCATCAATCGAAGCATAAACGGAGTATAGACTAATGCGATTATATTACTTAATGCTAAAGTAAGATAAGATAAGAGTACACCCGCTTTTAACTGCTTTGTATTACTCATCTCTCCAAACCTTATTCATTGTTATTTTATTTTCTTATACTCTTCTATTAATTCCAACAATCGGACTTTACAGAACAAATATCCAACTGGAAGAAATATTGTTATAAACATCATGATTACTGCTGCATAAAGCTTTCTTGGAGCAACAGCCAAATATTTTACATAAGCTTTTTCTACAACAAAACCTTTATCTCGTCCACCATCAATAGATAATGCGACTTCCTCTTTCTTCTGCAGCAAAACTAAGTAAACCCCTTGTAAGATTTCCTGTTGACGACGTAAGTCAAGATATTCACGCTCATAAGTTGGAACATTCCCCATCTTATCCAATACTTGCTTTTCCTGTGCCTTTAAATCAGACATAACCGCATTTAAACTCTTACGTGTGTTATCAACAGAAACGATAACACTTTCACGCAATTTCTCAATTTGCTTTTCAGCTACTTCATTCAAAGGGTTATTATCTTTTGATGTTTTCTGCATTTTTTCCCACTGAATTATTGCTTCATTATAAGCTGCAACCGGATTCCCTTTTTCACTGCTACTACCTGTTGATAAAACAGGTGGTACCAATTTATACTGATTTTTAGGATCTTCCAGGTATTTACTCAATAAGTCAATCATATACTTTTGAGCTTCCAGCTCAATCAGTTTCTCTCGATACAACTTTAATGCTTCCGAGTAAAACTGAACATCATACTCTACATCTGTCATACGATTCTTTAACTTATATAACTCAATAGAACGTTCTATTTCTTTTAACTGAGTCATTACCCCATCTATTCGCTCTTCTAAAAAAAGAAAAGATTTTTTACCATCTTTACGCTTCACCGCCATCTCAGATGTATTATACTCTGCCATCAAAGTATTCAGCAAATCTACACCTCTCTCCTTATTATGATCCTTATAAGCTATTTCTATTGTATTTGCAGTTTCGGAATAAGTATCATATTCTATTTCTTCTGCTAAATCTTCCGCAATCCAAGAAGCAGGTGAGATTGTTACATTTAATTTAATCTTTTTCTTTTCATCTCCTTCTCGATAATTTATATTTACTATTCCCTGCTCTAATTTAAGTTGAGCAGGTAAAGAAGGAAAGAAAAATTTCTCACCAGTTTCTTCCATTTTAATGGCTACAGCCCCTGTTTGATCAATATTTATACGGAAAACTATCGACTCTTGCAAGTTTTCTCGCATAATAGAGTCAAGTGAAACAACAATTGGTGAATTCTTATACAGTTTCTCAAAAGAAAAAGGTTTCTCATAAGTTACATCCAAGCCTAATGCTAAAACCACCTTAGTCAATAAAGCATTCGACCTTAAGGTAGCCATTTCATCATCTACATTAATCGCACCAGAAGAACCTCCGCCAAGCCCAAATGAACGCATCAAACCAGCAGCTTCACCCATGCTTATACCTCCACCATTATTTAGAGACTTTTCATCCTGAATACGAAGCATCGCTTTCATTTCATACGTTTTTGGATAAAGAACTAAATAAAGAATTGCCGGTATTAAAGATATCAGACCTGCTATAACGAACAGCTTCCAGTGATATAAATAATTGACTATAATCAACTTAAGACTTACAACCTCATTATCTTTATGCAAATCTTCCATATTTTTATTTAGTTATTTTTAATACTAATTACCATAGCCACAATAACTGACACCGAACTAATCAAAGAAGTAATCAAAGACATTGTAAACTGACGATCTGAGCTTGTCCTAGATCTTAATTTTGTCTTAATAGGTTCAGCATATACCACATCATTCTGCTTTAAATAAAAACAAGGGGAAGCAAAAATATTTGGATCTGTAATATCTAAACGATATATGTCTTTTTTCCCTTCATTTTCCCTTATGACCAAAATATTTTTTCGATTTGCAGTTAAAGGTAAGTCCCCAGCCATTCCTATTAAATCCAAAATTGTTACTCTATCATTTTTAATAGAATAAGAACCAGGTCTATTAAATTCACCCATCATTGTAACCTTAAAATTAAGCAATTCAACCTTTACCAATGGCTTGTCTTTTACATATTTAGAAATTTTACTTTGTAAATCTGCTGCTAGCTCCTGACGTGTTAAACCCACAACATGTATTTTACCTAATAAAGGAAATTCTATATCGCCATTTTTATCAACCAAATAGGTATACATAGACTGAGAAGCAACAATAGCTTGTTCTCCTTCTGCAGCAGAATAAGAATAAACCGGTGGATTAAATGGGGCAACAGATTCTGGATCCCAATTACTTACAGTTATAGAAAGCAAATCATCATAAGTAAGCTTAGTCGAATATGTTTGACTCATTGCTTCCAACTGTTCAGGGGTTAAAGAGTCAACACCTTGAAAATAAATCACATCCCTAGGCTGTGCACAAGCTGTTAGCAACACACAAAAAACTGCAAATAATAATTCCTTAAATTTCATTACGTTGTTTATTGATTTTGAATTGCAAAGATAACACTTTCGTATTATTTGCCATAAATTAAAAATCTCAAAAATCTCTCTACACTAAGTATAACGATGAAAATAATCCAAAATTGTCTTAGACTGAAAAAACTTGAAGCAATCAGAATATCAAGAATAAAAAATTCACAATCGGAAACCTTCGCTTCAAATGAATGCTTATCTTTGAACACATAAGTTAATTGCATATAGAAACCTATAATAATCCTCTTAATTTTATCAACATAGTAAGGATAAAAGGGATGTTTATGCAAGACAATAGGGATAAAATAAAGAAGTCGACAGACTTAATGTCTAACATAAAAACAGGCAACATTTTTAGTCTAAGACAAGTTGTACTTTTCAATTAGCATTTGTAATTATGAGAATTATCATCTGTACATCCATTCTGCTAAGTTTATTTATTATTTCTTCCTGTAATCAGGAAGATTGGGAAATAAAACATATCTCAGAAATACAGACGTGTATTCAGAACAACATACCAAAACAATCTGTTATTGCACACAGAGGTACTTGCATATGGGCTCCGGAGAATAGTGAAGCTGCTATGCGGTGGGCAAGAAATTCTGGAGCAGACTATTTGGAATGTGACTTACAAAGAACATCTGATGGATACATAGTACTTTACCATGATATGACACTTCAAAGTAAATCTAATGTCAATGCCATATTTAAAAACACAAATAAAAGCTATATTAGTGAATTCTCTCTAGAAGAATTATTAAGACTGGATTTTGGATACTGGTTTAACAGAGACCATTCTGAATATGCCAGAGAATCTTTCTGTAATTCTGACATATTAACTTTGGAAGATTTAATAATGATCTGTGAAGGCTACAAAATAAAAAGAGACAAAAATAACAAACGCATCTTCCAAAAAATAAACAACCGTATTATTACAGAATATGAGCCTGATAGCACTGACAATGGAAACAGACCCGGCATATATATTGAAATTAAATATCAAGATTTGCATAAAGGTATTGAACAAAATATAAAGGATGAATTACTTCGTTTAGGCTGGTATGCACACAATTCGTCTGAACTTAAAGAAATAAGAACTAAGGTTGGATGTGTAAATACAGCAAACACTCCTGCAAGAGTTATTGTACAGACTTTTTCAACTAACACATTAAAAGAACTCAATAAAGTTTTTAACCCCATTATTCCTATTTGTCGTTTAATAGCTGAAAATGAAAAAGCAAATGTAGATGAAAAAACCTACAGAAAATGGATTAATGAAGCTGTAAAATATAATGCTGTAATTATCGCACCAAGTATTAATTCAGATTATCCAGATAATTTTTTGGATTTACTTCAACCATGGATGTATGATTTGATTAAAGAAAGTGGATTATTAATACATCCTTTTACATTCAACAATACGACAGAAATAGACTATTATAAGGATATGTGTGATGGATATTTTTGCAATGACACATATTCTGCAGTAAAACATTTGAATAACGAAAATAATACTGATTTTAATTCCGGAGAAATCATTTTAAACAGTTTAGGATATTAATGATACATCACTACATTTTACTTGTCTACATCACCATTCCTTATTACATAAAGTAATGTAATAGATAACAGTCTGTTTATATTTAAATTTTCTACAAGCAGTTATGGTTAAAATAATATTTTATGTACTTTTGTGAAAATATTTTGAATATGCTTAACATTGGAAACTACAACAATCTCAAAGTCATTAAAATTCTAGATTTTGGCGCTTATCTTGATGGAGATAACGGAAAGGAAATTTTATTGCCTAATAGATATATTCCTAAAGGATTAAAACCTGGTGAAGAACTGCAGGTCTTTATCTATCATGATAATGAAGGACGATTGATTGCAACAACCTTGCATCCGAAAGCTGTTGTCGGAGAATTTGCTTTCCTGAGGGTTAAATCGGTCAACACTACAGGGGCTTTTCTGGATTGGGGACTTATGAAAGATTTGCTTGTTCCTTACAAAGAACAGAAAATGACCATGAGAGAAGGTAAATGGTATCTTGTGTATGTGCGTCTTGATCCGATAACAGGAAGAATCATGGCTTCTGAAAAAGTTGAAAAGTTTCTCAATAACATACCACCTCAATACAAGTATAATCAGGAAGTAGATCTCTTGGTTGTTGAAGATGGGGAAATCGGTTATAAAGTGATTGTCAACAACCTGCACTGGGGCATGATATATCACAATCAGGTTTTTCAGCGGTTAGAGAAAGGAGAACATCTGAAAGGATATGTAAAAGAAGTCCGCGACGACGACAAATTAGATATTAGTCTGACTCCTCTTGGCTATCAGAAAGTTGATGGAATAGCTAAAGTGATATTGGATGCCCTGCAAGTAAAAGGAGGATTTCTGCCTGTCCACGACAAGAGCGATCCGGATGTGATCTATTCATTATTCAGATGCAGCAAGAAGGCTTTCAAACAAGCTGTTGGTGCTTTATATAAACAGCATCTCATTGTCCTTGAAAAAGATGGGATCCGATTGACGGAACAAGATTAAATAGATCATAAACAAACACATAAAAGCCGGTGTATTTTCCGATAAATACCCAGCCTTTCTAAATGAAATAAACGAGAATCGTCGACAATCCTCACGGGATTTGTTTTCGATTCTCGTTCATTTTATTGTGATCCTTATTGATATACGAATATCAATCCTTTTTACTTCCTTTCACCCGAACAGTAAACAATCTCTTATTACATCATTTCCTGCAAAAAGGAGAAAAAGAAATACCCATTAATTACAACCCCATTAAAGAAGATCTTTCAGACGACCTTCCGATTGCAGTTTAATAATTAATTCTCCAAACAGCGTATTGGCCCATGCAAACCAAGGACGCGTATAATCTTTAGGGTTATCCTTATGGAAAGACTCATGGATAAATCCGGTTCCTGCTTCCGTATCCCGAATCGTCTCAATACAATAACGAATTTCTTTTTCATCATTTGACGTATTCGCAAGCATAATCAAACTCATCGGCCAAATGTAATCAATGCCCACGTGCGGTCCTCCAATTCCTTCAGCCGCAGAACCTTTAAAGAAATAAGGATTTGACTGACTCCATACGAAACGGCGCGTATTTTGGTAAATCGGATCATTGACATCCACACATCCTAAAAATGGTAAAGCCAACAAACTGGGAACATTGGCATCATCCATCAAATTACGACCGCCAAAGCCATCTACTTCAAAGGCATAAATCTGCCCAAACTCCGGATGCTCAATAATACCATATTTCTTAACGGCAGCTTCTACTTCTGAAGCCAAAGCTTCGCAGCGGGTTGCAAATTCTGTATTATTCTTCACTACACGGACTATTTCAGCCAACTGACGCAAAGAAGTAATAGCAAACAAGTTGGAAGGTATCAAGAAACCAAATATCGTCGCATCATCCGAAGGCCGGAAAGAAGAGACAATCAGACCTACTGGTTTTACAGGACTACCAAAACCATTCAACAGAGTATCACTTTGCTTGGCAGTTGTACGACCAAACTGATACGGTCCGTTATTGTTTTTACGCTGTTGCTCGATAAACGTCTTATATACCAACTCCATGGCTTTCATCCATTCATTGTCGAATACAGATGTATCACCTGTTTCTTTCCAATAATGATAAGCCAAGCGGATCGGATAACATAAAGAATCGATTTCCCATTTACGTTCGTGCAATTCTTTTTTCATTTCTGTATGATCAGATTCCCATTCACTGCCAGTCGGGCCTTCATTAAAACCATTAGCATAAGGATCGATCAAAATACAATTAGCCTGGCGATGGATAACACCTTGTAACATCTCCTGCAACTTCTTATCCTCTTTCGCTAATACGACATAAGGATATACTTGTGCCGATGAGTCACGCAACCACATCGCATGAATATCACCCGTCAAGATAAAGGTATCAGGCTTTCCGTTCTTCATCTTAAATTCACAGGTTGTATCCAATGTATTAGGGAAACAATTCTCAAACATCCATGCTAATTTGGGATCTTTGATATGAGCTTTTACTTCTGCCAATTTAGCTTCCACAGCATCAGAAGTAAACTTACGAGCATTCTCTGCCGGACGTTTCGTTGTGAAATCATTCCAAACCTTGGCTGCCTGCTCTGTAAAAGAACCCGATTGTTCGACAGAAGCGACTGTACATTCTTCTGTTTGAGCGAACAATTTATCGCCCATCATTAATCCAGCCAAAGAAAGAGAACCTGTTTTTAGAAAATTACGTCTTGTCGTCATAATCTTATTTTGCTTTTAATGGTATTTTGTATACTGATTGTCAGTTTTACTTGCAAATGTACAAAAAAAAGAAAAGCTTCCTATCAATCCTGATAAGAAGCCTATAATTCTTTGCGTATCGAACCTCAACCCGGAGATTAACCTAAATACGACTTTAAGAGCTTGCTACGCGTTCCTTGTCTCAATCTTCTAATAGCCTTTTCCTTGATTTGGCGTACTCGCTCACGTGTAAGACCGAATTTATCGCCAATCTCTTCTAATGTCATCTCCTGACACCCAATACCGAAAAACATTTTGATAATCTCACTTTCTCTTTCGGTCAATGTAGCAAGAGCTCTATCAATTTCCTTCGATAAAGACTCGTTCATTAACGATCGGTCAGCGATAGGAGCATCATCGTTCACAAGCACATCCAAAAGGCTGTTGTCTTCGCCTTCAACGAACGGAGCATCCACTGAAATATGACGTCCTGACACTTTCAATGTATCAGAAATCTTATCTACAGGAATATCCAATTCTTCTGCAAGTTCTTCTGGAGAAGGACGACGTTCATTTTCCTGCTCAAACTTAGAGAAAGCTTTACTGATTTTGTTCAGTGAGCCAACCTGGTTTAACGGAAGACGAACAATACGAGACTGCTCTGCCAACGCTTGCAAAATAGATTGACGAATCCACCATACAGCATACGAAATAAACTTGAAGCCTCGTGTTTCATCAAACTTTTCAGCAGCTTTAATCAATCCTAAGTTTCCCTCATTAATCAAATCAGGCAAACTCAAACCTTGATTCTGATATTGCTTAGCTACAGAAACAACGAAACGCAAATTTGCTCTTGTCAACTTTTCTAATGCCCTACGGTCACCTCTTTTAATAGCCTGTGCCAACTCAACTTCCTCTTCTACTGTAATAAGATCTTCACGACCTATTTCCTGAAGGTACTTATCCAAAGAAGCACTTTCGCGATTGGTAATGGACTTTGTAATTTTTAATTGTCTCATCCAACGAATCTAATTGAAAAATACAGGGTACAAAGATAAATAAAATCTACCAAAAGAACAGGCTGAACACCTATCATGTTCAGCCTATTATATACCTTTAACATTTTAATATATATCTTCTCATTCTGAAGATATCATACACTTTGAAAAAGTACTCTATACAATATATGCTTATTCAGCCAAATCGATTGCATAATATTTGGTTCTTCCATTCGGATAGAATCCTTTGATGAACAAACCTTGATCTTCTGTACGACCATGTAAAATATCATCCACGATCTTTTCCAGATCTTCCGGAGTCTTCACACGCTGATTATTAACGATCATGATAATGAAGCCTTTCTTGATACCGGCATCTTTCAGCTTACCGTTTGTCAATCCGGTCACTTCAATACCATAACTAACGCCATACTCACGTTTTTCCTTATCCGTCAAAGCCTTGAATGCACCACCTAACATTTCTGTTCCATCATCAGGTGTAATCACTTTCGTACTTCCTTGCGCATTTTTCAATTGAACTTCGAAACTCTTTTCCGTGCCTTTACGATTAACTTTCACCGTAACTTTATCTCCCGGACGATATTTACCAATCTGTTCCTGCAAAGCATTTCCAGATTTTACTTTCACACCATTTACCGAAATGATCACATCACCCACTTCAATACCTGCTTCTTTAGCCACACTACGATCGGCAAACTCAGCCACATAGGCACCTTCCGAAACTTTGATATTTTCTTTCATACTCTTCAACTCGTTCTTGTATTCATCAGGAACATTCGGCATGCTTAATTGATCCATAATATCTCCAACACCTATAATCTGTACACCCAGAACAGCCCGCTGAACAGTACCGTATTGCTTCAAGTCACTGGCTACTTTTCCGGCAATACTGATAGGTACAGCAAATGAGTATCCGGCATAACTTCCCGTTTCTGAATAAATAGCGGTATTGATTCCTATCAACTCTCCTTTTGTATTCACCAAGGCACCACCACTATTACCCGGATTTACGGCCGCATCTGTTTGGATAAATGATTCAATTTTACTTTTATCTCCCGAACCAAGTGAAGGTATACTACGACCTTTTGCACTGACAATACCGGCTGTTACCGTTGATGTCAAATTAAATGGATTACCTACAGCCAAAACCCATTCTCCTACTTTTAGCTTTTCCGAATCCCCGAAAGGAATAGTGGGCAGATCTTTTGCTTCAATCTTGATCAAAGCAATATCGGTAGCCGGATCTGTTCCTATCAGTTTAGCTTCAAACTTACGGTTATCATTCAACGTAACTTCCAACTCATCTGCTCCGTCAATCACATGATTATTGGTTATAATATATCCATCTGTTGAGATAATCACACCAGAACCCGATCCTACACGAGGCTGTGCTTTCGGACGCTGGAAACTACCACCGCCACCAAAACCGAAGAAATATTCAAATGGATCAATATACTGACCACGGGACGAAGATTCACTGGCATTCTGCGTTGCCATAATATGTACTACTCCATGTACTGCACTTTCAGCAGCCACCGTAAAATCTGTATTCTCGGCAGCAACGGATGCATAATTAACCATCCGTACCGGTTGACTAAACACATTGGATATACTATCTCCTGATACAGCATATTGCTGATGTTTCATCATATAAGTACTTGTACCAATAGCGGCACCCGAACCTACTGCTGCAACTAAGGCAACTCCTAAGACTCCTTTCCAAATTGTATTCATAATCCTTTTATCTAATTAGGTTCAACATTCAATTTTAACACTTTCGTTACGACAAAGAAAGAGCAAAAAATGTACAAGTATTTCTTTTCCACCCCATTTTTTATCACTTTTAACGAGCAATATCTCAGGCTTAACCGGGGTTAACAGTACTTTGTGATGCAAAGTACCTTTTTAACAATCTATTTTCTGACATTCTTTCTGTATCATCATAAAAACAGACCCAAAATGGCAGGAAAAGTTTATTATCATGTCAGAAATTCTGCCTCAGCAAGAATTATATTTTTGACAGATGTAGTAAAGCTTTTTCATATATGTGCTAAAGCTTTTTGACAAATATGGTAAAGCTTTTCGACAGATGTCAAAAATATAAAATACAGGTAGTTTTCAATTCTAAAACAATAAAAAAGACAATAAAAGCAAGAGGAAAAGACTTTTTCATTCCAAATGATAGATTTATTCCCAAAACTAACGTATCTTTGCAACCATGCAGTTTGCCAGTCTGTCGCTCGTCAGCTTTGGCTGATGTGAGGAAAGTCCGGGCAACACAGAGCACTATACTTCTTAACGGGAAGCAGGCCGCGAGGTTTGAGTAGCGTAACAGAAAATAACCGCCATGCTTCGGCGTGGTAAGGGTGAAAAGGTGAGGTAAAAGCTTACCGGATCTTTTGGCAACAGAAGATGCCGTACGCCTTATAGGTTGTAAGGTCATGTATATCGGCGCACGTAGGATGGCTCGTCCGATGCCGAGGGGTAGACCGCTTGAGCCTGTTGGTGACAACAGGATTAGATAAATGGCAGACACTTTATATTTCGGTATAAAGGACAGAACCCGGCTTATCGGCAAACTGCATTTTTATTTTCTACTAAAAATATCCATCCTAATCAATAAATCCTTATCTTTATTGGCATCGATCAAGAGTTTTTCAGTATCATGACAGAAGTAAAATCACGTATCCAAAAAATAAAGGAATTCCTGAACTGGGCAATTCATTTCGTTACTTACGATATCTGGCGAATTACAGAAAATGAAGTAAGCGGACTAAAAGTCATTTACATCAATGCAATCAAAACGATCATTCTGGCTATTCGTGGGTTTCAAAGCGAGAACTTACAAACAAGAGCTTCGGCTTTAACATATAATACATTACTGGCAATTGTTCCGCTACTGGCCGTTCTTTTGGGTATTGCCAAAGGCTTTGGATTTCAGAATACTGTCCGGACAACGTTACTGGATTATTTCCCCGGACATCAAGTCGAATTAGATAAAGCATTTGAATTTGTCGATAGCTATTTAGCCCAGGCACAAGGTGGAGTTATTATCGGTATCGGTTTAATCCTTCTGTTTTATACAGTCATCAGTCTGATATCGTCTATCGAAGATACATTCAATGATATTTGGCAAATCAACAAATCCCGTCCTTGGTTACGTAAAGTAACCGATTATCTAGCTCTATTCGTCATCATGCCAATCTTGCTGATTTCTTCAAGCGGTATCTCCATTTTCTTATCGACGCTCCAGAATTCGTTCTTACAGCACTATCTGTTTCTTACGCCCATTGTTGAATTAATTCTGACTATCACGCCCTATGTATTTACCTCTCTGGCTTTTACAGGACTATACATTGCCTTACCCAATACAAAAGTAAAGTTTCTGAATGGATTGATCGCCGGAATTATTTCCGGATGTGCTTTCCAGTTTTTCCAATTGGTATATATCAGCGGACAGATTTGGGTAAGTAAATATAACGCTATTTATGGTAGTTTCGCCGCTTTGCCACTTTTACTTTTGTGGCTACAATTATCCTGGCTAATTTGCTTGTTTGGTGCTGAATTGTCGTATGCTTCCCAGAATGTAAAAAAGTTCAGTTTCGAACGAGACAGTACGCACATCAGTCGGCGCTACAAAGATTTTCTTACCTTACTGATAGCAACACTTATCATTAAGCGCTTTGCCGAAGGCGGACATCCCTATACAGCCGACAAACTATCGGTCATGTATAAAATACCCATCCGAATTACTACACAAATTCTTTATAGTCTGACGGAACTAGGAATTATTTCGGAAGTTGTCATCGGCAACGACAACCGGATCATTCATTATCAGCCGGCTATCGATATCAACAAGATCAGTGTAGGTTTTCTCTTCGACAAAATAGATCGGCACGGATCCGAGAACTTCAAGATTGATACAGAAAAGCTCTTCCACAAAGAATGGAGAACTTTACTCAAAATCAGAGAAGACATGATCCGCTGTAACGATAAAATCCTGCTGAAAGATCTTTAGCCGATATCTTAAAAGTTCATTGACATGTATATGCCACAAGCTCCGTTGCCAGCAACGGGACTAATTGTCAAGTTATGTTCCTTGGCAAACGGACGTGTAAAGATGTATGAACTGCCTGCACCAATAACTGCTCCAGCCGCTACATCCCACCAGTCATGTTTCTTTCCATAAACACGACTCCAGCCAACGTAGGTAGAAACAACGTAAGCCGGAATACCCCATTTCCAACCATAACGACGTTGAATGAAAGCCGCACCGGCAAAAGAAACCGATGTATGCATCGAGGGGAAAGAGTGCGTATCACTTCTATCCGGTCGTTCTTTCTTGACTATATATTTCAATGCATACGTCAAGCCGACAGTTGTGACACCCGACAAAGCACCTTGCTTTAATCCTTCCCAGTCCTGCAAAGCCAGCACAGTAGCCAAGCTAGCCACAGGTGTGACAAAAACCAATACATCGCCCGAAGTTCGTACAGCCTTACGGCTACCTGTCACTTGCAACTCCTGCCCTATCGCAGAGAAACACATACATAAAGCCAGAAAGGCTGACAACACATATCTTGACATGACTTATTCAAAGAATATAAATAATTTAGGTATAAACACAATAAATCCCACAATAGCCGCCGTTATTGCCAATATCAGAACAGCTCCGGCAGCCAGATCTTTCGTCCGTTTTATAGCTTCGTTATATTCCGGCGAGACTAAATCCGCCAAAGCCTCAATCGACGAATTAATTGCCTCAGCCGCCAATACCAGACCGATGGCAAAGGCTATGACAATCCATTCTTCTGCTGAAAGATTCAGCAGAAAGCCTGCCAATAATACACAGACTGCAGCAAAGCAATGAATCCAAGCATTATGCTCGTATCGTACCAACAACCAAATGCCATGGAAAGCATACTTGAAACTCCGCAACCTTTTTCGCCACGTAAAACCACTATTCTTCATACGCTTTCTTACCAATGATAATGATGCTTGGGTGGTTTGGGCGGTTTCGGACCTTTATGATGATGCTTAGGCGGCTTCGGATGTTTATGCGTATGATGATGAACCGCACAGGAAGAAAAACCCATACTGACAATAGTAATACCTAAAATATACAACCACTTTTTCATATGCAATTTATCAGAGTAAAGTTAGACAAAAAAAGGCTGCTGAGAACAGCAACAACCTTTGTGGAGCTGGAGAGATTCGAACTCTCGTCCAAACGAGGAACCAATCTGCTTTCTACATGTTTATCTTCGCCTTCGATTGTCGGGAACAAGCAAGACCGAAGCCACCCACTTGAACCTTATCCTCTAAAATTTCATCTAACGCCCAAGGCGTGCGTCAAACTATCTCCGATATTGCTGCACCACCGTATCGGAACGCTTCGGAGCAACAGCATCCGGGTGATGTCACGTCCCCGCAACTTTTGCAGGGATTAAGCTTCAATCTACTGTTCTTCGATTAAGCAGCGAGAGCGTAATTGTTTTCGCCAGTTAATTGTTCGCCGTCTGAGATTTAAGTGCTAGCCGACCACGCACTACATGCTTACAAACCGCTTCTACCCGCTGTCAAAACCGGTCAGCCCCTTTCTTTTCAATAAGCATCCGTTTGGCAAAGGTAGATATTTATTTCCTATTTACAAAATAGCGCCCTGATTTTTCCATTGATTTCTTATGATTTTCCTTTTCGATAATTACCTTTGTAGGCAAATACTCGAATTTGTAATTCCATGAAGAAGTTATTAATCATCTCGACTGCCAACGAACTGATCCGAGTCAAACCGGAGCGGGTGGTATATATTTCTTCAGACGGAAATTACTCCACGATGATGTTGCACGATAAGACAGAGCATCTGTTCACTTTCAACCTTTCCCAATGCCAGAAAATCATCGAATCCCAACTAAAGGAAGAAGCTTCTACTTTTATTCGCATCGGGAAAAGCTTGATTATTAACCGCGATTATATTTATCGGATTCACATCACCAAGCAACTCTTGATATTATCGGATATGACATTCAACGAATCTTTCAGTCTGGTTGCCTCCAAAGAAGCGTTGAAACAACTTAAATATGTACTGGAAAAAGAAATTGACCTATGAGAAACGAAGATGACGAAATACAGATTTTAGGCTCAGCTGAAACGCCCTTGAAAAAGGATTCTGGAAAGAACCGTCGGGTTTGGATCGCCGCATGGACGGCTGTATTCATCCTCGCCTGTGTATGTCTTTTCTTTTTCCAGCCTTCACAGCAGGCGTCTGTTGCCGACCAACAGCAGCCTGAAACCTCATCTCTGGCTGCTCAAGAAGGATTGGAAACGGAACAAAGCGAACCAGGAATTCATATCTCGTCTGATTTAGTCAACGATGTTCCTCTTACCATTTATTCCTTGCATCAACTTCAAGCCGATTTGCAAATTAACTTACCCGATACAGCCGATCATTCTATCGTTTTGGCTATTCCGGCGGCTGATGTCCGAAAAGATAATCAGGAAATTGTGGGGGATTTTGTTGTTCAAGGTAAAGAACTCAGCTTTGGAAAGCGCAAAGCCGGATATTGCAGTATCATTCAAGGTAAAATTGAGATTGGCATCTCGACCGACGACCAGAAAAAAGAAGAATGTATTTCCCAACAAGGTTCTTTCTTCCGACAATACAGCTTAATATTCAATGGAAATACCCAAAAGAATATTCTCAAAGGAAAATCTTTCCGTCGGGCTTTAGTTGTGCATGAGGGTAAAACCTGTATTGTCATCAGCAAACAACGCGAGTCTTTATACGATTTTACCGAAGCCTTGGCCGATTTAGGTTTTCAAGATGCTTTATACTTGGTAGGAGGAAATAGTTTAGGATTCTATCGGGATAAAACGGGTAGCCTGCACTTCATAGGCAAAACGGAGAAAGAGAACTATCCCAACCGCAATTATATTGTCTTCCGGAAGTAATTGCTTCCATGGATTTCATACATGCCTGTTGACATTTCATACAAATCATCCAGACTTCTTTCATCCGACAGATAAATCCATCTATATTTGTTTGGTAAACATAAATACGGAATAATTATGAAGAGAGGATTTATTGGACTGATGAGTGTGGGATTATGCTTGCTTTCAGCTTGTAATAACCCGAAAAGTTCTACCGGTGAAGATTCAAATGTATTCAACTGGGAAGGAAACTGGATTGAAGTTATGCCTGTCAATAAGCAATATGTACAAGGAATCTGTTTCCAGTCTGGCGGGAAAGCAGAATCTATTGGTATGGCAACCTTGAAATATGAGAGCTGGAAAGTCTGGGAAGGCAAACAGAAACTGATCCTGACCGGAAAAAGCATCGGCAACGGTCAAACCATCGAGTTTTCTGATACACTTGATATTATTACAACTTCACCTGAACATCTGACGTTGGGCAAAGGCGGACAATACCGTATCGACTATCAAAAGGTTAAGGATATGGAGGCTTATAAGAAATCGGTTGCTCAAGAAGCAATTAGCGACGGACATAATGCCGAGAATGCCTTGGATTATGAAGGAACTTATACAGGAACAATTCCAGCTGCCGACTGCCCGGGAATTGATGTCACACTGATTGTCAGAAAAGACAAGACCTTCCATCTGACTTATGATTATCTGGAACGCGACAGTAAGTTTGAAAGCGAAGGGAACTATTTGGTGCAAGGAAATTATCTGATTACAATCGGAGAGAAAAACGATTCAACATATTATAAACTGGAAGAGAATCGGATCCGACTGCTTGACTATCAAAAACAAGTCATCAAGGGGAAACTAGAAGAAATGTATATATTAAAGAAACAACAAGGTGAGTAAAACCACAACAAAAGCCGTTATCTTGTCTTTGGACAAACCTGATAACGGCTTTTTGTTTTATGGATACTCTGACAAGAGATATTAATCGAATACTCCGATTTCCTGGAACCAGTCTTCTGCCCGATTCGGCCATTCGTTCACCATACATCCCGTATCTCGCAGACCATAACCATGGCCACCCACGCTATACAAGTGCATCCATGCCGGAACTTCCGCCTGCTTCAAAGCATAATAATAGAAAAGACTGCTGTCGATAAACGATTTATCGTCTTCTGCCTGAATAATCAGTGTCGGTGGAACATCCTTCGTTACTTTGATCTCCGGAGCCAAACCAAAATTGTCTCCGCTTAAGTAAGCCGGATAAACCAATAAGCAATAATCCGGACGGCAACTGACTTTGTCCACTTCATCTATGGCCGGATAACTGCGTTGATTGAATGCAGTCGAAGCCATTACGGATAAATGAGCGCCCGCAGAAAAGCCCATGACACCAATTCGGTCGGGATCAATTTCCAATTCTTCCGAATGCGCCCGCACATAACTGATTGCCCGCTGTACATCCTGTAACGGAGCTTCGTGCTTGGGTCGTCCTTCCCGGCGCGGAACCCGGTATTTCAACAAGACAGCCGTCACACCCAATTCGTTCAACCATTCACAGACTTCGGTTCCTTCCAAATCGTAAGCCAATATATTATAAGCACCTCCTGGACATACTACCATAGCTGCACCGGAAGCCACGTCTTTATTGGCCGGATAAATCGTAATCTCCGGACTACCGACATCCGTCATTCGGATTACATTCAAACCGCCTACCTGTGCTCCCGTTGCATCATTTTTTTCCGTCAACTTCGTTTTCTCTCCCGGCGCACCATTCGGAAACAAAACCACTTTCTTTTCTTGTGCCCCAACTATATTCAACATAAGAATACCCGATAATAACAAAACCAACTTCTTCATATCCATTCGTTTTAAAACCGACCTATCAACGAATCGTTATCTCGCAGTTATCCAGGCTATCGATAATAGCCAGACTTTCTACATGGATACCCATATTCCGAAGTACATTTCCGCCATCCTGGAAAGCCTTTTCGATGATAAATCCCATACCTGCAATATGAGCACCCGACTGTTTGGCCAAATCAACAATACCCAAAGCCGCATTTCCAAAAGCCAGGAAATCGTCGATAAACAAGATCCGGTCATCAGGAGTCAGGAAATTATTACTAATACAAACCGTATAATCACGGTCTTTCGTGAAAGAATGGACAACGGTTGTCAACATGTTTTCCATGGTCTTCGGTTTCTTTTTCTTGACAAAGACAACCGGCAACTGCAAAATATATCCCACCATAATAGCCGGAGCAATACCACTGGCCTCAATGGTGACAATCTTATTGATATCCTCGTTTGAGAAACGTTTGATGAATTCCTCTCCGATCTTATACATCAACATCGGATCCATCTGATGGTTGATAAAACTATCGACCTTCAGGATGCCGCCCGGATAACAGCGGCCGTCTTGCATAATGCGTTGCTTTAATAATTCCATATATGTATTTATTCCAATTAAACACGTATTCTCTCTTTCATAAACTCAGCTGAGCTTATCGGCTGCCAGCTTAGGTACTAATCCTTTTGTAACGGAGAACTAAAGATTTTCTGACGAGTCTTTAGCTTTCCTCCGTACCGAGGATAGGTTTCCTCCGATCGGAGGAAGGGTTTCCTTCGACCGCAGGAAGGCTTTCCCCCGACCGGAGGAAAGTTAATAATTCAGCAGATCCGGATTAATATCCCGGCAGAATTACCTTAAGATTCCAAAAGGGAACCACGAATAGCCAACGAAAAACTCGAAAGCCTCAGCCTCTATCGTTATTCTTCTACTTTATCGTCTTTGACCCGAATCAACATATTTGATAAAATAGCCGCTAATCCGCCCGTCGTGATTCCGGAAGCAAAGATTCCCTTGATAGCATCCGGAGCCGCCTTCAGGATATCGGGCATCAATTCAACGCCCAAACCCAGCGAAAGACTGACAGCCAGCACCAAAGTGGCTTTCCGATTGATTTCCTGAGCCGCAATAATACGGATACCGGCAGCAGCTACCGTTCCAAACATCAGCAAGGTGGCACCGCCCAGAACCGCATCCGGCATCAAAGAAAAGACAATTCCCACAACGGGGAACAATCCCAGCAATACCAGCATGGCAGCGATATAATAACCCACGTAGCGACTGGCAACACCCGTCAGCTGTATAATACCATTGTTCTGTGCAAAAATAGAATTCGGAAAAGAATTGAAGATACCGGCCAGCAATGAATTGAAACCATCGGCCATCACACCTCCCGACACACGCTTCAGGTATCCGTCTCCTTCGATGGATTTTCCGGAAATCAAAGAGTTGGCTGTTACATCACCTGTTGCTTCGATCGCCGTAATCAGATAAACCAAACCGATCGCAATGATGGATGAAGCATGAAATTCTACACCATATTTAAATGGAACAGGAATATTCAAATTCGTGAAACTTTGAGAAGAAGCGGCACTCATATCTACCATTCCCAAGGCAAAGGAAAGCGCATAACCAACGCATAAACCCAACACAATCGAGCTCATTCGAAGGTATTTATTCTTACAACGGTTGAAAAACAAGACACTCAGCAAGACAGCAGCAGCTACACCGATATGCTTGATACTGCCAAATGTGCCGTCATCCATCGCTCCATAACCACCACCGCATGAAACAATGCCAACCTTAATCAGACTCAATCCGATCAGCAAGACAACAATACCCGAAACCAGCGGCGTAATGATGTTCCGCATATACTTAAATGTCCGACTGATGATCATTTCGACCGGAGCAGCCGCCATACATGAACCAAAAATCAAAGGCAAACCACCCATCAGTCCGGCCGTAATAATCGGACCGATAAAAGAAAAGCTTGTTCCCTGGATACAAAGTAGTCCGGCTCCTATCGGACCGAACCGCCGACATTGAATAAAAGTAGATATTCCCGAAGCAAACAAAGCCATTGATACCAAAAAGCCCGTTGTCTCCAAATCAAGTTTCAACGCACTCGCAATAATCAGTGGAGGCGTAATAATCGCAACAAATATCGCGAGCAAATGTTGCACGGCAGCAAAAAGAGCATCCTTGAAAGGAGGCCGGTCTTCTATCCCATAAATCAAATCCGTCTGCTTGATCGGTTGGATAGTTTCATCTAATTCTTGTTCGTTAAACTTCATTCGTTATGTTATTTATTACCAAATCCAACGTTTTATATGCACGGTTACAGGGCGATGATCCGATTCTTCGGAAGCCGGAGTGACATACGAGAAAAAGGCAAAGTTCTTCGGTTTACAATCCTTCTTTACGGCAATGTAATCAATACAAGCCTTCGGTTCGTCTGCCGGGCAAGTCGGTTTATCGGTAGTTGATAAGATACAGAAATCTTTCTGCAATTCCTGAATAAACGGAGAATCAGGCGTGTCATTCCAGTCACCTGCAATAAATACGGGTTTGTCAAAGCCGGATGTCGCTTCCCGGATAATCGGGAGAGAAGCGATACGGTCTTCTTCCGTCAAAGATAAATGCATACAAGCATACACATACTTCTTAAACTCTACAACCAACAAGGCACGTGCTTCTTCCCGACCGGGTAAAGCGTAACGATATACGTGCAAAGGTTGCTTCTTCGACAAGATACCGATTCCGTACTTCCCGCCATCGTAATCAATAGCCGGTGCATACGTAGCATACATTCCGGTCAGCTTGGCCAATTCGTCCAACACATAAGCTCCTTTACTGCGTCCTGTCACACTGTCCAGTTCCTGAATCGCTACCACATCCGGTTTCTCTTGTATGATAACAGACGCCGTCCGGGCATAATCCGTCACACCATCCATGCCCGCGCCATTCTTTACATTATAAGTCATCAACTGTTCATTCCAGATACAGTCAAAGAACAAACTTCCAAGAACGATGACCAATAATAATATACCGAGTATGATCTTTCCAACTACCTTCATGACCTCCACCTAACTCTTATAATTATTTCAAGACTTCACGCAAAGATTTCTCCATATCCAGAATATCTTCTTCCGTCGTATCCCAAGAAGTAACAAAGCGTGCTTCGTTCTTCTCTTCGTTCCACATATAAAAGAAATATTTCTCTTGCAGTTTTTTCAGCGGTTCATCCGGAATAATAAAGAAAAGCTGATTAGTTTCTACCTTCTGTGTCATCCGGATCTGCGGGAATTCGGCCAAGACATCAGCCAGACGTTTGGCACAGGCATTCGCATGGCGCGCATTTTCCAACCATAAATCATTCTCCAGATAAGGGATAAACTGAGCCGACATATACCGAAGCTTGGAAGCCAACTGGGCTGATTGTTTCCGGACAAACGGAAGGATTTCGGTTAATTCTGGACGGAAAGAAATCACAGCCTCTCCCATCATCATGCCGTTCTTCGTTCCTCCAAAACTCAGAATATCCACTCCGGCATCAACGGTTGCTTCTTTCATGGAGCAATTCAAGTAGGCACAGGCATTGGCCAAACGCGCTCCATCCATGTGCAAATACATATCGTGGGCATGCAATAAATCGGCGATTGCCTTCACTTCTTCAACTGTATATACAGTTCCCAATTCAGATACCTGAGAAATATAAACGGCTTTCGGCTGTGAATGATGACAAACACCGAAATTATGCAAATGCGGCTTAATCAATTCAGGAGTCAGTTTACCATCAGGCGTTGGAATTGTTACTAAAGCACAACCACTCATTCGTCCCGGTGCACCACATTCGTCCACATTAATATGAGCAGTCTCGGCACACAAAATACTATGAAACGAACGTGTCACTGCTTGCAAAGCTACCGAATTGGCACCTGTTCCGTTAAACAGGAAAAACGGAGAAGCCGTTTCTCCAAATACTTCTTTAATCTTAGCCGTTGCCTGAGCGGTCCAAGGATCATCACCATAGCCAACGGCATGATTGTCGTTCGCCTTAATCACGGCATCCATAATCAATGGATGAACACCGGAATTGTTATCACTTGCAAAACTTCTCATTTTTATATTGCCTCAAATTTTTTGCAAAGATAGCGCATAGCCGGCAAACAAACCGACGATGCGCTACCTTTATTTATTTGAATCTGTTTATTATTTCTCCATAGCCTCCAACGAACGTATCACCCGACACGGATTTCCGACAGCCAAGGAATAAGAAGGAATATCTTTTGTCACCACACTTCCTGCACCGATCACCACATTATCCCCAATCGTAACACCAGGAAGAATAACGGAATGAGCACCAATCCAAACGTTGTTTCCAATCCGTATCGGATAAGCATACTCAAAACCCTGGTTACGACGCTCGACATCCAACGGATGACCTGCCGTATAAATCCCCACATTCGGAGCGATGAAGGCATTATCTCCGATCGTTACCTTGGCTCCATCCAGAATAACGAGATTGACATTGGCATAGAAATTCTCGCCTACCTCAATATTATACCCATAGTCGCAGTTAAACGGAGGCTCGATAATCACCTGATTTCCGACTTTTCCCAACAACGACCGTAAAAGATCTGTTTTCTCCGCATATTGCGAAGGCCGCAAACGGTTATAATCATACAACAGTTCTTTAGCCCGTTCCCGTTCAGCCAATAATTCACGATCGTAATTGGCATCATACAGCAAGCCTTGCCGGCATTTTTCTTTCTCGGTCATTGGTTGATTCCGTTTTTCTGGAAATACTTTTGGAAAAAGAGTATCTGATAATCGATGGAATTATTCCAGTAAGTACTGTTATGTTCTCCGGGACGAAGCAGGAAATCATGATCAATGCCTTGTTTCAATAAAGCTTCATGGAAATTCTTATTCACTTCGAGGAAGAAATCTCCATATCCGCAGTCGATAATCATGGCTAATTGTCCCTTCTTCATCGAAGGTACCAAGTTAATCACCGTATGAGCATCCCAGACAGACTGGTTTTCGGCTTCTTCACCCAATTGCTTACTCATATCCCAATTCTTCGGGAAAGGACGAATATCCACACCACCACTTGTGCTTCCTGCCGCACCGAATACATCCGAATGACGGATGGCATTCCACATGGCACCATGTCCACCCATACTTAATCCGGTGATAGCTCTTCCTTCCCGGCGTGCAATTGTCTTATAATGGCTATCTACATAAGCAATCAGTTCCGAAGAGATAAAGGTTTCATACCTGACATTCTTATTCAACGGGCTGTCCCAATACCAACTTCTCTCGCCATCCGGACAAATAAAGATGATACCTTTCTCGTCAGCGATCTGAGGCAAGTTGGGTTTTACACGAATCCATCCGGAATAATCGTTGCCATGACCATGTAACAAATAAATCACCGGGCAAGGTTTCTCTGCCGCCACATCGGGAATGATCACTACCGTCTTAATGTCTTTCTGCATACTCCGGCTATTCACCAGCACCGTATCTACCTGTGCGGCCTGTACGTACGACATCACAAACAAAGCCGTCAATGCAATAATCAGTCTTCTCATGTCTTTCTATGTATTATCCGTTTAAGTTCTTTCTTATTGGTTCAGCACATGCAAGGTATGGCAGGCCGTCAATGCCGCAGTTTCTGTCCGCAACCGACTTTTTCCTAAAGATATGGCCTCAAAACCATTCTCCAAAGCACATTGAATTTCTTCCGGACTGAAATCTCCTTCCGGACCAATCAGGATCAAAGCATTCTCGCCCGGATGATAAATATCCTTGATCAAAGGCTTTTCTCCTTCTTCACAATGAGCAATAAACTTACGTCCGTTGAAGGGTTGCTTGACAAACGCCTTGAAATCGGTCATTCCATGCAAGATGGGAAGCGTTGCTTTCTGCGACTGTTTCATGGCACTAACCAGAATCTTCTCCAGACGAGCCGGCTTTACTTCCTTTCTTTCTGAGAAACGACAGTTCAGACACGTGATTTCATTGATTCCTATCTCGCAAGCCTTTTCGGCAAACCATTCCATCCGATCCATATTCTTCGTTGGAGCCACTGCTATATGCACATAAAACGGCCACAAGTCTTCCTGTTTCCACGATTCCTCGATGGTCACTTCACAATGTTTGGGATGAGCTCTTACGATCAGTGCTTTATAAAACGAACCTTTCCCGTCAGTCAACAGGATCTCCGCTCCTTCTGTCAGACGCAGCACTCGGATACAATGTCCGGCTTCTTCTTCCGGAAGCTCCGGATTTACGGCTATGTCTGGAGTATAAAATATCTGCATACCTTTCTTTTTTATCCTAAAATCATACCGATGATAGTGGCAGACAAGACTGAAACCAAGGCTCCTCCTATCATTGCCTTGAAACCCGTACGAGAAATCAAGCCTTTCTTTTCAGGAGCAAGTACACCTAGTCCGCCTAATAATATACCGATAGAAGATATATTGGCAAATCCACATAAGATATAAGTGGACATAATCACCGATTTCTGAGAAACAAACAATCCGGCATCCCGCCATTCCTGCAACTGGAAGTAAGCAACAAACTCATTCAGAATCGTCTTTTGTCCCAGCAAAGAACCAACCAGCATAATATCATCCGAAGGAACACCGATCAGCCACATAAATGGAGCCGTAATGACACCCAGAATAAACTGAAACGTCAATCCATCCGACTTACCATCCGTCAGTTCAACAATCCATTCATTTAATCCCGTATAATGACCTATGACATTATTCGTAAAGTAATTCACCATGGCAATCAAAGAGATAAACACCAAAAGCATCGCTGCGATATTCGTCATCAGTTTGACACCGGTAACTGTACCCGACGAAATAGCTCCCAACACATTACTGTGACCTTCGTCGCCCCATTCCGCTTTCGAATCCTTCTGAATTGGCTCGGTTTGCGGACACATAATCTTCGCGATCACAATAGAACCCGGCACTGCCATGACGGAAGCAGACAACAAATGGGTAGCAAACATCTGCTGAGCTATCGGATCTTGTCCGCCCAACATACCTACATAACTGCCCATTACCGAACCGGCAATCGTTCCCATACCGGAAACCATGACGAGAAACAACTCCGAACGGTTCATCGTTGGCAAATAATTCTTGATCAAAACCGGTGATTCGGTCATACCTAAAAAGATATTACCACAGGCAACCAAACCTTCTGTACCGGATATATTCATTACCTTCCGCAGTAACCACGACAACGCGCCTACTACTTTCTGGATAATTCCCCAATAATAAAAGATAGAAACCAAAGCCGAGAAGAAAACAACGATCGGCAAAGAATGAAGCAAGAAACTGAATCCGGCTGACTTCGAAGCATACGGACCTAACAGGAAATCCAATCCCGCACTTGTAAAGTCCATCAGCTTGACAAAGATAATGCCTAATGACTTAAACAAACTTCCTACAATAGGAATATAAAGAATAGACAAAGCCAATACCAACTGTATCAGCAAGCCTCCACCCACTAACTTCCAATCGATACGTTTCCTATCATAACTAAACAAATAGGCTATGGCAATTACTACCAAAATACCTGCAATGCCTCTTCCCAAAGACATCCATCCAAATCCTGCTGTCTCAATCATACTATTTTAAATCTTCTCTTCGTTTTAATTCATCTTTATAAATCTTCGCATGCTCATAATGTTCGGAGTCAACGGCTTCCTGAAACTTCTGTTCCAGTATTTCCAATGGCATATAACTTAACCACAAGTCCAGGTCAGATGCATTATGGAAATCGTCGGGCGACTTATCTTTCCAAAGCTGTTCGAATTCTTCTTCATCCACTAAATCGTAGGATTCGTCGTCTTCTGCCTCATCATCCTCTTCTTCTCCGGAGTCCGTATCATCCGAATTCTTTTCGAATATCAAGCCACACTCGTTCAACACTTCTTCGGAAGTAAAGATATCGACCTTCAACCGCAAAGCAATGGCAATGGCATCAGAGGTTCTTGAATCTATCCGTACCTGACGTTCTCCATCAAACAAAACCAGTTCGGCATAAAACACGCCATCCAGGAATTTATAGATATATACTTCTTGCAACAGAATGCCAAATGAATGGGTAAATGTTACAAACAGATCATGCGTTAGAGGCCGGGGCGGAGTCAGATGCTCCAAAGCCATCGCAATCGACTGGGCTTCAGCCATACCTACAATAATAGGAATACGATGCGGTCCGTCTACTTCCGACAAGATCAACGCATAGGCTCCCGACTGTACCTGGCTTCCAGTCAATCCTTGTACTTTAAGTTTTATTTTCTTTGCCATACTCATCCGTTGATAGGATACAAAGATATACTTTTTTCGATAACTTTAATCCGCTCGGCCTATCTATTTATTCATCCACTGCCCACTGCTTCATTTCGTACATATCCCGGTATTCTTCCCACTCAGGGTCTAATTCCGTATAAATAGTAATGGGTAACTGCTCAAAGTCTTTCAAGGCTTCATTCAACCGTTCACCAAACACCCGGACAGTTCGCGTATAATAAACCCAGATCTTTTCTCCACCACCGGTATAAACACTGGTCTGGATCGCCAGCTTGTCTTTTTCCATGGCCTTACGCAAAGCTACTTCCACGGCTTCCATCCGCTCGGCTTCTGCATCCGAAGGCATGCCTTGTTCGGCAGGTGTATATTTCCAGGTAATCTCCACTCGTTCCTTCAACTTTCCACTCTGCATAAACTCAGTCAGTTCATCCCGGCCATAGATAGCCACCAAATCGCCGTTGTCATTCTCAGACAATGCCGTAAACCATTTATCACTTAATTTCATAATCGCATATTCTTTATTAATAGGAAAACAAAGATAGAAGTTTTCAGCAGAAACGTCAACTTCATAAAATGATAATCCTTTCAAGAGTTCGAAGTTCTGTATTTCATCCCCTCTTTTGCTTCCTGTTGCAAACATGCAGCGAAAGCAAGAGCTGATTTCTTCCGATAGAGACCTTGGGGCCAGAACAGAAATGCCTTTGAAGTAATATGGTCTGTATATAAAATAGGAATACACACTAAATTCGGTTCACCTCGTACTGCCGCTTCTGTCAGTATCGTACTCCAATATCCTCCGGATAAGGTATGAATAATAGTATGTACATCATTGATTTCAATACCAACCTTCAGCTTCAACTGATGTTTTCGGCAGATACTGTCCAGTTTCTTTCTGGTTGCAAATCCTTTTTCCGGTAGAATCAAAGGAGCTTGTTCCAGTTTCTTTAAAGTAATGGAAGATAATCCGGCCCATGAATGCGACTGATGCACAATAAAACAAAGACGGGAAGTAAATAACGGTAACCGTTCCAGCTCCGCAGGCCATTCCTCGGCATCAAACGAAAGAATAAAATCCAGCGAATTATCTTTTAGCCGATCAATCAATTCGGCCGAAGTCGCCAAGGTTACCAGAACCTTTATTCCCGGATAAGTTTTAGCAAACAGTTTCATGGCTGATATCAGCAACGGACTTAAACTGTAAGTCGCTCCAATGTGCAAGATACCGGTTTCAATACCTTTTAGATCGCGTATAATCTGTCGTCCGTTTTCTGCGTCCTGAATAGACTTCCGGGCAAAAGGCAGGAATGCATTCCCCGCTTCTGTCGGAATAACCCGTTTACCGATACGGTCGAAGAGCAGAATATCCAGTTCGTCTTCCAACTGCTTAATCTGATGCGATAATGTACTCTGTGAAATGTGCAATTGGCGTGCAGCTTCAGAGAAGTTCTGCAATTCACAAGCTGCCATAAAATACTTCAATTGTCGTAGTTCCATAGGGCTTAATCGTTTTTATCAATATGCATGATCGAAAAATAGAGAAACACAAATATAACCGTTTTTTCATACGGACACTACATTTGTACAAAATCAAATTTGACATGAAAGCGATCGTTCTATATTATAGTCATAAAGGAAAGACAGCGCGGTTTGCAAGAGAAATTGCCATGTATTTATGGTCTAAAGGATTGCACGTCTCCCTGAGTTCTCTTTCTGACTTCGAACCTGCAAGAATCAAAGAAACCGACTTCCTCATTACCGGATGTTGGACTTGCGGATGGTTCGTTGTCGGGCAACATCCTCATAAAACCTGGTGCGAACTCAGCAAACCTTTGTCGGGTATTGTTCCTCCCGAACAAACTTTATTCTTCACGACCTATAAAATACGTACCGGAAGTATGTTCAACCGGATGAAAAAGGTCATGCAGATTCCCGCGAAAGCCCAGTCGTTTGAACTTCGCTCACGAACCGGAATGCTGACTGCCAACGACAAACTTATACTCGATGCTTTGATATATTCTAAAACCAATCAATAAACTAAAGTCAATTGTTATGGAAGAAAAGAAACTGACTAGCGCCTCAGGCGCACCTGTTGCCGACAATCAGAATGTAGCCACTGCCGGCCGTCGAGGACCAATGCTTCTGCAAGACGTGTGGTTTCTGGAAAAATTGGCTCATTTTGACCGTGAAGTGATTCCCGAACGCCGTATGCATGCCAAAGGTTCTGGTGCTTTTGGGAAATTCACCGTTACGCACGACATTACCCGCTATACAAAAGCGGCCCTCTTTTCTCAGGTTGGAAAGGAAACCGAAGTATTTGTTCGTTTCTCTACGGTAGCCGGAGAACGGGGAGCTGCTGATGCGGAAAGAGATATCCGCGGATTTGCCATCAAATTCTATACAGAAGAAGGTAATTGGGATTTGGTAGGTAATAATACACCGGTATTCTTCTTGCGCGATCCACTTAAATTCCCGGATTTGAATCATGCCGTTAAACGGGATCCGCATACACACATGCGCAGTGCCCGCAATAACTGGGACTTTTGGACGCTTTTGCCCGAAGCACTTCATCAGGTAACGATTACCATGAGCGACCGTGGTATTCCGTATTCGTACCGCCACATGCACGGTTATGGAAGTCATACCTTCTCATTTATCAATGCAGCCGGCGAACGCAACTGGGTAAAATTCCACTTGCTCACGCAACAAGGTATCAAGAACCTTACCGATCAGGAAGCGGAAGCCATCATCGGGAAAGACCGGGAAAGTCATCATCGCGACCTCTTTGAAAGTATTCAAAAAGGAGATTTCCCCAAATGGACCATGTATGTGCAGATCATGACTGAAGAACAAGCTAAAAACATGCCTTATAACCCGTTTGATCTCACCAAGGTCTGGTCTCAAAAGGAATATCCGCTGATAGAAGTTGGCGTATTGGAACTGAACCGGAATCCGGAAAATTACTTTGCCGACGTAGAGCAGGCAGCTTTCAATCCGGCTAACGTTGTTCCGGGCATAGGCTTCTCGCCCGACCGGATGTTGCAAGGCCGCTTATTCTCGTATGGAGACGCGCAAAGATATCGTTTGGGAGTGAATCATTACCAGATACCGGTAAACCGGAGCCGTTGTCCTTTCTTAAACATGTATCATCGGGACGGACAAATGCGAGTGGACGGAAATCATGGAGCGACTCTCGGATATGAGCCCAACAGTTATGGTGAATGGCGAGATCAAAATGAATACAAAGAACCGCCTTTGGAACTGGATGGAAGTGCTTATCAGTGGGATTTCAGGGAAGACGATGCCGACTATTATTCACAACCGGCTGCTCTTTTCCGTCTGATGACACCCGAGCAGCAACAAGTCTTGTTCGAAAACACAGCTCGTTCGATGGGTGACATTCCTGAATTCATCAAGGTGCGCCACATACAAAACTGTGCAAAAGCCGACAAGAATTACGGCCTCGGCGTAGCCCGTGCCTTAGGTTTAGAGCACGTTCTCGCTGAGATGGAATAAAAACTTCCTTATAAATTAATTTTTTGACATCTGTCGAAAAGCTTTTCCATATATGTGCTAAAGCTTTTTGACAGATGTGCTAAAGCTTTACGACAACTGTGGAAAAATTAAAAAACTACATATAATCAGGCTGAAAGCTATATACATCCCATGTAAAAACAATAAATCCTTTTACCGGAGTGTCTTGAAATGCAGGATATAAGCCGTAATACCTGCCGCCAACAAGAGGAGGAGTGACTCCAAAACCCAATGATCGAGGAGGAAGATGACAGCATGAAGGATGGTAATCCAAACGAGCGAGACGGAAATAATCTTGACCCGCAAAGGAATGGCCTTGTGCTCGCGGAAATTACGGATATAAGGTCCGAGTTGCGGATGATTCAACAAACGATTGTATAAACGAGGAGAACTACGAAATAGCAGAGCAGCCGAAAGCAACAGAAAAGGCGTTGTGGGCAAAAGCGGTACAAAGATCCCGATCACTCCCAAAGCACAAGAGAGAATCCCCAACGCAACATACACATATCGAATCATCGGAAGCATCTGGCAAGTGTTTTCTTCTAGCTGCAAAAGTAAGGATTTATCCGGAAAAACAAAAGGGAAGCACGATGGCTCCCCTTTCTCATTCTATCAAATACAAGCTGAATCAATAACCTTCATTCTGTACCAAATTCGGATTCAACGAAGTCTGGTCATAAGGAATCGGGAAAATCTTTAAATGCTCACTGGTTGTCGGAGTATGATCCCACCATGATTCTGTCAGGAACTTACCAAAACGAATCAAGTCGGTACGACGTTTTCCTTCAAAAATAAATTCACGTCCCCGTTCAGCCAAAAGTTCATCCAACGTCAAAGTAGCCGTTGTATATTTTTCATTAGGCCAATCTTCGGTAGAGAAAGCACGCTGACGGCAGGCATTAATCAAATCAACCGCTTCCTGAGTTGCCTTTCCTCCATTCTGACGCATCAAAGCCTCAGCCTTGTCAAAATAAAATTCGGTCAAGCGATACAATACCCAGTCATTCCCATAATAATTCGGATCGCTCAAAGGTCCCGGATTATATTTATTGAAACGGGCACCACTGTTCTCTTCGCCAGTGTACATCGTAGAAGTAGTCGTATCACCTTCGCTGTAACGCATAATTTCACGCA
>OGYF01000353.1_pt1 | contig 50290 bp, 42 predicted proteins | sample 1576451 | NCBI WGS metagenome assembly OGYF01 (sample SAMEA3541505, study PRJEB24748) | human gut metagenome | biome: human gut; feature: human-associated habitat; material: faeces | place: China | collected 2012
CCCCCGCCAGTACAGGGAGGCGGGGGACGATGGCTAAACGGCTTGCGGGCGCGGCGCTGTGCATGCTGCTGGCGCTGTCGCTGTGCGCCTGCGCGGCGCGGCCCTCGGTGGTCTATACCGCGCGCCCGGAGGGTACGCGCCTGACGGTGCTTTTCGGGGAATCGACCTCCGATCCCGGCGTGGGCGACATGCTGCGCGCCCATATCGAGCAGCATTTCCCCGAGGTGGAGCTGGAATGGGAAAGCGTAGACTGGGGCGAACAGTTCAGCGGCAGGCTCAATGCCAAGATCGCCTCCGGCGAGACGCCGGATCTCATCATCGGCAAGGCGCAGGACGTGCAGGCCTATTCCGCGCTGGGCGCGCTGGGGACTTTTCCGGAGGACTTTGCGTCCCTCCTGACCGAGCAGGGGCAGATTGCCTCCACGGTGGACGGCGCACTCTACGGCCTGACCTATAACCAGATCTATCAGGGCGTGCTCTACAACAAGAACATTTTCTACCGCTTCAATCTTACGCCTCCTGAAACGATTGAGGAGCTTCGCGCCATCGTGGACCGACTGGAAAGCGCCGGGCAGGTCGCCTTTGCCGCGCACTTTCAGGAAACGTGGTACACGGGCAACATTCTGATGCAGTTTGCCTTAAACGAGGTATTTTCCCGCGTGCCGGACTGGGGCGACCGCCTGCGCGCGGGCGAGGTGTCCTTCGTCACGGACCGGGCCTACCGCGCCTGTGTGGAGGAGACGGCCTATGTGCTGGCGCACACCTGGCCCGACGCGGCGTCCGTCTCCAACAGCGAGGCCACGCGCCGCTTCGCCCAGGAGGAGGCGGCCATGTACCTGACCGGGAGCTGGTCGGTGCAGACGCTGCAATCCATCGCGCCCTACCGCAAGATCGGCTTTTTTCCCTATCCAAACCAGACTGGCGATTCCAGGCTGATCGTGGAGCCCAACACCACCTTCATGAAGAGCGCGACCACCGGGCATGACGCGCTGATTGACGAGATCTGCCGCTCCATCCTCACCGACGGCGAGCTGGCGGAGACGCTCTGCGCCTTTACCCAGACCGACAGCACCCTCACGGCCGTAGAAAGCAGCGGCACGCTTTCCATGATCCGCGCCGACATCGACCGCTACGCCGCGCAGGACCGGCTGATCAGCGCGTCCGCGGGCAACAACCAGATCGTTTGGTCATACCAGTACGCCTGCGCCGAATCGCTGCTGGAGGCGCTGGAGAGCGGCGGGGAAGTAAGCGGGGTTCTGGAGGGCTGGGATGCGCTGCGCGGGGAGAGCCTTTTAGCGCCGTAACAAATTCGTCCAAGTGAAAAGTGCAAATCTATCCTATTTTTCATGCGCCGTTTTCTCTACAATGGGGACAAACAAAAGGCGGGCAAAAGCCCCGCCGCGATTGTAAGGAGGAGACGAACATGAAAAAGCTGCTTGCTCTTGTCTGCGTCTTGACGCTGGCCATGGGCCTGTGTTCCTTTGCCCACGCGGAGGAAACCATCACCCTGCGCGTGCTGGCGGGCCAGTCCACCACGGACGCGGGCATCGAGGACATGATTGACGCCGCGCTGGCGGAAAAGTACCCCAACATCAAGCTCGAATGGGAATGCGTGGACTGGGGCAACGACTTCCAGCCCAAGATGCAGGTTTACATGCAGAGCGGCTTGCCCGACATCATGATCGGCAAGGCGCAGGACGTGAGCACCTATGGCTCGCTGGGTCTCTTGGCGGATCTGACCGACAAGCCCTATATGGACAACATCCTCGACGCCGCCAAGACGGGCGTGACGCTGGATGGCAAGGTCATGGGCATGACGTTCAACTGCCTCTATCAGGGCGTGTACTACAGCCGCGCGATCTTTGAGGATCTGGGCCTGAGCGTTCCCAAGACGCTGGAGGAGCTGGACGCGGTCATCGCCACCCTTGAGGAAAACGGCATCACCCCCTTTGCCTCCCACATGGTGGACACCTGGTCCATCGGCAACGTGACCATGCAGTTTGCGGTCAACGATGTGTTCAACAAGTACCCCACCTGGGGCGACATGTTCCGCGCCGGCGAGGTGAGCTTCGCCACCAGCGAGGAATACAAGGCCTGCTACGAGTACAACAAGCTCATCTACGACCATACCTGGACCGACGAGACCTTCTCCACCGAGCAGACCGCCTGCGACGCCCGCATGGTGATGGGCGAAGCCGCCATGAAGGTCAGCGGCTCATGGTCCATCCAGAACTTCCTGGATATCGACGAGAGCTACGACTTCGGCATCTTCCCCTTCCCCAACCAGACCGGCGACGCCAAGCTGCTCTTTGAGCCCAACATCACCTTCATGGCCAGCGCCCAGAGCGAATATCAGGACGCCATCGACAAGGTGTTCGAGGTCATCGCCACCGATGCGGCGCTCCAGCAGGAGATCTACGACTATACCAAGACCGCGCCCATGGTCAAGGGCGTGACCCCGACCTTCCCCAATCCCAGCCAGACCGACATCGACGCCTATGCCGCCGAGGGCATGATTCAGGACGTCAACCTGGGCAACAACCAGCTGGTCTGGGGCGGCTTCCAGGAGGAGAACGCCAAGGACATCGCCGAGTACCTGCAGGGCAACATCACCATCGAGGAAGCCCTCAACGCGGCCGACGCCCGCCGCGACAACAGCAAGTAACCCACCGCTTCAACCGGCGGCTTCTTCCGGGCGGAGAAGCCGCCTTTTTCTTGGGAGGTGTCACTGATGCGCAGCCGCAGGCGCACCCAGCTGCAATACCTGTCCCTGGTGCTTCCGGGGATGATCATCTTCACCGTCGGGCTGATTCTGCCCATGTTTCTGGCCATGTACTACTCGCTGACCTCATGGAACGGCATGACGGTGGAGAAGCCCTTCGTGGGCCTTTCCAACTATGTCCGCATGTTTGCCGATTCCTACGCGGGAAACGCGTGGCTTTTCACCCTCAAGTTCACCTTCTGGAACACCATCATCGAAAACGTGGCGGCCATTTTGCTGGCCGTGGCGCTGGACAGCGGCATCAAGGGGCAGAAGCTCCTGCGCACGATCTTTTTCGTGCCCTGCCTCATCAGCGCGGTGGTGGTGGGCTTCGTGTGGCTCAAGATCTACGGAAACGTGCTGCCGGCCCTCTTCAAAAGCCTGGGCATCGACGCCAACCCCATGCTCTTTGGCAAGGAGAGCACCGTGCTCGGCGGCTTTCTCATCGCCAACAACTGGCAGTGGATCGGCTACTGGATGCTGATCTATCTGGCCGCTTTGCAGTCCATTCCCGGCGACCTCTATGAGGCGGCCAAGGTGGACGGCGCCTCCGCCCTCCGGCAGTTCCTGCGCATCACGCTGCCCATGCTGGCCCCGGCCATGACGATTTGCATCGTGGGCATCACAACGGGCTCCCTCAAGGTCTATGACCTGCTGGTCAGCTCCACCAACGGCGGCCCCGGCCGCGCCTCCACATCCATCATCTACTATACCTATTCCACCGCCATTAACGGCCGGCAGTACGGCTACGGCTCGGCGCTGACGATCTCGGTGGTGGCGGCGCTGCTCGTGGTGGCGTTTTTGCAGGTGAAGGTGCTCAAGAAAAGAGAGGTGCAGATGTGATGGCCCGCTCCAAAGACCTGCGCGAACGGACGCGCTATACCGGGGCCACGCTGGCCACGCAGGTGGTCACGGCGCTCGCGGCCCTGCTGTTTCTGGCCCCTTTGCTCATCATCCTCAACTACTCGTTCAAGACCAAGCGCGAGCTTTACATCGGCAACCCCCTCGCCCTGCCGGAAAGCCTGAACCTGACCAACTACCAAAACGCCTACAACAAGCTCGACCTGAGCGTGACGTTCGTCAACACCGCGCTGTACACCATCGTGGCGGTGGCCTTCCTGGCGCTTCTGTGCGGGGCCGCCGCGTGGACCATCGCGCGCAACCGGGGGCGGTTTTACCGGTTTGCCTACCTGTACTTCATCATCGGCATCCTCATCCCTGCGCAGGCGCTGTTTCTGCCCATCTACATCGTGGGCTACCGCACGGGGCTGGTCAACACGCGCGTGGGCGTGATCCTCATGTTCATCGCCACAAACCTCTCCTTCGGCGTCTTTCTCATGACCAGCTTCATGTCCACCGTGCCGGTGGAATTGGAGGAGGCGGCGCGCATCGATGGCTGCTCGGTCTACCGGACCTATTTCACCATCGTTATGCCCCTGCTCAAGCCCGCCATGGCCACGCTGATTATCATGCAGTCCTTCCAGATCTGGAACGATTACCTGCTCAGCTCCCTCTATGTCAGCACCAACCGCCTCAAGACCATGACCGTGGCCATCCAGAGCCTCTTTTCCCAGCAGTCCAGCGACTACTCGACGGCCTTCGCGGCCATCGTGATCTCCGTGCTGCCCATCGCGATTCTCTTTATCTCGCTGCAAAAATACTTCATCAAGGGCATGACCGTGGGCGCCGTGAAAGGATGAGCGAAGTGGACATTACCTTTGAAAAAAACGGGATCCATGTGGATATCGGTGTGGACGCGCAGGGGCATGTGGCGCTGTGGAACTGCTCGGCGCGGCATGTGTCACGTGCCGGGGAAGGCAAGTGGTATCCGCTGGTCGAGGTGCAGTGCGCGGGCTTTAACCAGAACAACCACCATGGCTTAAAGCACAGCCTCACCTCGCCGGGGAGCGAGCTGCGCTATGAGGGGCACGCGCTTTCCCGAAACGCGCAGGGAGACGTTCTCACACTCACGCAAAGCGCGCAGGGGCTTAGGGCCACCACGGTGTTTCAGTTCTACGACGGGGTGAAGGCGCTGCGGGCCTATACCGTTTTGGAAAATACGGGCGACGCGGAGCTTTCGCTCCAGCATGTATCCTCCTTCCGCCTCACGGGCCTGGGACATGCGCAAGATCCGCGCGATCCGGAGTACCGCATGGGCATTCCCCACAACACCTGGTATGGCGAATGTCAGTGGAAATTTCATTCCCTCCACGAGCTGGGTTATGACCCTGTCAACGATTTCAGCATGAAGCGGATCTCGCTGTCCAATACGGGCACCTGGGCCTGTGCGGAGCACCTGCCCATGGGCGCCATCTGCCAGCCGGGGGAGGCGATGACCTGGCAGATTGAGACCTCGGCCGGCTGGATGTGGGAATTGAGCGACCTGGACGGGAAGCTCTACGTTCTCCTCAGCGGCCCCAGCTGGCAGGAGCACCAGTTCCTCAAGCGCCTCAGACCCGGCGAGCGCTTTGCCTCCGTGCCCTGCGCCGTGGCTTTCGGGGCGGACTTTGAGGAAAGCATCCGGGAGATGACGAAGTACCGCCGCCTGATTCGCCGCCCCAACGCGGACAACGAGCACCCCAGCGTCATCTTCAACGACTACATGAACTGCCTCTGGGGCGACCCGACCACGGAGAAGGAATATCCGCTCATCGACGCGGCCGCCGAGGCGGGGTGCCGGTACTACTGCATCGACTGCGGCTGGTACGACGACGGCCCGTGGTGGGACGGCGTAGGCCAGTGGCTCCCGGCGAAGGGCCGCTTCCCCGGCGGCATTGAAGAGGCGCTGAACTATATCCGAAAAAAAGGCATGATTCCCGGCCTGTGGCTGGAGCTGGAGGTCATGGGCATCCACTGTCCGCTGGCCGCGCAGGTCCCGGACGACTGGTTCTTCCAGATCGAGGGCCGGCGCGTGATCGATGAGAGCCGTTACCAGCTGGATTTCCGCAATCCCGACGTCATCCGGCACGCCGACGGCGTCATCGACCGTCTGGTGAAGGAATACGGCGTGGGCTACATCAAGATGGATTACAACATCAACGCCGGCCCCGGCACCCAGCGCGATGCGGACAGCGCCGGCGACGGGCTGCTTTCGCACACGCGGGCCTACCTGGCGTGGCTGGACGGCGTGTTTGCGCGCTACCCCGGCCTGGTGATCGAAAACTGCTCCAGCGGCGGCATGCGCATGGAATACTCGCACCTGAGCCGCCACAGCATCCAGAGCGTGACCGACCAGACGGACTATGTGAAGATGGCCTGCATCGCCTGCAACTGCATGACCGCGTGCACGCCGGAGCAGGCGGCGATCTGGAGCTATCCCATGCGGGACGGCGACGAGGAGGAGACCATCTTCAACATGGTCAACGCCATGCTCCTGCGCATCCACCAGAGCGGCCACCTGGCCGAGCTGAGCCCGGCGCGCCTGCATCTGGTGCGCGAGGGCATCGCCTGCCACATGCGGATCGTGGACCAGTTGAAGGACGGCCTGCCGTTCTGGCCGCTGGGCCTGGGCGGCTTCGGGGACGAATGGCTGTGCGCAGGGGTTGACTGCGGCGGGACGGCCTATCTGGCTGTGTGGCATACAAAGACGGGGGAGGGCGAGCGCCGTATCCCCCTGAAGGGTTGGCGGTGCGCGGAATGTATTTATCCCACGGACCGCCATACGGATTTACGCCTGGACGGCGGCGTGCTCACCCTGCGCCTTTCCGGGGTTCAGGCACGGCTTTTGCGGCTTGAGGCGTAATGGCCGGATGCGCCTTTGGGCAGGAAAAATCGAAATAAACAGGCAGAGCGGGAAAAGTGCAGGTATGGAATTTTCCAGACGCCGGAAATTCAACTGTTCTTGGGATGGCAGCACAGCATTGCAGGGATAAGGTCCCTTTTACAGCCCTTTTCATGCCATACTCATCTGTCTATCTTTCCAACGTTCATTCAATGACCAGCGTGGAGATTGCGTTGCTGGGCAGCTGGAAGGGACAGAGCTGCTCTTGCAGGCGAAGGCAGTAGGAAAGGTCTTTGGAGCCGGGATTGAGCGCGACCACGCACAATTCGCCCGTGGGGTTGCGAAAGGCGGTCAGTTCTGCCTGCCCATCGCAGCGACTAAAACCGATGCGCTGCGCGCCGGGACGGATGTAACGGCTAAAGTGTCCGATGTAGTCATATGACAGGTTGTGGATGAGCCTGCCGTCGCGGGTATCATAGAGGATCGGTGCATCGCAATAATTGCCAACATGGTTGGGACCGCCACGCTCATCCAGCAGCAGATTCCAGTCCAGAAAGGTGTCCACGCCTGCGTTGAAGTCGCCGATCATTTCATGCGCATACATGCGTGCGTTGCGCAGCTGCCCCTGGTCTTTTACATGAAGGTATTCTATGCAGGCCTCTGAAAATACCATGCGCTTGTCGGGAAATTCCTCCCGAATCATCTGTAGCGCCTCGAAGTGATCGCCGCTGTACCAGTGCACGGCAATACCGCCTACCCGTTCGCGCACTGCATCGCTTTGAAGCGTTTCTGACATGCGCTCGTAGGCACGTTCCTTGTTGTGGTCCCAGATAAGCAGGCAGATGTCGTCCAGATGCGCCCGGCTGAGCTGAGGCGCAAGGTAATGTTCGATAAACTCCCGTTCCTCCCGGGCGGTATAGAGACAGCTATCCCAGGTTTGAGCCGCCTTGGCCTCGTTTTGTACGCTTAAAAGCCTCACATCCAGGCCCAACTCGCGTAAGGCAAGAATATACCTGCACAGATATCTGGCCCACCGTTCGGCATACTCTGGTCTGAGCCGCCCGCCACCTATACGCGAACCGTTGGTTTTCATGTATGCCGGCGGGCTCCAAGGGGTAAGCATCAGCTGAATGGAACGGCCTGCCACCTGCCCTGCCTCACGGATAAGGGGCAGCGAGTAGCGCAGCGGACGGTCGAGCGAAAAATGCGCCAGCGTCTCGTCTGTGGGGTCGTCGTCGGCGGCGTAACACTCCAGGGAAAAGTCACAGCTGTCCACCGGACAGCGCCCCCAGGTGTAACACAGCCCTTTTTCAGAAAAGCAATCGCAAAGAAACTGACGGCGCAGTTCCTCAGGCATGAGGGAAAACACGTAGCCGGCCGAGTCCGTAAAGGCGCCGCCAAAGCCGTAGATCTTTTGATAAAGCCGTTGGGGATAGAGGTTGATAATCCCGTTTTCCTGTCCCTGCGTATCCGCAGTAAAGGGCAGATGACGCTCATCCGTGCGTCGCAGGTTATTGACAAACTGCGTAGTAATTTGACGTGCAAACATCATAGCTCTCCCCTTGCAGCCGAGCACGTGGCTCAGCGGTTGTTTTGACGGTAAACGTTGGGCGTTACGCCGTTGGCCTTTTTAAAGGCGCGGTAAAAGTAGGTGGCATCGGCAAAGCCGCTCTGCTCCGCCACCTGATTGATGGGCAGGTCGGTACCGGCCAGCAGGGCACGCGCCCGCTCCATGCGGGCACGCAGCATGCTTTCGCTCAGCGTGACGCCTCGGTATCGACGATACAGCCGGCCGATGTAGGTGGAGGTGTATGCAACGGCCTCTGCCAGCTCCTTCACGCCAAAGAGCGCGTCGGAGATGCGCTCCTCAATCAGCCGATCAACGCGTTCCAGCAGGTCGATATATTTATCCTCCCGGCAGGTGGATATGGCGGCTTCAACCCCCTCCAACAGGCTGCAAAGCTCCTCCTCCATCTCCTGAATGTTTTCCATGCCGGCTACGCCAAACAGCGTGATGGATGAGCAGGCATCCTCTACACCGTTGCGGGCGCACAGCAGCGTCAGGTTTTCGTCCAGAGCGACAAGCATCTGCATCAACGCTACGCGAAAGGCTTTGTAGGAGCCCTGCGTCATCTGCTCAAAAGCACGGTGCAGCAGCTGTCCTGCGGTTTGCATGTCCAGTGTCATCACTGCGGATAACAACTGTTTGACAGTGGCATCGGGATACACGCTGTGTCTGGCTTCCGCCTGCACCACGGCCTGATAGTCGATTACGCAGGGATCCGGATGCATCTGTAGGCAGGGGAGGTTGTCCTGCGCCCAACGGTAGGCGGCCGGCAGATCGCTCATGGAGGCAAAAGGATGCGAGACCAGAATAGCATACTGCAAATCCACAAGGCCGTTCAGCTGCGTACAAAGCGCGATACCAAGTTCCTGCGGATGTTCGCTCTGCGTGAGCAGGTAGATGGCCCCGGCATCGCCATCCACAGCCATTAGCGGGCGATGATCCTTGGCAATCTCAAAAGCCAGGCTGCATACGGAGAAACGAATAAGCTCTTGACGCTTGAGATCCACCGAACGGCAAAAAGCATTGTATTGACGTTGTTGCAGGGTAATAAGCGTAAAGGGAAGGTCAGGGATGGGCTTGAGGTCGCAGGTATGCATCAGATCCTGCCGCTCGGTCTCGTCCAGGACATCGGACAACAGGCGGCGCAACCGTGCGCAACGCTCGTGATAGGCGCGCTCGCGCTGCATTTCATGGGCCTGCTCCAGTGCTTCCTGTTGCTGACGCTGGTAGCGCATCAACCTTCGTATGAGCATACCAGCCAGCGACACCAGCGCAATAAGCAGCAGCAGCAGCACCAGCAAGCTGGACAGCTGCGAACGCATGCCAAATAAGCTGCTGATATACTGCTGGCTTACGGCGTAGCACAGGGTCCAGTAATCTGAGAAGGCAGCATCAAAGAAAACGATGCAGCTTTGTCCATCCACTATCTCGTGGAAAAAGCCGCGTTTGCCGTCTTCCTCCAGCACACGCCTGATGTGAGGCAGGCCAGACAGGTCCTCGCCGATGGCACTGCCGGTGAGACTGAGCTGGGTAACGCCGCTTTTGTCCACACAATCCACCCGGAACTCTACATCCGGCGAAGGCTGCCATAGACCGGAAAAGTAGGCATCCTGACGCACATTAATAACCAGCACCCAAGGCGCCGTTCCCTGTGGAAAGGTGTTGTAGCGCAGATAGGTGACATAGGAGAGGGTTTCCAGCCGGGGATAGGACACACCCAAGGTGCGCGAAATAGGCTGCATGTTTTGATACTCACGGCAATTGGCCACCAGATCACGTACCTGCATGTCAAACAGCTCACCCATCGGTTGCACGGCCTGGGTGGAATGCTCGCTGGAAACGTAGAAAGTATCGTTTTGCGCGTTATAAATGTACAGACTGTCGATCCAAGCGGAGGGCTCGCGGTAACTGTCCAGCCTTTTAAGCCCGGCGAGCAGCTCGCCGGCGGTGGGCTGGGCGGAGTAGAGCAGCGGGGTGAGCTGGTTGTCAAAGGTCATCTGGTCGAATACCCGTCGACATTCATCCCGGATTCTGGTTTCCACAGTTGCCGCGTTGCTTACGGCATAGTCGCCAAGCTGTTGAATTTGCGCCGAGAGGGCGCCGTTAAAAAGAAAATAGATGGCCAGCGCAACAAGAAGAGCCGCCAGTACCAGACAGGCGGACAGGCCGATCAGACGCATCTGATAAGCCGGCGGACGCTTGAAATGGGTCTTCATAGGCGGCACCTCTCCTTTGCGCTGGACTGATTATAGCATGTTTTTGCACCAAATGCGACGCTTAACCAAAATGGTGGGGCAACCAGCCGTTTTCTACACAGGCGCGCAGGCTCCATGGCTGCATGGCATCGCTGGTTTTGTAGCTCCAGAATATCCAGCCTCCTTGCTCCTCATAGACGCTGAGTTGATTGGCGGCAAAACCGCGCAGGGCAATGTCGCGTTGGTAGGGGCTGAGGGCGGTTATATTATCCAGCGGATAGCCCAGGCTCCATTCGCCCACGATGACCTCGTGCCCACGGGCCAGCAGGCCCAAGCTCTCGCGGCGGCTTTCCAAGGTGAGTGCGGCATGCTGGAAATAGTCATAGCCTTTATACTCATCCTGAAACTGATAAAAATGCGCGTCGAAAAGCACGTTTTTGCCCTCGGGCAAAAAGCCCTCCCAGACATCCTGACGGAACGAATCGTGAAAGACAATCATACATTGATCCGGCGAGAAGTGACGACGAATAACGGCGTAGCTGTCGCGGTAGAAGTCTTGAACGATGTCCAAAGGAATATCCCAATGCGGCTCGTTGAGCGGTTGAATGGCTCGGAGCGCTGAAAAGGGCTTGACAAATTCGCATAGGCGGTCCAATACGTCCAGCGTGGCGTGAATATAGGCGGGATCACGATGCCACTCCATCACACCAGCAATGCCTCCGTTGTCAAAGCCGTTTTGACAGCCGGGGGCACAGTGCAGGTCCAAAAGTACGCCCAGCCCATAACGCTGTGCCCAGACAAAGGCGTTTTGCACCTCCTGCATACAACCCACGTATGGCGCAGCCTGCCCAAACATCCACCATGGTACGGGCAAACGCACCGTATTGAGCCCCGTGGAGGCGATCCAGGCAAAGTCTTCCTCGGTAATAAAGGTGTCGCGGTGCCGTTGCAGTCTCTCGCGCAGCGCGGGAGTCAGGGCACGGCTGAAGGTGGTTTCATCCACGGCATCCGTGCCGTCAAAAAGCTCAGGCTTCATCCATTTTTCCAAAACCAGCCAGCCGCCCAGGTTGACGCCGCGCAGGGTACGTTTCATGAAAGTACCTCCTCAATTTTATTTAAGTGAAAGCAAAAGCGCCGCCGTGTGCGCAGCGCACACGGCGGCAGGGAAAGCGCATTACTCCCCGCAGGCAGCAGTAACTGTCTCCTGCACGTAGGCCACCAGCTTGTCAATACCGGCGTCCGTCAGCTTCTGACGGTATTCAGCAATGGCTGCGTCCACATCGTCCACCAGCCCGACGTTGATCGGCGTGCCGTACTGCTGCACCACCTGGTTGACAGCTGCCAGCTCGGCCTGCACGTCGGCATAGTCCAGAGAAATGGCGCCGTAACGATTGGGAACGCTGATGCTGCGGATTTCATCCATGAGGGGCTCCAGGCCGCTCCACTGTGTTACGTTGGTGCGCACGAGGTCCTCGACGCGCATGCCCCAACCCGCGCCGGCAGGATCGTAGCCGGTAACCACGGAAGGGTCCTGCGAGGCGGAGGGGGTTACAAGCTGACCGTCCTCGGTCAGATCGTAGTGGTAGCCCTCGATACCGTACATATACAGATCATACAGTTCAGGATCTGTCTTGATGGCCTCCAGAATGCGCAAGGTGCGCTCGGTATTCTGAGAACTCTGCGGCACGGCAAAACCATCCTGTAGAACCGGGTTGGGTACAGAGTAGCCAGTCAGCGAGGTGAAGCACCAGTAATCAAACGCAAAGTCTGGATTGAGCTTGGAGATAGTGGTGACCAGAGAAGCTACACCCTCGGGATTTTCTACCGAGATGGCGGAGGTGCCTACCTGAATATTATCCCAGGTACCCAGAGTGGCGCTAAGGCAGTTGCTGCTCCAATAGCCGCGATCAGCCCATTCCTTGATCTTCTTGGACCATTCCACATACTCGTCGGTGAAGGGATAGGCGATCACGCTGCCAGTGTCGTCGATGTCGCCCATGACAATGATGGAAGAGGTGCTGCCCGCGATGGTTTCAAAGCCGTAGTTGGCGCGGAACATATAAAGGAAAGCATCCGAGGGGTTGCCGTTGTAGGGGGTGATGCCGGGCTCGTTGGCTACGATGGCGTCCATGTAGCTTTCAAAGGTGGCGATATCGGTAATGGGCTCACAGCCGTACTTGTCGGCCAGGTCCTTGCGGTAGAAGATGCCGTAGGGAATGTAGCCATGCATGGACAGCGGCACCGCATAAATTTTACCGTCCACGGACATCTGCCCCAGAGAATCCTCATCAAAGAAAGCGTAGGTCTTGGGCATGAGGGTGGGGAAGAGCTCGGTCAGATCCTTAAAGGCGCCTACGGGAGCATAACGGTTGTAAAGCGTGGCGTTGACGTAGACCAGGTCAATCTTCTCACCGGAGGTCAGCAGGAGATTGTATTTGTTCTCCCAATCATCCCAGCCGGTGTAATTGAGTTTGATGGTGGTGTTGTATTTTTCTGAAAGAACCTTGTTGAATTCGGCCATTACCATTTCGCCATCGGCAGGGCCGGTACCGATCGCATACCAGATCAGTTCTACCGGCTGGGCAAAGGGATCTTCCTCCGCAAAGGCGGGGACCGTTGCCAGCGATGCCATCAGGCACGCCGCCAACAACAGGGATACGAGCTTTTTCATGTGGGAAATACCTCCTTTTTGATATCTCTCGCGGCCAATATACCGCTTAGAGTCACCCCTTGACAGAGCCGATCATCACGCCTTTGATGAAGTATTTTTGCACAAAGGGATAAAGCAAAATGATCGGCCCGATAACGACGACCGCCGTGGCCAGTTTCAGCGTTTCAGTGGGAGCCTGAACGCGCACGCCGGAGAAGCCTGCCGAAGCGGCGCTCTTGAGAAACTCCGCGCTGGAGAGCATTTGATATAAAAGGTATTGCAGGGGATAGAGCGCCTCGTCATTGATGTAGAGGCTGGCCAGATACCAGTCGTTCCAGTAGCCCAGGGCGATGAACAGTCCCACTGTAGCCAGTGCCGTTTTGCTTAACGGCAGGATGATACGCGCGTAGATGGTGAAGTCGCCCGCACCGTCAATTTTGGCCGCATCCAAAATGGCTGAAGGAATGGAGCGCATGAATGTACGCATGAGCATGATGTACCAGGGCGACAGCAGCGTGGGTAGAATGAGCACCAGCAGCGTATCCTTCAGAGCCAGGTAGCGCACGATGAGGATGTAGGTAGGAATGACGCCGCCGCTAAACAGCGTGGTAAAGTAGATGAAAAACGATATGCGGTTGCGGTAGGCAAAGTCCTGTCGGGTAAGCACGTAGCCGGTCATGGTTGTCAGCGTCAATGCCGCCAGCGATCCGCACGCTGTAACCGTCAGCGTGACGCCATAAGCGCGAGCAATTTTGTGGATTCCCTGAAAAATGCTTCTGTACGCATCCACGCTGTACTCGCGCGGCCAGATGGAAAACCCGTCACGAATGATAGAAGCCTCACTGGTAAACGAACCTGTAATCATCAGCCAAAAGGGTAATAGGCAAATCAGTGTGATAAGGGTAAGCAGCGTGTAGCCAATGATGTTGAAGCTGCGGGTACCTTTGTCTGGATGGATGGATGTCATCGCGAGCTCCTTTCCTGTGTCAGAACAGCGCGTAATCTTCATTGACGCGGCGTACGATGCCATTGACCGTGAGCACCAGAATGAGGCCAAATACGGACTGATATACGCCTGCGGCAGACCCCATGCCGATATCGAAATTGACGGTGAGACTGCGGTAAACGTAGGTATCCAGAATGTCGGTGGTGGCATAAAGCAGCCCATTTTTGCCGATGAGCTGGTAGAACAGCTCAAACTGCCCCTTGAGAATTCCGCCTAAACTGAACATAATCAAAATCACCATGGTAGGTTTCAGCATGGGCCAAGTAATCAGGCGTACCTGCTGCCACTTTGTAGCGCCGTCGATTCGGGCGGCTTCGTAGTAGCCGGGATCAATGGATGCGAGGGTGGACAGATAGATGATGCTGCCATACCCCAGTCCCTTCCATACGTTAACTGCTACGATGATAGGCGGCCACACCTCTGGCCGGATATAGAAATTGCATGTTTCTAGGCCCAGCAAGCGAAGCAGAGAGTTGATAAACCCATTGTCGATATTGAACAGGTTGTAGGCAAACACGCCTACCAGCACCATGGAAACAAAGTAGGGTAGAAAGATAATGGTCTGCGATGCCTTGGTAAACCATTTTTTGGTCAGGTCGTTGAAAAACAATGCGCAGATCATCTGCATCACGTTGCCAACGATGATGAAGGCAATATTATAAAGGATAGTATTGCGCGTCAGACTCCACAGGATACCGCTTTTGAATAGATACTGGAAGTTGTCCAGCCCCACAAAGGGGCTTCCGAACAGGCCGCCCTGAAAGTTGAAGCGCGAAAAGGCGAAATAGATGCCAACCATGGGCAGGTAGCAGAACAGCGCAAAGAAGAACAGGGTCGGTAGAAGCATCAGCCACAATACCCACTGTTTGCGCAGACTGTGACACAGGGGATGTCTGAGGCTGCGACCGGCGCAGGATGGAGAGAGGCCTGTCATATGCAAGCCACCTTTCAACGTTATTGATGTGACCTTATCTTAGCCCGATTGAATACGTATGCACAACTGAAAAGATTTGTTTTTACTGGAATGGCGCGACGTAAATGACACTGGATAATGACGTCCGAGGTGGATAATTTCAAACAGAAAAGGCCGGAAAGGCTTTCCCCATCATGACTTTCGGGATCGAAAGCCCATAGGGGCACGGGCTTGCGGGGACGGCGATGTGTCGGTATAATGACACCGACACATCGCCGCCCGCGGCAAAATCCTTAAGTTGAAAATCGGAGGTTTCCCCATGACGAACGGCGAGCTGATTTCGCTTTTGAGAGATCTATCCACGGAAGAAAAGGTGGCCCAGCTTTGTCAAGTGGATATGAAGGAGTTTGCAGACGAGGCTGCTTCTGCCACAGGTCCAATTACGGGCAGAGGAGAACGTTTCACTCGTGCCGTTGGCAGCGTGATCTGTGGTGCAAACGCTGATCCTGAAGTTTTTGCCCGGGTTCAGGAGCGCATCCGAGCCCAATCTCCCCATGGCATACCTGCGCTGTTCATGAGCGACGTAATCCATGGCTGGCGTACCATCTTCCCCATCCCGCTGGCGCTTGGCTGTACGTTTGACCCGGAACTGGTCCGTCGTACGGCACGCGTGAGTGCCTTGGAATGCGCTGCCAGCGGTATCCACTGCACCTTTGCGCCCATGGCCGATGTGGCACGGGACCCGCGCTGGGGCCGTTGCATGGAGAGTGCTGGCGAATCGCCGCGCCTTTGCGCCGAGATGGCCGCGGCCACGGTACGAGGGTTTCAAGACACATCGCTTAAGAAGGAGAGCGCAGTAGCCTGCTGTGTGAAGCATTTTGCGGGCTATGCACTGGTGGAGGCGGGGCGGGAATACGCTGCCACGGACGTAAGCCGGATCGAGCTGTTCAACACGTATTTTCCACCCTTTCAGGCAGCTTTGGATGCAGGTTGTCGGCTGGTGATGCCTGCCTTTACCCCTGTGGACCGCGTGCCGGCGGTGATGAATGAATGGTTGCTCAAAACTGTGCTGCGCACCCGCTGGAGCTTTGACGGCGTGGTGATCTCAGACTGGGGGGCCGTTGGCGAACTCGTCACCCATGGAGTAGCACGCGACGGGCGGGAAGCAGCGTATCTGAGCCTGATGGCGGGGAACGATGTGGATATGATGAGCGGCCTGTACGCCGACGAGCTGGTTGCATTGCTAGAGGATGGCGTGGTGCCTATGGCAAGACTGGACGAGGCAGTGCTGCGTGTATTGCGACTAAAAAACGATCTGGGATTGTTTGAGCGTCCCTGCCGCAACGACTCGCGCAATGTACAGGCGCAGGTGATTGGAAATCCGTCCCATCGCACGCTTGCGCTGGAGGCTGCGCTTGAAAGCTGTGTGCTGCTGCAAAATAAGGGTGTGCTGCCGGTTGCGCCGGGGGCGCGCATCGCTCTTGTGGGTGACCATGCGGACACCGGATGCCTGCTGGGCTCTTGGGCGGCAGACGGAAAATCTGAAGAAACACCTACTTTGCGGCAATGCTTTGCGGCACATACAGAGCTGACCGAACCCAACCAGGCGGATGTAATTGTCTATGCTGTGGGCGAACAACAGGAGGATACCGGCGAAGCGGCCAGCAAAGCATCGCCTGTGCTCACATCCGAGCAGATGGACCAGCTGCATTGCCTTCATGAACTGGGCAAGCCGGTGGTACTGGTGATATTTGCGGGTCGGCCGTTGGTTTTGACGGAAACGTTGCCCCTGTGCGATGCGGCGCTGTTGGCATGGTTCCCCGGGAGCGAGGGCGCGGAGGCTGTGCGGCGGTTGGTGATGGGGGAGGAGGCTCCGTCCGGACACCTGTGTATGACGCTGCCACGCAGCATAGGACAGATTCCTATCCATCATGATGCGCTCACCACTGGACGGCCGGATTTGGGTGATCCGCACAACACCTATGTTAGCAGGTATCTGGATGAGGCTTCACAGCCGCTGTTTCCCTTTGGCTTCGGACTTAGTTACACGCGCTTTTCCATCCATGGTATCGAACTAAAGGGAAACGTGATGCGTGCGGACCAGCCACTGAATCTAACCTGTTTGACAACCAATGAGGGCATGAGGGCAGGAGCTACGGTGGTACAGGTGTACATCGAGTGCGCACATGCACCACGCTTACATGCCGTCAGGCAACTGGCAGCTTTTCGGCGGGTACGTCTGTCGCCAGGTGAGACTGTACGCATCGATTTTACCTTGACTAAATCCTTGTTGACAGCTTGGGACAGCGAGGGTCGCGCCACAGTGTACGAGAGCGACTATCGCGTATATGTGGGTCAGGATAGCACAGCGCCGTTGGCGGGTAGCTTTACTTGGCAAAGAGACGAGAACGGGAGCTTCTAGCCAGATTGCACGAAATAAACGCACGCAGGCAGCATCGCGAAAAGAACGCTCGAAAATGCGCTTAAATCCGGGTGCTTCCGTTACCATAATAAGGCGATACCGCATACCCGCTGTTCCAGAATAGTCGGTTGCAATCCTTGCTGCTTTTCGCGTGTTTTGTTCAACATGCCCTCTCCCTGTTTTCTTTCATTTTGTTTATCCTTATATATTTGCATGCTTCTCCGTTTTTCCTTATGAAAATGACCGTCGACCTGGTTTTGTCAACGGTTTGAGCTTGCGCCCCTGGGTGCGAATATTTCTTAAGCTTCTGTCGAAAAAGGCCGCCGTAGGCGGACTTTTTCGACAATCTGAGTATGGAGGTTGACTCGGGCATGGATACGGCGGTCTGCTGACCGCGGTTTGCGTATTGATGTTTTTCTATTTTGCCCACGACTGTTTTGGGCCTATTTGACTTCGCTTTTGCGAATGATCAATCTATCCCAAAAGATTTATATATCTGCCCGCCGGCTTTCAGCTTCCGGTAATGCTCATTGAGAGATCGCTTAATGTTGCCACCAAACCTTACGTTATAGCTGCTCATCAGGCCGTCATAGATAATTCTTCCCTCAAATGGAATGAGAACTGTTGTGACGGCCTGTGGGAGTGGCGCACCCCGGAGCATTTCTTCCCATGCCGAATAGATGCCACAGACGATATAAGCGGCATCTTCTCGATACGATGGAATGAAAATAGAGCCCGACTTCAGGTGACGAAGGATCATGAATGTATCCTCCACCGAGTTCTTCCAGCCCGAAACGGTTTTCAGTTCGGAATTGGATAATTGGTGAGGGTTTGTCTTAACATATGAATCGATCAGGCTTCGGTTCTCCCAGAGCTTTTCCCGAATTCTGAGAATAGACTCGACCGGCAGACCCTTAGGAGAACGCATGCCGTAGAGTTGACTGTCGATCCGATATTCATGGTTGACGAAATCCAGCAATGAAATCCATAGAGAATAGAAATGTTGAGCCTGTCCGGCTTCCAGAATCATACCCGTTCCTCCCGATTTTTGAGTACTGCGTTGGCTATGTTGCCACGCACAAGCCGCATAACAGCCTCTTCTTTCTTGTCATGCCGCTGTCTGGCAAATGTTTGCTCACCCTTGGAAAAGGAACAGACAGTGCGACGGTTGAGTTTATTATACAGAGAAACGCCAGAAAGCACAACATTTTTGTAGGCTTATCAAAATTCGCTTGCGGCGCAGGGCCAGCGGAGCGCAAAAGAAATACGAGAACAAGGTCAGAGCAAGGGAAAAAGCTGAAAGGGAGGCAAAGAGCGCAGCCCTCCGAGCCGACGCCATCGCAAGGGGCATATTCATCCCCGTCAGTCAGTTGCCTACGTCGGCACCCCGGAGAGCGACGGTCCAAAACCGCTCTGCAATTTGAGAAAACATCATCAGGAGGCATGAAACGCGAACAGGTTCACCTGTAACCGCGTTGGCGCCTATTGGATTCCCGAGCTGAAGCTGACGGAACAGCCTATGCATCCTATCGGGAAGTACGGACGTATGCGGCGGCGGTATTTGAAGAAATGCCGGGCCATGCTGTACAGCCACCTCATCCTGACGGAGAGGCTCTATCCGCACCTGGTTGAAACTGACGAGGCGGCAAATCGGCGGATGGAGTTGCTGATGCCAAAGCTGGCCAGGGATGCAGGCGTGACCGAGCGGCTGAAAGCCGGCGCCCCATGGTCTGGGCGGGAAGGATGAACGCATTGAAAGCTCAGGTGGAGGAAATCATCCTGCATGAGTTGATCATGGCGTAAAGTGCGAATCCCTGTAGACGTTGTCCCGAATTCGGCACGGTGAGCATCAGGTTGGATTCGGGACAGCTGATGGATAACTGGTGCCTGGCTGGACACCGTATGGTCAAGCCATGCCTGACAGCAGACTCCGTTGACAATATGGACGGCATCCCCGATGTGCCGCAACGCTTTGCCAAACATCGAAAACCTCTGATAGAGCAGCCAACGCTATGGACCGGGATCCATTTCATCCATTTTAAGTCCCGTGGCTTTAGCGCTGTTGCAAACTGATTTTATGCGCATGTTAAAATGAACGCGGGTGCGTCCGGCATCACGGGGACGGAACCCATATATCAAATGATAAAAGCGATGGCAATTCGAAGAAAAAACAATTCGCATTCTGCTGTATAACGGAAGAATTCATTTTCTTTCAAACTTTTTCCACGGGTCGTGCGTCTGATACAGTGAAGGGCTTAGACGTTGGAAAGAGAGGATTGTGTTGGATCGGAGCAAAGTATGGCCTCTATGTCAAATGGTGTGAAATTCCGTCGCGAGGCAAAAACCGACCAATCTACAACGGATAAGAGAGGAGGATCACAGGGCGAAATTCACGGTTTCAATGCTGGTTCTCACCTTGATTCTTGCCTTCGCCGACAGCGCAATGGCAGTTGATTCCGGTTTGATAGAGCCACCGGCAGTACATCGCCGTTTATGACAGGGTACAGCAACGGTCACCATAATCCATGGTTTGCTCGAAACAATGAGGATACGGGCAACATGTGGTACACATTTACCAAAATACAACCAGTCCCCTAAATGGATGTATGACAGTCCATACGAAAGAGACCGTCCGCACAATACCGGAGGTGCTATGATCGTTTTCCGAAAGCCTCTGATGGCTCAACGATACTTTTGCATGAGGCGAGAGCAGCCTTGCCCCATGCAATGCGGAACGCATCAGCGTGGAAAGGATGACAGTCTATGAAAAAGAAATTTGCCGGATTATTCATTGCAGTGTTATGCATTGCTTTTATTGTTCTCGCTTACGCAGAGGAAGAAAGCGCCCCCTGTTATACGCCCGTTTTAATGGATTGGGACGCAAAAGACGGAAAAGATCTGGAACAAAAGATTTTGGAGTATTGGAGAACAAATGCACCGGGCTGGGAGGCCGGGTTATATACGCCTCAAAAGCGTTCCATGACCTTCCGTCTTGGCGGAACAACGGAAGAACTGATCGAGGACTACAGGAATTGGGATATCGCTATTGTTTCCTCCAAAGAAGTGAATTTGCAAAAGCTGGCGGACGAAGGCGTGGTGATCAGCTGCGCTTATGATCCCAGCCTTGGTCTAAGCCTGCACCACTGGCTTCTGCCTGAAGCGGTGCGAAAAAAACTGCCCATCCATCCCCTCTATGATTATATGGCTTACTGCTATGATTACAACCCGCAAACCGACGAGGCGATCTTTCTGGTTTGTAACGAAAAGAGACGACCCGCAGGTTCTCGGGAGAGCTGGGTAATGCAGATATTGAAGAAACGCGGCCCGGATCGAACGCGTGCGTTGGAGGGTATCTGCCGTGTGAATGATTGGACACAGATGGGTGTTCCGCCTTGCACGGTGGATGAGCTGCTGCAAATGCAGAACGACTGGGATTGGGCCAGCCTCAGGATTGACGAAACGGACAGGCTGGAAGCCCTCGACCAGGAAGGGCTTCTCTATGATTTTTCGCAAGATTCATACTGGGTTGGCCGGGAGCCGGCCTGGCAGGAGCCCAAGGGGCTATTCAGCGCAGACGGCAGGATGATTGGGATTCCTTACAATCCCATCATAACTGGAGAATATGAGCCAAACACGATTCTGGTATTTATCGTAAATGCAAAAAGCGCACATTCATTGCGGGCGCTGGAGTATGCAAAGCACTTTGTGAAATCATATGAATGGGTATACAACGTTATCGAAACCGGCTGGAGCGATCCTGATATTGAAAAAAAGTATGGCGAGCACTCCATTTGCATTTACAAAGACGAGGTGGATTGGTAACTTTTCGAGACCGTCCGGACTCGCACAAAGTGCGCTTTACGGAGCTTCATGGTTCATTTTGCCGCTTATGATCCCGAATGTGCCAACGGCGTAACGCCAGGAGGAAGAAGCACTTGAAGCATTATTTTGGATAGAGAATATGCGCCCTGCTGGCGTTCGCCCTGACATGTTCCGCCTTTCCCAGCTTGGGGACTTATCTACCTTCCCGTCGTTGGGAATACTCTTTTTGTCGTTAGTTTCAAAAAGCTCTGCGTTGTGAAATAAAAAGCTAACCCGCCGATTGGCCTGCGGAGTGTTGCGGTACAATACATAGGTAACAGCAGCCACACAAAAGAGAACCCGACTGTGGCAAGGTAGAAGTACGAACAACCAACCCACCACAGAGGAGTTCTCCATGGACAAGATGACACAGGAAGCCCACTACAAACACATGCGCATGTACAGCCCGGCACACGGCCGCAGGCAGCTGGAGGTCTACCAGAGAGCGTCAAACGATCACATCATGACGTGCCCTGGCATGATGTCGCCCAATCAGCTGCTTGAGCTGTATCTCGGCGTGATGTAGCGGCCAGGGCTGTCCGGCCCTTTGTGCCGGACAGCCGCATCCCATTCTCTTCTGTCTTGCTTCAGTCAAGGTCGGGTCGTATTCGCCTGGCAAATCTCCACCCTTCCCTTGACTTTCTCTCCGGTGTTGATGTGTAACCTGTGTTTGACGCTCCTGCAATGGAGCTTTAGAAAAAAGATTCATATCATTGATTTCAATCGGGAAATGATCCTATAGATGCGCAATAACGCATATGTTATCACGGCTTTGCCTTATCCATGAAAATGATTGGAGAAAATCTGCCTTGGAGGCAGGACGTCAAGCGGCCCGCGTGATGCGTCCTTTTCCGGCTGTCCGTTCCTATCCCTTCACGCCGCCTGCCGTCAATCCCTGCACAAAGAAACGCTGGCAGGTGATAAACACGAGCACAACAGGGATCAGCGTCATCACCGACATGGCGAACACATAGCCCCACTGGGTGAACTGGTGTTGTCCAAAAAAGCCGGCGATGGCGATGGGGAGGGTGCGAAGCTCGTTGTCGTTGATGACGGTATTGGCCCAGGGGTATTCCTCCCAGGCGGTGAGAAAGTTGAAGATGCTCACCGACGCGATGGCCGGCGCGGCCAGCGGGAGTGAGATCCGCGTGTATACGGTCCAAACGCTGGCGCCGTCGATGTAGGTGGCCTCGGTGATCTCGTCCGGGATGCCCTCCATGAAGCCCTTGATCATGAAGGTGGAAAAGGGAATCACCCAGGCCACATAGAAGGGAATCAGCCCCCAGAGCCGGTTGACCAGGCCCAGATGCGTGGCCAGCTCAAACTGCGGCACGATCATGGTGGTGCCCGGAATGATCATGGTGAGGATGATGAAGCCAAACAGCAGCTTTTTGCCCCGAAAGTGAAACTTGCCCATCACAAACGCCATGGCCGAGGACACCGCCGCCGCCAGCGCCACCGAGGACAGGGAAACAAATACGGAGTTGAGAAAATTCAAATAGAACTTGCTTTGCGAAAGAATGTATTCGTAATTTTCCAGGGTAAGCGCCTCCCAGCGGGGAAAGAAGCGCGGCGGGTACTCGTAGAGCGCGCCGTTGGGCCGCAGGGAGGTGGAAATCATGTACACCATGGGCAGCACGCAGATCACCGTGCCTGCCGCCAGCAGCAGATAGCGCAGGATGTTTGCGCGCAGCCTGCGAAGGGATTTGCTTTTCATGCTCCGCCTCCTATGCGTCACGGCTGCGCATGGCCTTGAACTGTAAAATGGCCAGCAGCCCCAGGGATAGCGCCATGATGAAGCTCAACGCCGCCGCGTAGCCAAATTTGCCGGTGCTGAACGCTTTGTAATACATCCAGGTCAGCAGCGTGTCGGTCTGGTGAGCGGGCTTGCCGCCGGTGATCATTTTGATCGAGGTAAAAACGTTGAAACCGCCGATGGTAAGCATGATCAGGGCAAAGAGCACCGTGCCGCGAATGGAAGGCAGCGTGACGCTGACAAACTTTTTCCATGCGCCGCAGCCGTCGATCTCGGCTGCCTCGTACAATTCGGCCGGCACCTGCTGCAGCGCCGCCAGAAACACCACCATGTTCCAGCCCACGCCTTTCCAGATGCCCAGAATCATCGCCACGGCCAGGCCGCTCCAGCGCGTGTCCAGCCAGCGCACATTGGCGGAGGTCACATGGACCACATTGGTCAGGAAGTAGTTGAGCAGGCCCTCGGTGTTGAACACGTAGCGAAACACCAGCGAGGCGATGACCCATGAGGTGATCACCGGCAGATAGTTAATCACCCGGAAGGTGACGCCAAAGCGCTTGATGCCATTGATGAGCACGGCGGTGAACAGCCCCAGCGCCATCTGCCCCGGCACGGTGACCAGCGTATAGACCACGCTGTTGACAAACACCGTCCAGAAGGTGCCGTCGCTAAGGACTTCCCGGTAATTGGCCAGGCCGATGAAGGGCTGGTCCAGCATGGAGGCGAAGCTCCAGTCGCAAAAGCTCATCCACAGCAGGCGAAAGATCGGGTACACCGTGAACATGCCGAATACCGCCAGCCCCGGCAAAAGCAGCAGCGCTAGCTGGACGCGGTTCCATCTGGATTTAAGCACCAAGGCCGATCGCCTCCCTCTTTTTGTTTGGCGGGGCGGATACGCCGCCCCGCCTGGTTGACTTTATTTCACGCGTCGGGTATGATGGAATCAGGGCTTGAGCAGCTCGTCAAAGACCACGGCCAGCTCATCCATAGCCTCCTGGGCGGTCTTTTCGCCGTTCACCACGGCGGTCATGGCGTTTGTCAGCTCGTTGTCCATCTCGCTCCAGGCAGCGACGGTGGGGCGCGCCTTGGCGGTTTCGATGGCCTGGATAAAGGGGGCGTAATCCGCATTCTTGACGGTATCGCTCTCAAGTGCAGCCTTGTTGACCGGAATCTGGCCGCACTTGGCCATGGCGGTCTCGGCGTACTCGCCGGTCATGAACTGCATGAACTTCCAGGCTGCCTCGCGGTTGGCGGTATTGAACATCGCGATGTCCTCACCGCCCAGCACAGAGATGCTGCCGCCTTCGCCCGCAGGCATGTAGGCGGTGCCATAGGCCACGTCGGGATAGGCGCCCGCCAGCTCGGCGGTCTTCCAGGGGCCTTCCAGCATCATGGCGTAACGTCCGGTGCCAAAGCCGTCGGTCATGGGAATATCCCCGCTGTTAAAGCCGGTCAGCGCGCCCTCCTGCACCAGCATGGCGAAGGTTTCAACCGCCTTGACGGTTTCGGGGGAATTGATGTAGCCGGTGGCCACGGTCTGCTCTTCGTTGGTCAGGCTGCCGCCGAAGCTCCAGATGAAGGGGCAGATATTCCAGCCGCTGAGCGCTGGCTCGTTCCAGCCCCAGATCTGCTGGCCGTTGGCGTTGGTTCCGGAGAGCTTGCGCACGGCCTCTACCCATTCGTCCATGGTGGTGGGAACCTCCACGCCCGCAGCCTCCAGCATGGCGGTGTTATAGAACAGGATCTTGCTGTTGGTGTTCAGGGGCAGGGCGTAGTAGCTGCCACCGATGTTGGCGGTGCTCAACGCGCTGTCCAGCAGGGTGCCGGCTACTTCGGAAAAGTCCGGCATTTCCTGATCCAGCGCCACCAGCACGCCCATCTGCTCAAATTCCGGCAGCCAGGCGATGTCCAGGCGGGCTACGTCCGGCAGGCTCTGCGAGCTGGCGCTGACAAGGATTTTATCGTGCAGCTCCGCCCACTCATGCGATACGGCGTTGACCTTGATCCCGGGGTTTTCGCTTTCAAACTTCGGAATGAGATCGTTCATCAGCGTCTCATTCTCCGCCGACTGTGCGCTGTAATGGTGCCAGAAATTGATGGTCACAGGGGTTTCTGACGATTCCGCGAGCGCTGTGCAAGCCGCCAAGCCGAGGACGGCGCTCAAGAGGATCGCCAGAATTTTTTTCATGGTAGACATGGTTCCTTCCTCCTTTTATGAAATGATGATCTCAACGGCGTGCGCCGGAACCGTAACGGTTCCGCCCGCCGCCGCAAAGTCCTGTGGTTGGCCGCTTCGGTTGAACGCCGCGAGGATGCGTTCTTCCTGCGTGGCCCGTTCAAAGACGAACAGCCCTTTTTGACGGTCCGCAAGCAAAGTTCGGTACTTTCCCTTGCGAATGACCTCATGTTCATGCCGGAAACGAATCCAACGGCGCGTCCACGTCAGCAGCTCTTCGTCCATCCTATCCCAGGTCATACCTGCCCGGCAGCCGGGGTCATTTTCGCCCTGCATGCCGATCTCCTCGCCGTAATACACCGCGGGGCTGCCCGGAAATAGCATCTGAAACGCCACAGCCAGTTTCAGCCGCCAGCGCTCGCCGCCGGCCTCGGTGAGGAAACGGGTGGTATCGTGGCTGGAGAGGCAGTTGTAGAGGCACAACGCCGTTTCCTGTGGGTATTTCATGAGCATGTGCCCCAGGCGTGCGTCCAGCTGTTCCTCGTCAATCGCCCCATGGGCGAAATAATCCACCATGGCGTCACGGAACAGATAGTTCATCACGGTGTCGAACTGGTCGTTCTCACAGAGCATGCGGGTGGCATCGCCCCAGGTTTCACCCAGCAGCAGCGCGTCGGGAAATTCGGCGCGAAGCTGACGGCGCAGATACCGCACGCAGCCGGGGTCCAGCTCGTCCGCCACATCCAGCCGCCAGCCGTCGATGCCCGCGCGCTCCAGCCAATAGCGCATCACTGACAGAATGAAAGCCTGTACCTGCGGGTTGGCGGTATTCAGCCGGGGCATGAAGGGATAGTCTCCCACGCATTCGTAGCAGGCGGCATCCACTGTGATGGGGTACCGCTTGGGATAGAACCAGTCGCGGAAGCGAGAGCGCGGGCCGTTGGCCATCAGGTCGGCAAAGGGGGCGAAATGGATGCCTGTGTGGTTGAACACGCCGTCCAGCAGCACTCGCATGCCATGCTCATGGACCTGCCGTACCAGAGCCGCGAGTTCCTCCTCGGTTCCGAAATCCGGGTCGATGGCAAAGTAGTCGGTGGTGGCGTACTTGTGGTTAAAATCCCCGGCAAAGACAGGCGTAAGATAGAGGCAGTCCACGCCCAGTTCCTGTAGGTAGGGTAGTTTTTGACGGATGCCTTCCAGATCGCCACCCAGGTAGTTTTCCCGCGTGGGCGTCGCGTCCCACGGCACCAGCGTGTGAGATGGGGCCGTGCAGCCACTACGGGCAAAGCGTTCGGGAAAGATCTGATAGTACACTGTCCCCATGGCCCATTCGGGCGGCGCAATCACATCAGCTGGATTTACCTGGAGCAGCTCGAAGAAGCCTGTAGCTGGCTCTGTGTCCGAAACGCCATGCTCACAGTAGAAACGTTCCTCGCCTAAAAGGCCCGTCAGGCGGAAAAAGTACTTGATGTAGTGCGCTTCCTCCGGAAAAGCCACCTCCACCGTCCACTCGGCACGTGTCTGGTCCTGTGCGCGGATTTGTAGGGACCACTCGTTTTTGTGCAATGGGTCTGAGCGCTTCCAGCAGACAAGGCTGCACCGTTCGATGTCCTTGCGGGCCGTCAGCAGACGGAAGCGGATCGTATTTCGTGCAATCGGTTGCCTAAACGGCAACACGGGGACATGTTCAAAAGCGGCAATGTTCATATGCGTTCACATCCTGCGGCTTGATTCTCTGTCAATCAGCGTGGTTCCCAACAAAACCTGTTGGCTGGGCGTGTGATGATCAATGTGTTGAAACAGAAGGCGTGCGGCCTGTTCGCCCAGCAGGGCGGTATCCACGTCTACGGCGGTGAGCGGCGGGTCGGTAAACTCCGCCAGCGGATAGTTGTCAAAGGTGACCACACCTATATCGCCAGGCACGGACAGTCCCGCTGTGCGGACAGCCTTGAGCAGGCCAAAGGCGGTCATGTTGTCGTTGCACAAGAAGGCATCCGGCCGGGCAGGACCTTGCAGCGCCTCCAGGGCGGCGCGCTGAGCATCCTCGGCGGTTCCATCCGTGGGAAGAATCAAGGCTTCCTGCTTTTGCAGGGCCTTTTCATATCCCTTCACACGGCGCTTGCTAAAGCCCGTCCGCCCCTCTCCGCCAAGATACGCCACGCGCCGGTAGCCCTGCTCCAGAAGGTGCGCCACGGCCATTTCTGCGCCTTGGCTGTTGTTTACATCCACCCAGCTGACATCATGGTGCGCCGTTTCGGGCTGGCCCAGCACCACGCAGGGAAAATCTCTCAGCTTTTTCAGCAGCGAGGGCTTCACCGTGGAGGGTGGCAGAATCAGTCCGTCCACTTTACGCTCCAGCATCAGCTTTTCGATACTGCCCATGCCGCCCGCATGCTTGGCTCCGTTTGCCAGAATTACATGATAGCCGCGCTCCTGCGCCACCTTCTCCACAGCAAACAGGCTACGGTTGAAAAACACGTTGCTGAAGGCTTCCGCGTCCTCCGCGTCCACCACCACGCCGATGGCGCCACTCTGCCCGTTGGCCAGGCTGCGGGCCAGGCTGTTGGGGTGATAATCCAACTGACGCATGGCGGCATAGATTTTTTCGCGTGTTTCCTCCATCACGGTGGCCTTGCCGTTGAGTACGCGCGACACCGTGGAAGAATTGACGCCGGCCAGCCGGGCTACGTCATGAATGGTAGCGGCCATGGACGGTCCTCCTCAAAACTCCGGTCTGAATCTTTGATGCAACCGGTTGCCTTATGAAATGATTGTAGCAGACCCGGCCGGGCATGTCAAGAGGAAAGTATCAAAAAGACCCAGCATGTCGAAAAAGTCCGGCTGCGTCGGCCTTTCGGACTGTCAAAGAAGCCACATTGCATCGTCACAATGTGGCTTCTTTGACAGGAGGCCAGCCATCGGGCTGACTTTTTCTCATTTTGCAACGGAGAAGGCTTTTGGGTAGCTGATGATAAAAGAATATTCCTGAAGCTTGAAGGGTAGACACCCCCAAGCCCGGAATGGCGGAACGTGTAAAAAGCAATTTTTCGGTACATGAGGTGGAGGCTCATATAGTAGAGGGGCATCCAAGGCGATAATCCCGCTCTGCGGCGGAGTAGTCGGCTCCTGATGGCAAGAAGGCCCCCAAACGCAAGGACGAAAAGCTGACTATGCTCCTCGGTTATGGGAGATCATATCTTTGCAGGAGAGGGTGCGGGTTTTATCGCCGTTTGGAATGGCATACCTTCGCGAAAACCTGTTAGATGAAGTAGCGGTGCTTATTGATAATGGAGCAAAGCTGCATGTGGATATGCCGGAAGAATACTTTCCAGATGAGGATGAGTAAAGATTGACACCATGAACCTAAAGGACAAGCCTGGCCTTTTTTCTTATTCCGCCCGCCCTTTTCCGCCCGCTTCTGCCAATGAACCTCCCTGACCGAAAAGGGGCGCCGAAACCAGACACGCAATTCCATCAATCCACCTTTATCAGTTGTCGTCCGATTGCAGCCGAAAGGGGGCTTGTCCGCCGGAATCCTGATTTGGTCAGGAAACGGGAGATTTCGGAGAGAAAATCTGGCAAAATCAGATAACAAAAAAGCCTGAAAACCGTAGTTTTCAGACGAATTTTTGGTCGGAGTGTAATTATAGGACTTGTAAAAATCCAGTCATATCAATGGTTTTAACGCAGCAAGCAAGAGGTTTTTATCTAAAAAAATTATTCTTTGAGAATTACGCCGCCCGAGTGAGACTATGGGCGGCGTTTTTATAATCGTTGGAAAGGGTGTTTACCGCTTCAACCGGGCTCCTGAGCCCATCGGTGACATACCCCCGTAACCGGGTCATGGAGATACGCTTCAATACGCAAAAAACCTTGTCATTCTGAAACTAACGCAGAAGCTATTGACAATTTCTTTGGATCGCCTCTAAAAGATTACTCAAGTCAGCTGAGTTTTTCATTCTCATACAGACTGTACGCTTATCAAGGCGTGAAAAAATATTTGTGCAAAGGTTTTCCGAAAATTTAATAGCGCCAATATCACTCCTTCTCCAAGAAACAGTTCTTTACCCGGGTTAAAATCCTTCTCAAAACACATCGGATCGTTATGAGCCATATATTTATCTCTCCGTTTAGCCAATATACTACCATTCGTCCGAGATAAATCGAAGCCAAAAGTCAGCAGACTGTAGCCTTTACTCTGTTTGCTAGAAGTTTGTTAAAATATGTGGTAGAATATCCATGATTAAACTAATAGCTATTGAATATATGATGCATTCGACTTCAACGTGGGTGCAAAAAGCGAGGCAAGATACGGAAGTTGAACCATGGGCTACTTTAGAAAAGGCAAGTGAACGAAATAGTGGCAGGCCGAGTGGAAGTAAACCATCTTGCACTGACAAGCAATACAATCTTTTTTCTTTCGCGGTTTGATGGTTAGCGCCAAGCCTCCAATTCCTTTGTGAAGCGGGTCGGTTCTGCGATTGCACCGATGAAATCCGACGAACGCATCAATGACTGACAAAAGAAAAATATCCCCTAAGTTTTTTATACGACCGAGAGTGAGGGAAAGAATAGATTGAATACATACCCGGCATATTACGCAAAATCAGCTGATGAAACGGGACGGCAGGAAACGAATCAACAACACCTTTCCCAAGTGGCGGAGCTGGCCATGCAATTTGGAAAAGAGATCTCTCTTCCGATGACGGCATGGCTGTGCGGAATATTCCATGACTTTGGAAAATACAGCGTATTATTTCAAAATGTGCTTAACGGTACAGCTGGCGGCATCGATCATGCGATCTGTGGCGCTGTGTACTTGTACACGACAAAGGCGCAAAAACGGGAGGCATATCGCCTGGCCGCAGCTGTGATCGCCGCGCACCATAGCACGCTGCGCTCTTATGAAAGCCTTTTGCCGGAATTGAGCAGCATTTTGAGGGGACAGGGCTCCAGAATATGCGGAACGGGAAAACAGGCGGCTCTTTTCGGAATACAGGAATACCAAGAGGCGATAGAAGCCTTTTGCCGTGATTTCCCGACATTTTCGTTTCGAAAACTGGAGTCCGGAGAAAAAGGCACGCCGTTGCAGAACATGCTGCGTACAAGAATGGTGTTTTCCTGTCTGGTGGATGCGGACTATACGGCTTCTTCCAAGAAAGAATGCCATTGTGAGATGGCTCTTCACGCCGAGAAGCTGCTTCAAACCTTGAATACCTACATGGCTGAGCTTCGAGCAGGGTCCCAAGCGGACAGTGAACTAAACCGGATTCGGGATCAGGTCTTTGAACGGTGCGGAGAGGCGGGCGAACAGAAACCGGGAATCTTCACACTAACCGCGCCGACTGGAGTGGGAAAGACCCTCTCTCTGCTGCATTTTGCCCTGCGCCACTGCAGCGCCAATCAGGGGCTGCGGCGGATTATCGTGGTGCTTCCTTTCCTTAGCCTGACGGAACAAAGCCAGCGAGAGTATGAAAAACTGATTCCCCATATACTGACGGACCACAGCCAGAGCAAGATTAGTGAAGAAGACCGCGAACTGGCCGCCCGGTGGGACGCCCCATTTATTATCACGACGTCTGTTCGTTTTTTTGAGGGCCTGTTTTCCTGCCAGCCCAAGGACTGCCGGAAACTTCATCAAATTGCACAGAGCGTGATTCTCTTCGATGAAGCACAGAGTCTGCCCACGGACCTTATGACGGCAACGGTACAGACCACTGCTGCCTTGTGCAGGGACTATGGCTGCACGGTGGTGTTCTCCACTGCCACACAGCCGGATTTTGGTGCACTGCCGGGAGTGCAGTGCTGGCAGCCAAGAGAGATTCTTCCCAAAGGGAAATCGTATTATGAAGCGCTAAAGCGCGTGAATGTGGTGTGGAAACTGGAAGAACCCACTCCACTGAAAAGCATTGCGGCAGAAATGCTGCGCCAGGACAGCGTCTGTGCCATTGTCAACCTGCGGCGGCATGCGGCGGAGTTGTTTCTGGAATTGAAACAGCATGTACCGGCGGAGGAACTGTTCTTTCTGACAACCGATCTGTGCCCGGCTCATAGGAGCGCTGTTATTTCAGCGATCAAGGAAAGGCAAAGGCAGGGAATGTGTTGCCGGGTTGTGGCAACACAGTGCATCGAAGCGGGCGTCGATTTAGATTTTCATGCCATGTACCGGGCCCTGGCTCCGCTGGAAGCGATCATTCAGGCGGCCGGACGCTGCAACCGGAACGGAAGAGCCAAGGACGGCGGCCAGTTCAAGGTATTCATCCCGGAAGACGAACGAAGAATTTATCCGGGAGACAGCTATCAAAAAGGCGCGGAAATCGTGAAGATCATGTGGGCCGCAGGTTGCCTGGATATTCATGACCCCGATGTCATTGCAGACTACTACCGCCGGCTCTTTCATGGCGCCAAAGACAGGGAAGCGTTGACCCGTGCCATCTTCAGCGAGGACTATGAGGCAGTGCGTCAGGAATACAGGCTGATCCGCAGGCAGGGCGTTCAGGTCATCGTTCCATATGATCTAGAACTCTTTCACCGGATTAGCCTGCAGGCGCAGCGCGACGGCCTGACGCCGGCGCTCATCAAGCAGGCGGCTCCCATCACAGTATCCACTTATGAAGAAGCTTCCGTCCGGAGGCACTGTGAGCCGATCTTGTGGCACAGGGGTTGCCAGGGTAGCAAAGTGGAAAGCGACTTTTTTCTCCTGCTTGCGGGGCATGAGGGTTGTTATCAGCCGGATATGGGACTTAGGCTGGATTCGTTCAATATGGATGGGGACTCCTTTATATTCTAAAATATGCTAAAAATTAGAAATCATGGGTTGACTTTATCTTGCTATTAAATTATAATATTACTAACAGCTTATTTAGCTGAGGAATTGAAATAGTAATATTATGATTTCCGGACCATGCGGGCATGCGTCCGGAGCATGGAGGTGAATAACTTGGAAATCGTATTGGAGGTCTGGGGAGACTTTGCCTGCTTTTCCCAACCCCAAGGCAAGGTCGAGCGTTTGAGTTTCCCTGTTCCCACCCCGTCAGCCGTGCGGGGGATTCTGTCCAGCATCTATTCGAAACCAGCGGAGTTTTTCTGGCAGGTCAATCGCATTGAGGTGCTCAATCCCATCCGGTACATCAGCTTCAAGCGCAACGAGGTCAAGTCAAAGGTGAAGGACAAGCCGATTTTTACGGACGAAGACCGTACCCAGCGTCAAACGGTCGCCCTGAGAGATGTGCGTTACCGCTTTGCCGCCAGCATTTGCCCCAGAGACACCTTCACGGGAACGACGGCCCAGCTTTACGGGCAGGCCCTGCGGCGTATCCGGACCGGAAAGACTTTTATGCAGCCCAGCCTTGGCCTGCGGGAGTTTGTAGCGTATTTTCAGGAGGGAGACAGCGAGAACGGCCCGCCGCCGATTCCGGTGGATATGGATCTGGGCCTGATGGTCTATGACATCTTTGACTTGCACGACTATGAGATTCGCAAAAAGGCCCGTCCCCAACTGTCTTTATACCATTGCGTGATGAAGCAGGGCGTCATTCAGGTTCCGCCCTATGACAGCCCGGAGGTCCTGAAAGGAGCCGGTCTATGCTGAACGCACTGTATCGCTACGCAATCCGGGAAAACCTGGTCCTCCCGGCAGGATACGTGAAAAAAACGATCCGAGCCTATGTTTCCCTCGGTGCGGATGGACGTTTCCTCGGCGTGATTCCGGGGGATGCGGACAAAGTTCCCTGCCCGGACATTGGCAGCATGGCCAACAGCGGCGAAAAATGCAATGTGCTGGCGGAAAAGCGGAGTATCCTCTTTCCGGGGGACGAGAAACAGAGGGACCAGTACGCCGCCAAAAGAGCCTATTTTCAGGCTACCCTGTCCGAAGCAGCCCGCGAAGAGCCGCGCCTGACCGTCTGCCTGAAGGCAATGGGGGATGAAACGGTCTTTGCTGCCGTTTCCGCAGAGCTGGACCGGATGAAAGTGGACAAGTCCAACGTGCTCACCTTTCTGGTAGACGGCCAGTCGGTGCTGGAGATGCCGAAGGTGCTCAACTGGTGGGAGACATTCCGCCAACGGTTTCAGCCCGGCGGAGAAAAAAGCCTCTGCCTGATTACCGGAAACCCTACTGTGCCCATGACGACAGTGCCGCCCATATCCGGGCTTTCGGTGGTGGGCGGACACGCCAGAGGGGATGCGCTGATCTGCTTCGACAAGGATGCTTTCTGCTCCTATGGGCTTAAGCAGGCGGCCAACGCCCCGGTTTCCGAGGACGCATACGCCGGGGTGAAGGCGGCGCTGGATGCCTTGCTTTCCGAAGCGCCCGTGCTGGCAGGCATGAAATTCGTCCATTGGTATGACAAACCGCTTCCGGCGCAGGAAGATCAGATGATGCTGCTTCTGGGAGCCGGAATTGCGGACGAGGAGGATGATTCGGGCGGGATTGAACCTCCTGCTGCCAATGCGGCGCAGATTCGGTTGGTCGCCGACGAACTGGTTCGCAGCGTGGAGAGCGGGAAACCGGCTCATGAGCTGCCCAATCTTTACGATATCCTGCTGTTGAGCGGGGTCAACGGCCGGGTGATGGTGCGCGCCTATCAGCAGGGCAACTATCGGGAACTGACGCAGGCGCTTCAGCAATGGGAGCGTGATCTGGCTTTAACCAACAGCATGGGCACCGGCCTGATGAAGCCCGCCAAACTGCGCGCCCGCCTGATTCGCTTGATGTCAAAGCAGAATATGGATCGAAATATCTTTGACCGGATGTCCAGGGAACTGTCCGGGCTGATTCCGGCCATCGTCAACGCAATTTTAACCGGTGCCAGCCTTCCCGATGCCGTGGCGAGCCGTGCTCTGGCTTACCTCAGGTCGCAGATGCTTGACGCTCAGGAAGAGGAAACCCGGAAAACGCCCGACCCCTGGGCGGTCCAGTGGTTAAAAGCCTGGCTGTGCCGCCGGGAGAGAAAGAGAGATCAGAAGGAGGAGTCAGCTGTGGAGTACAATCCCAACCATTCGGAACCTGCTTATCACTGTGGCGCGCTGGTTGCCGTCTATGGCGCCATTCAAAGCCTGGCCATGCCGGAAGTGAATGCCGGTCTGATTGACCGCTACTATGCATCTGCCAGCCAGACACCTGCTCTGGTAATTGGTCAGCTTTCTCGCCTGTCCAACTATCATGTGAGCAAGCTGGAAGGGCTGAGAACGTATTTTGTTGACTTGCGGGACGAGGTTGCAAGCGCCATAGGCGATACGGTTCCGACGGTCCTGACGCCGGAACAACAGGCGTATTTTGCCCTTGGATATTATCAGATGGGCGCCAGGCTGAACAGGGATTACCTTGAACGTAAGGCGGCGGCCGCCGCAAAAGCCGCGCAAAAGAACACAGCGAGCAGCAAGGAGGAACAGTAAATGGCCATTGAGAATCGCTATGAGTTTCTGTACTATGTCGCCTGCACCAATGCCAACCCCAACGGCGATCCCGATATGGGCAACAGCCCCCGGCTTGATCCCGAAACCATGCAGGGTTTTATCACCGACGTGGCAACCAAGCGCCGCATTCGCAACTATATCCAGACAGCCTATGCGGGACAGCCGGGCATGAACATCATCGTTCAGCAGGCGACCAACCTCAACCGGCATATCGCCGAGGCCAAACGCGCGGCTGGGGTTGCGGACTGCGCCAAGGAAAAGGAGGCGGTCTATGCCGGACGGAAAAAGGCATGCGAGCTCTTTTATGATGTGCGCACCTTTGGCGCCGTCATGTCCACTGGTCCCAATGCCGGGCAGGTTCGGGGGCCGGTTCAGATCACCTTTGGCAAAAGCCTTGATCCGGTGCTGCCGCTGGACATCTCCATCACCCGGATGGCAGTGGCCGACCCCATCAAGGAGGGTACCGTGGAAGATTACCTCAAAAAAGAGGCGGAGACGCCTGAAGACAAGCTGCGCACGATGGGCCGCAAGCAGCTGATTCCCTTTGGACTTTATGAAGTTCGGGGCTTTATCAGCGCTAATCTGGCTGCGGAAACCGGGTTTGATGAAGCAGACCTGAAAGCGCTGTTTGAGGCTATCCTGAATATGTACGAACACGATCACTCCGCCAGCAAGGGGGAGATGTCCGTGGTGTCTTCTCTTGTGATTTTCAAGCACGTCGGTACGGATTCCGATGCGGCGCAGCGTGTGCGGCAGGCCAAGCTGGGCTGCGCGCCCGCCCATAAGCTCTTTGAGCTGGTACAGGTTCACAAGAAGGCGGATGTCCGGGTTCCCAGAAGCTATCGGGATTATGAGGCGGTGATCAAACTGGACGGACTGCCCGACGGTGTGGAGATGGGCTTCCAGAACAACCCCTACGGGCCGGTCATCTGGGGAGAACTTCCCGAAGGGGAGGACTGGTTCCATCTTGGATGACATGGACTATTTGCCTCTTTCCTGGCTCTCACAGGCGGAATACTGCTTAAGACGCGCGGCCCTTCTGCTCAACGAGCGGGTGTGGGCTGAAAACGAGGAGACGGCGAAGGGCCGCTACGAGCACATGCGCGTCCACGACAAGCGCATAGAACGTCGGGGCGACAGGCTGAAGCTGTATGATTGTACGGTTTTCTCTGAGACCCTGGGCATATGGGGTAAATGCGACTGCATTGAAGCGGAACGCTGGGACCAGGGATGCAGAATCAAAGCGGCCGATTTTCCAGTCAGGCTATATCCCATCGAGTATAAGCATGGTTCCGTGCGGGAAGAGCAATCGTATATGATTCAGCTTTGCGCTCAGGCCATGTGCCTTGAGGAGATGTTCCGGACAGAGATAGCAACAGGCGCCCTTTTCTTTATCTCCGCCCACCGACGCTTGGATGTGACATTTGACGATCGCCTCAGAGCTGCGGTTAAAAGCCGAGCCGCGGACCTGAAACGGCTCCGGGAGGAGCAAAGCATACCGCCTGCGGAGTACAGCGCAAAATGCAAGCGGTGCTCACTGCATGAATACTGTATGCCGAAAACAAAAACTTCTGCGATGGACTACTGCAAAAAACTGGCGTTGGAAGCGGTGGAGATGGATGAAGCATGAAGAAGCTTTTGAATACGCTCTATGTTTTAACCCCGGATAGCTATCTGTATTGCAGGAATGAGACCATCTGCGTCAAAATTGGAGGTGAGGACAAGGTTGCGGTTCCCGCGCTAAGCGTTGAGTCCGTTGTTTGCTTTGGAAAAGAGACCGTGTCTACCCCGTTGATCGGTTTCTGCGCCGAGCGGGGAATATCTCTGGTTTTCCTTTCGGAACACGGCCGTTTCCTTGCCAGAGTAGAGGGCCCTGTCAGCGGAAATGTACTGCTGAGAAAGAGACAGTATGAGAGCCTGCAGAAAAAACAATTTGTTTCTTCTCTGGTTCGGAATATCCTGATGGCCAAGCTACGCAACAGCAAGAATGTACTTCTTCGCTCTGCCAGAGCAGAGGAGGCAGCAGGAAAAGGAGCATTCTATGAGTCTGCCCGAAGGCTCAGCGAACTGGCGCAGGAACTTGAGCGCTCTGATGATGTGGACTCCATGCGGGGAATCGAAGGGGCAGCTGCGACCGTGTATTTCGCCTGCTTTGACCATATGCTGGGAGAAGCTTGTCCGTTTCGTTTCCAAGCGAGGAGCCGACAACCGCCTGTGAACGAGGTGAATGCGGCACTCTCTTTTGCATATACGCTTTTGTGTCGGGAGATGCAGTCTGCTCTGGAGACGGTTGGCCTTGATCCGGCTGCAGGATATTTGCATACACTGCGGCCGGGCCGTCCTTCTTTGGCGCTGGATATGATGGAGGAACTTCGCGGACCGCTTGCTGACCGATTTGTACTGACCCTTTTTCATCGGAAACAGCTGGGTATTGAACATTTTGAACAGGATGGAGAGGCTGTGTTTCTCAACGAGAAAGGGAGACGCACGTTCCTGTCTGCCTGGCAAAAACGAAAAGGAGAAGTCATCACCCATCCGTTTTTAAATGAAAAGGTGCAGATTGGAATCATTCCATATGCACAAGCCATGCTTTTTGCAAGGGTTCTGCGTGGTGATTTAGACTGTTATCCGCCATTCATTTGGAGGTAGTCTCATGTTGGTCATCGTTACCTACGACGTGAATGTCGCCAGTTTGAATGGGCAAAAACGGCTGCGAAAAGTGGCAAAACTTTGTGAACGGCATGGTATTCGTGTGCAGAACTCGGTATTTGAGGTACTGGTGGATGCCGCGCAGATGGCAAAATTGAAAGCAGATCTGGCTTCCGTGATTGATTTGGACCAGGATTCCGTTCGATTCTATCGCCTTGGCAACAACTATCAAGGCCGTATTGATACCATGGGGAAAAAAGGTCCTATACAGACTGGAGAGCCAATCTTGTTGTAGATGTTTCAGCGCCAACCCCAACCATACATAAACTCGCACGAGGTTGGCGCATGAAATCACGCGTAAAACAAGGATTACAACAGCGTTTTGCCCATTACATGTCGTAAAAAAGCAGGCAGGCATCCTTTGAGTTGGCTTGTTCGCACAAATTGCGAAGAACGGATTTGTTTAAATTTGCTGTCGCCCCTCGCGCAGGGGCGGGAATTGAAATATCAAAAGGGTGACAAATTGCCCAAATTCCTCCGGGTCGCCCCTCGCGCAGGGGCGGGAATTGAAATGTGCCGGGCGGCGTGGTGACGGTTGCGCAGGGCGGGTCGCCCCTCGCGCAGGGGCGGGAATTGAAATTACCAAAGGGCAGGAGAGACGAATCATTCGGGGGTCGCCCCTCGCGCAGGGGCGGGAATTGAAATTTTCAGTGTTATATAGCTTATTCCAAATGGGCAGTGTCGCCCCTCGCGCAGGGGCGGGAATTGAAATTAGAACTGTAGATACTTGGTCAAAGGTCAGATCATGTCGCCCCTCGCGCAGGGGCGGGAATTGAAATACGTTTGCCGCAAACGTCAACGGACAAGATGTGGGTCGCCCCTCGCGCAGGGGCGGGAATTGAAATAGAAAATGCATGCAGGAATCCCCGGACGATTTCGTCGCCCCTCGCGCAGGGGCGGGAATTGAAATAGCTATGCCCGTAGGCGTCACAGTCCCTCCGCCGTCGCCCCTCACGCAGGGGCGGGAATTGAAATATTCATTCTACCAGTAAAAGCGGGCGACCCTATATGTCGCCCCTCGCGCAGGGGCGGGAATTGAAATCGAATAATTGTTATCGCTTTCCTGATGTGGTACGTCGCCCCTCGCGCAGGGGCGGGAATTGAAATAATAGATATTTTTAATTTTTTCAATTTCATATTTGTCGCCCCTCGCGCAGGGGCGGGAATTGAAATGAATAATATCATCAATTTTCACTGTTGCCCCTCGTCGCCCCTCGCGCAGGGGCGGGAATTGAAATTTCAGAGAGCACACTGCATAGGTCACACCAGAAGGTCGCCCCTCGCGCAGGGGCGGGAATTGAAATATTATCGCAAAGCGTCCTACTGAACCCGCCGGCCCCGTCGCCCCTCGCGCAGGGGCGGGAATTGAAATGGTGAATATGGATAGCCAGCGTGTAGGCGACATGGGTCGCCCCTCGCGCAGGGGCGGGAATTGAAATTTCGTCTACTATTCTATAAAATTGGGATGTGATTGGTCGCCCCTCGCGCAGGGGCGGGAATTGAAATTGGCGGGTCTGGGGGTGTCGGGCCGCCGTTGAAGTCGCCCCTCGCGCAGGGGCGGGAATTGAAATAGGGCATTTTCGCCTACATACAGGCCCACATGCGAGTCGCCCCTCGCGCAGGGGCGGGAATTGAAATAATATCTGTATCTACCAATCCTCGCATCGTTGAAGTCGCCCCTCGCGCAGGGGCGGGAATTGAAATACGCTACCCACCACCCTTCCTGCGATCAGTGGGGGTCGCCCCTCGCGCAGGGGCGGGAATTGAAATCACCAAGGAATAAACCTTACTATCTACTGCGGGCGTCGCCCCTCGCGCAGGGGCGGGAATTGAAATTTTCAGTGAATACGCCAAGCTCTGGGGTGGACTGTCGTCGCCCCTCGCGCAGGGGCGGGAATTGAAATAACAATTAATCTAACGATATCCTCCACATTCCCACGTCGCCCCTCGCGCAGGGGCGGGAATTGAAATTCATACGAACTATATAGCATATAAAAAGAGGGCTTGTCGCCCCTCGCGCAGGGGCGGGAATTGAAATTTTGTCTGGCAGATCATACCCCGCATCCATCGGAGTCGCCCCTCGCGCAGGGGCGGGAATTGAAATATGATGGCTGCGGAGATGCTGGGGCAAGAGTACAGTCGCCCCTCGCGCAGGGGCGGGAATTGAAATAAGCAAGTTTGCGGTATCCTCGTTGCACCCCTGGTCGCCCCTCGCGCAGGGGCGGGAATTGAAATTATATTTCTGCTATGCAGTCCAAGTTTGACGCCTTGTCGCCCCTCGCGCAGGGGCGGGAATTGAAATAACAGCGCGTGGAAAATCACCTTTGGCATCCCCCGTCGCCCCTCGCGCAGGGGCGGGAATTGAAATCATTACCAACTCGCTGATATGGGCAATTTTTACTGTCGCCCCTCGCGCAGGGGCGGGAATTGAAATTCATCCAAGGTATCAACAAGCAGCGAAATGGAACCGTCGCCCCTCGCGCAGGGGCGGGAATTGAAATCCATTTACCAAAACCAGCATATATGGCACCCCGGCGTCGCCCCTCGCGCAGGGGCGGGAATTGAAATATTGTTATGAAATTCTACAAAGTATACGCTGGTGGCGTCGCCCCTCGCGCAGGGGCGGGAATTGAAATGAATATTTACGGGACAATAGCAGCAGCGGCGACGGGTCGCCCCTCGCGCAGGGGCGGGAATTGAAATTGGTCCACCACAACAGCGGGCTCTCCGCGAGCGATGTCGCCCCTCGCGCAGGGGCGGGAATTGAAATAACAGGTGGATAATGTCGTTCGTGCTTCCTGCCATGTCGCCCCTCGCGCAGGGGCGGGAATTGAAATCGACAGTTACAAAACTAGCAGTGTCAACCGCTGCGGTCGCCCCTCGCGCAGGGGCGGGAATTGAAATAGATCATTTGCCATTTATTACCCCTCCTTTTTGTCGCCCCTCGCGCAGGGGCGGGAATTGAAATTCCTTCAGCTCTTTGCGAAAAGCCTTTTGCTCCGCGTCGCCCCTCGCGCAGGGGCGGGAATTGAAATCGGGCGTGTCAATCGCGCTGGCTAGTGGCCGACGGTCGCCCCTCGCGCAGGGGCGGGAATTGAAATATTTACGATCAGATCAACTTCCTGGGCGCTTGGGAGTCGCCCCTCGCGCAGGGGCGGGAATTGAAATAACCTTCAACAGGATATTAGCCTCTGCACCATCAGTCGCCCCTCGCGCAGGGGCGGGAATTGAAATGCAACAGGGTATGTATTGATCTTCCATGGCGTGGAGTCGCCCCTCGCGCAGGGGCGGGAATTGAAATACGTCTGACCCTTCCGACAAGCAGGCCCCGAAATCGTCGCCCCTCGCGCAGGGGCGGGAATTGAAATGAAAGCCTTACCGCACACGATGCACCGCATGTGCGTCGCCCCTCGCGCAGGGGCGGGAATTGAAATCGGAAACGAGAATCTTTTGCAGCCCGGTGTACTGGTCGCCCCTCGCGCAGGGGCGGGAATTGAAATAGGAAGATGCGGTCCCTGTCCATCCGTTCCATCACGTCGCCCCTCGCGCAGGGGCGGGAATTGAAATAACATCGGCCCGGCCGTGTGGAGCACGTCGGCAGGTCGCCCCTCGCGCAGGGGCGGGAATTGAAATATTAATATAGGTATAATTGCCACGGGGGACAAAATGTCGTCCCTCGCGCAGGGGCGGGAATTGAAATACCAGCGACGGCACGCAGGCCGTGCGCATCACGGGTCGCCCCTCGCGCAGGGGCGGGAATTGAAATGTTCACAGTGCTCACGGCACCACTTCCGGGCGCACGTCGCCCCTCGCGCAGGGGCGGGAATTGAAATATACCTATATTTTTTCTGTGGCTTGCCAAAACATGTCGCCCCTCGCGCAGGGGCGGGAATTGAAATTAATTATATATTAAGGAGTTGTGGGATAATGGCGTGTCGCCCCTCGCGCAGGGGCGGGAATTGAAATTCATGGAGAAATTCAGGGCGACGTATGGTAAGCGTCGCCCCTCGCGCAGGGGCGGGAATTGAAATACCCAGGGAATTGGTCTGGACCTCACCGCCGCCCATGTCGCCCCTCGCGCAGGGGCGGGAATTGAAATATCAGCAGAGTAACAAACTGTCCAAACTCTTCTGGGTCGCCCCTCGCGCAGGGGCGGGAATTGAAATTTCACCTCCTGCATTACTACCGTGTTGTTTTCAAGTCGCCCCTCGCGCAGGGGCGGGAATTGAAATTGGTATTCCTCTCTTATGGGGCGTTCGTTCCACTCCGTCGCCCCTCGCGCAGGGGCGGGAATTGAAATGTGTTGGCGAAATCACGATTTATCAACACAAAGCGTCGCCCCTCGCGCAGGGGCGGGAATTGAAATAAATGCTGTCAGCATAACGGCCAATGGGCAGTTTGTCGCCCCTCGCGCAGGGGCGGGAATTGAAATTCTGTTGCTAATCGTATTGCTGAGGAGCTTACAGGTCGCCCCTCGCGCAGGGGCGGGAATTGAAATAAGAACAATGAAACCATCACGTTGCATGCAGTCGTCGCCCCTCGCGCAGGGGCGGGAATTGAAATAAAGAACAGAAAGCCTTCCGAACAGAACTGCGTCAGGTCGCCCCTCGCGCAGGGGCGGGAATTGAAATGAAAACTGATACTTCCCGTATTCGTACCGCTGTACGTCGCCCCTCGCGCAGGGGCGGGAATTGAAATAAGCATGCGGTGGCCGCGATTACGGAGCAGCGTGTGTCGCCCCTCGCGCAGGGGCGGGAATTGAAATTGCGAACCGTTGAGGGTGACGACATTGAGGCCGAGTCGCCCCTCGCGCAGGGGCGGGAATTGAAATATCCGCTTTCAGATCAAGCGGGACATAGCTCGCTCGTCGCCCCTCGCGCAGGGGCGGGAATTGAAATTGACAGGACAGGCGATCCTATAGACCGCTTTGAGTCGCCCCTCGCGCAGGGGCGGGAATTGAAATACGTCCCGCGCGCGGTTGTCGCGGGACAGGACCTGTCGCCCCTCGCGCAGGGGCGGGAATTGAAATAATGTAGCGCGGGTAGTAGACGGTGCCCGCATACTGTCGCCCCTCGCGCAGGGGCGGGAATTGAAATAAAAGCAAATCAGCCTTTTGTCCATCCATCAGCTTGTCGCCCCTCGCGCAGGGGCGGGAATTGAAATAACATGATCTCTGTTAACATGAAAAATGTTGCGGGAGCTTCTGGTGGAGGTGAGGACAAAAAACTCAAAAAGAATTGTGAATTTATTTTAGTATATGATCGGGGAATGTCCTGGTTTCCTCATCATCAAGGAGGAGCAAACAAGCCTGTGCTGGAGCGACGGCCGGCGCTATTTCATCCTGCAGGGGCACAGCATGGACCGGAAAACCCTGATGAGCGTCGCCAGGAGCGTAAAAAATATTTAACAATCAGCTTGCATGTAACAAACGCCGCCTCCTTTGTGTCTAATCATAATGGAGGGTGCAAAGGAGGTTCTTTCCGTCATGAAAAGGCTTGTATCACTTCCCGCGGCGCATCAGAATCGTGGTCAACGGAGAATCCAGAGCGGAGGTCTTTCCGTGAAAAAGTACGCGATGATTTTGCTTGGGGCAATTTTGGCATGTTTGTTTGGCGCGGCTTTGGCCGCGCAGGATTTTGTCATCCCGGCCATTGAAGCCCCTCAAGGGGGGAAGGAGCTCCTTCATTCGATGGCCTTAAGCGACACGGCGTACCTTCTCTCCGCCTCAAAAAACTTCTATATCCTCGATGTGCAGACCGGGGAGGCTCAGCGCCTCTCCTTGTGCAGCGCCGGCTTGCAATATGAGCAGGTCCCGCAGACAGCTTTGGATTTTTATGATCTTCCCGACGAAAAAGCCGTCCCCGAATGGCTGCAAAAGAGCGCCTCCCTCGTCGATCTTCTGATTGCGGAGGGGGAAACGCTCTATGGCCTAAACGAGCTAAGCGGCGCTTTGTACCGCGTGGAGATTTCCGGCAAAGAGGCGACGCTTTGTCCCCTGACTATGCTGGACTTCTTTTCGGGCGCCGAAGGGGACTGGATGCCCGCAATTTCCACCAGCGCGGCCTGCGACGGAACGCTGTTCCTTCTGATGTGCCTGGCGGCGGAAGAGTCGCAGCCGGCACTCTACCGTTTCGACATGGACAGCGGGGTACGGGAGATGGTCAGGGGGCCGGGCATGGTCGCTGAAATAACCCGCTATCGAGACGGACGGCTGCTGCTGCTCGAAAAAGATGACGATTCCCAATGGCAGATTCTAATCTTTGATCCTTCCACCGGCGATCAGCATGTGCTTTTTGAAAGCAACAGGCTCAAGCTCGGCGATGCACGGGGGCTTGTCTACGATCCCTGGCGGGACCGGGTACTGATCTGTTGTGGCAACGAACTTTTGCACCTTGTGAGCGAAACCGCCTGCGAAGCCGTCGCCTTTCTGCCGCCCCTGCAGCCTTCCTGTCAGGCCATCACCCGGGACGGCACGCTGGTGCTTATGGACGATGCGGCTGTTTATGGGATCTCCGCTTTGCAGATGGTCTCCAGGCCCCTTGAGATAGCGTGCAGTCAGATGGAAAGCTGGATGGAGCAGGGCTTTTCGCAGGCCTACCCAAATTTTCCGGTCAGGCACAGGCAGGTCTATGAACACGAGGCCATGGCTTTGTTTGCTGAAACGATCGCCATCCAGTCCGACGAGATTGACATCTTTGAGCTTCCCATCGGCATGGCGTCGCAAAACGCAATCGAAAAGGGGTATTATGTGCCGCTCACCCAGTCGCAAATCATCCGGGAAACAACGGACGGATACTGGCCTTTTTTCCGGCAGACGGTGATCCATCAGGGCGAAATTGCCGCCGTTCTTGGAAAAACCGAGCAGTACACCCTCGGCTACAGCAGGTACGCCCTGGACCGGCTGGGGCTTACGGCGTCGGACATGCCCACCGGCTTTTCGGAGCTGATGGATTTTCTTCTGGCATGGGACGAGCGGACGGGGGAGCTTTCGCAGTGGGAGGGGATCACGCCCTTTGGAATTGAAAACAGCCAGCTCAAGGCAGAGCTGTTTGCCTTCCTTCTCGATCAGTATTTCCTGCTGATGCAGCAGGACCTGCCTGCCGCTATGCTGTGCGAAGCTGAGCTGGCAAGGCTTTTGGATCAGCTGTCGGAGGTGTGCGCGACAATCCCCGAAAGCGGCGCAAGCATCCAAACAAACGAGCCGTTTGTACGCTTCGCACGCTTTCAGGTCAATGACAGGCCGTCCTATCTTTTCAGCCGGTATTGTTCCTTCCTGCCCGGGCGCCGAAGCTTCGCAAACGGTGCGTCCGTTTCGGATTTTGTGCCCATGGCCCTCACGCTTCCCTCGCAGGACCGCCCGCTCATGCTGTTGGAAGGCACGCTGTTTGTCGTCAATCCCTATTCCTCGCAAAAGGAACGGGCTGTTCAGTGGCTCGCGTACTATATCAGCCATCGGCCCGCAAAGGACGCCGCCACATTTGAACGGGATGTGGCGCCCTCGGAATTTGAAACCTACAAGGCGATGAAAAAAGCCTACACCGAAGAGCTTGAACGGATGGAAATCCGCCTCAAGGCAGCCGAAGGTGCAGCGAAAAGCGATCTGGAAGCGCAGATTCAAACCACGCGGGAAAGGCTGCAGGCCATTGAGCAAATCAAATGGGAGGTCAGTGAAGAGGCGCTCGCCGAGTACGCTCAGGTGCTCGAAAAATGTACGCTTTTCTGGAATGACCTTTACACAAGCTCCGGCTCTTTTGGAAAAACATATCTAAGGAACTACCATCCATACAGTCTGCTAAGGCATATAGCAGCAGCTGGCTTATCCTCACCGCCTGGATATACAGTGCTTGATTTGTAACCCCCCAAGCCTTGAAGGCTTTGATGCCAGTTCTCCGCCCCTATTATACGCTAATCAATACAGAAAGCAAGAATTCATTGGCAAGATAAGCAGTATATTTTGAAATCAGCAAGAAGGATGTACCATGAAAAAAGCTCCTCGGTTGCGATGTATGCGAATATACGTTTTCTATTTATCGCAATAAAAAACACCCACAATGTGTGAGTGTTTCAGGTTTTTGCTGTGGCCAGGAGGGAGCTCCGGGCCACAGCGTGTTCTGCTTTTATTTTTTATCGTTACGGGCTTTTTGAGGGAGGCGCGCTTTTGCGCTTTTCCTTTACTTCTTTACGCCTTCCACCGCTGCGGTTTTTGCGGTCAGATCCTCGCAAAGATCACGATGTGCAAATTCCGGATTCTGCGGCAGTGTCAGGTCGAAGCGCTCAATCTTGTTGATCTTCAAGCGCAGGCTGTCTGCGGACAGTCCAAGGATATGCCCGCCCTGCGTCTTATCTCCGCTGAGGTAATGGAAGTGCCAGCCGGGCAGGTTGATGCCGTTTACATAGGCAGGGCAGTAGACAGCAATCACGCTACCACGAGTATTGGCAAAATGGAACTCACGTTGATTCTTTGCCACTTCCGACAAGGTGGGATAAGGCTTTTCGCTGGGGAAGCAGCTGCGTACATGCATGGTCTTGAACACGCCGGTTGCCTTAATCATATAGAAGATGTTCTTGTTGCCTTCCACATAAGGCTCCAGCGCATCCTTCAGCGCGTTAATATCCGTAATGTGCGTCAATTCCTCTTCCGGCACATCTTCATCAAACTTCGTAACCGTACCAAAGGCCACGCCGTTTTCCGGCTTCATCACCGTAACCTTACCGTCGGCAGTCGCCTTATAAGCCACACCGTCTTCGAAAATGGCTTCACCATCCAGGCCGGTATAAGTGCCAATACCGGTATCAGCATGATGGAGGAAATCCTTAATGGAAATCGTTCTGTCGAAATTGCCCAGCATAAGTGCGTTTAGCGTAGAAGCCTGAATCAAAGTTTTCATACAAACATCTCCTTTTGATTACTTAGTTGCAGCAGCATGGACAGCAGGTTGCTCATCTGCCGGATGCTTGGTTAAAATAAACTTTACCATAAAGGGGCACAGGATGTTGGTTACAGCCAGCACAAAGGCCAGTACAGCTACGGTAGAGTTTACATAAGGAGCAAAGGATGCATTGGACGCCGCCGCCATGGACGGAATAACCAGCGCCACGCCAGCCAAGGAACCGCTGGCAACGGATGCATAACCCGGACGATGCAGCACCGTGCGCTCGAAAATGTAGGACGGAGTGATTACCACGATGAAGTAGATCACACTCAGAAGCAGTCCCTGGGGAATCATTTTGAATGCGTCAATCAAGTTGATGGTTGAACCAAATTCAAAACCCAGGAAGGGTAGGATAATGGCATTGCCGCCCGCAAAAACCTTGCGGATATCTTCATCCAGGTTGCCCAGAATCATGCCAAGCACAAACGGAATGATCAGGGAAATAATCTGCATGATTTGTGCCTCGCCAAATCCTGCTTCACCATAGAAGCCAAGGAACAGCAGCGGCAGCAGCGGCATGGAGCAAATGAGCATGATACCGAAGCTGGCCTTATCAGCCTTATCGCCAAAGGGGGAAATAATGCCCATATACAGTGCGGCGTTGGCGCTGGTCACTGCGCAGACGAAGGCCAGGAAGGAAATCCCCAGGAATCCCTCATAGCCAAAGGCTACAAAGAACAGCGCACACAGCGCATAGGCAACCACCAGCCGCACCAGAATCAGCCGCACTCCTCGATGCATTGCTTCCTTCATATCCGACATCTTTAGCTGCGTACCAGTGCAAAACAGCATCAGACCGATAATCAGCATCTGACCCGATGAAGAAAACATATCCTTCATGGGGTTACCCAGGGTACTCCATAGATCAAACTGGAAAAAGCCCTGACAAATGGTTGTGATGATTGCACCAATAATCAGCGGCACAAACATCGTACCCGCCGGCACCTTTTGAAGTGTCTTCCATATATTCACATTCTTCTTGTTTTCCATGGTCTTGCACTCCTTTTCTTTCGGTTTACAAGTGGTATTTTACGCAATTTTCTTGCCTTTGCAATGGAACAGCAGTATAATTTCGTCGGGCCACATTGTGCTCATAGCACAATCATAGAAAAGGAGCTATTATGGAAAATGGAGTGAAAAACGTCCACGGGCTTGACCGGTTATTGTCCGATTTCTTTTCGCAGGATGATCTGGGGCGCCTCGCCGCAGACGCCGGAGAAATTCTGAATTGTCCACTGCTGGTCATTGATGATACCTTTCACGTGGTGGCGCACTATACCACGCCAGGCTTTTCAGATACACTGTTTGAAAAGGCCATACAGTTGGGAGAAATCACCTATGAAGCCGGCGCCATAATCAGCAGGAGCCCTGCGCTTTCCACGGGGCAGTCTGATTTCATCGATCTAGCGGACAGCACGCACCGTCGGAGGTTTGCGCCGCTTGTCAGCGCCGGCGTGCGTTTGGGATACCTGATCTGCATCGATGTGGATCAACACTTGCAAGAGATTGATGCAGCAACCTACCGAACGGTGGAAACGGTTTTATCCAAGCAGCTGTTCGTACAGGTGGGCCGGCAGGATAAGCCCTTTGAAACAGCGGAGGAAATCCTGATGCATTTGCTGGACGGTGGTTTTCCTTCTGCGTCCTATTTTCGGTTGCAAGCGTCCTCCACCTATCTTGCGGACTTTCATCCAACTGCTTTTGCCCTGATCGATCTTACGGCCTTTCACACGCTATATTTGGAAAAAAGCCAGCTCAAGGATGAACTGACCTATCGCTTTTATGCCTCCCATCCTTTTCTCTACAAGGGTGATGTTTTTCTGTTTTTACACAAGGGATATGACACGGCTGCCTTTTCATCCCTCGCCAATGAATTTCACCTGAAAGTCGTTATCTCCGATGAAATAGACAGTCTGTACGACCTGCCACTTCTTTACCGCCCGGTACGTGAGGCACTGGACCTGATCACAGGAAGCAACTTCCACAACGGCAGTGTTTTTTCCGTCTCTCAGCTCTCCGCGCTGATAATGCTGACCAAATTGCAGTCCCGTCACGATCTGGTTTCCTCAGAGATCCGTTTTCTTTCCCTTTATGACAGGGAAAAGGGAAGCCAATACTGCGAAACCCTATATTATTATCTGGTCTGCGGCCGTTCGCTGAAGGATACCTGCGCGTCGCTTTTTACCCATCGCAACACGATCCTCTACCGCATTCACAAAATGAAGGAGGATTACGGCATTCCACTGGATGATCCATCGGCTCATTTGAAACTGCTGATGGGCGTAGCCTTGGTGCTGTTAGAATCAAAAGGCCCTGACTTTTTTCTGGCCGAAGCTACGCCTTGAGTAGAGCTATGTGGATCCGCTATTCCGGCTGCCCCGGCACATCGGCTACATTCCGAAACGCATGAATACCTGCAAAAGCATATTGTTCAGCGTATCAAAAAAGTGGCAGAACCGCCTTCTTGAGGAAATCAATTTACAGGTGCTGTAGGTTCTATCCTATTTTCACCTTCCTTTTGCGTATAGATTGGCATAATGGTGGAGCTATACGGCCATGAACCCATATGCTATAATGATATCAAGATGATCGTGGGGGTATGGCTATGCTAGAGAGGTGCCAGTTCGTGTTAAACCGATACCTCTCTATTTTGCTATACACGCATGAAGGCGGATCCTGACAGAATTCTCTGTGCCACCAATTGAAATTATCCTGTCGCTGCTGAACAAAGCATTAAGCAACATAAGGGTTTGAAACAAAAATGGCTGCCAACAGAAAAAGCTCTGTTGACAGCCATATGTTCATTCTCGAACCGGTTTGATGCGTTTGATCTTATCCAAAGGGAATGGGGCCTTCTCCTTCGGAAAATACTCGATACGGGCCACCTTGGCAGTTGATTCCCTGCCCTCGATGCCAACCGGCACAGTTACCTTGCTACCGGGATAGTAGATGTCTTCATCCGCAAGGTAGCAGTATTCCTTGCCGTACTCATCGAAAGTAACATACACAAAGATGAGTTCGTTAGCCCTGCGCCGTCTTTGCTTGTAGGTGTCCGGGTCAAACATGTCACCAACAAATCCATAGAAGCTGACAAATTCCCAGATGTCCTCCATTACAGCGGCCCATCCTTCAGGCAGATCGAAACAGTCATAATATCCTGTACAGGTATGCTTGGGGCCCTTTTTCATGTCAAGAGTGATGGTAAACTCGATTTTCAAATCGGAGTTTTCCACTAAATCCTCGGGGACGCCCGGAGCACCTATGAGCAGTTCATCAGCATCAAAACGATCCAGCAGATCAGGAACGCCCTCTTGAACATAGCAGGAATGAGTGACACTACAGCCGGTGCCAATGTTGCGAGTAAACTGAATGGTCTCGGTAGCTCGGTCGATCACCAGCTTCTCTGTGTAGTCCCACAAGAGCTGTCCGGGGCCATCTTCAAAGCGCGGCTTATGCCTGAAGGTTTGCACCTTATGGTATCATCGACCCCGCCGAGTGGAAGCTGGTGCAGCGGGAACTGGAGCGCCGGAAGTCCATAGGGCGCAGTTACAGCGGCAACAGTATCTTCTCCTCCCGGCTGGTCTGCGGAGACTGCGGCGGTTACTTTGGGTCGAAGGTTTGGCATTCCACCGACAAATACCGGCGCACCATCTGGCGGTGCAACAGCAAGTTTACCGGCGAGGAAAAGTGCCAGACCCCGCACCTGACTGAGGAGGAGATCAAGGCCCGGTTCCTGGATGCCTTCAATGCGCTGGTGTCGGATAAAGAGCGGCTGCTGGATGAGTGCCGCACCATGCAGGCGGCGCTGACCGACACCGGCTCCCTGGACAGCGAGATTGCGGCGCTCCTTTCCGAAATGGAAGTGGTGGCTGAGCTGACCAAACGGTGCATCGAGGAGAACTCTACCACCGCCCAGGACCAGGCCGCCTATCTGGAACGTTACAACGGTCTGGCGGAGCGGTACGAAACCGCCAAGACCAAGCTGGAGAAGCTCCAGGCGGCAAAGGCCCAGCGGGAAGCCAAGGCCGAGGACATCGGCGGCTTTATGTTCGAACTGGCGGAGCACGGAGAGTCCCTCACGGAGTTTGATGACCGGCTTTGGCTCACGGTCATCGACATTGTCACCGTCCACCGGGATGGGCGGCTTGCATTCAAATTCCAGACGGGGCATGAGATGCTTGAATAAGAATCAATTTTATTAAA